>ERZ777003.2717-NODE-2717-length-19457-cov-5.753685_pt1 | contig 19457 bp, 19 predicted proteins | sample MGYA00374956_ERZ777003 | MGnify/ENA primary metagenome ERZ777003 (study PRJEB29302, sample SAMN06268252) | bioreactor metagenome | isolation source: Joint BioEnergy Institute, California, USA | place: USA:Joint BioEnergy Institute, California, USA | collected... | reverse complement strand
GCGCGCGCGCTCGCCCCGATGCGGCGGAGATCCACCGCATCCCGCCCGCCACGCCGCCGGGGCTCGCGGCCAGCGGGCTCATGTGCAAGCCTCGCCCCGCCATGCGCGATGATTTCCGATTCCTGCTCCGTCTGCTCGCGGTCACCACGGCGGGGCTGTTCCTCGTCCTCGCCTGCAGACCTGGCCGCTGATCCAGGCGGAGCTGCTCGCCCCGGGCGGCCGAGCCCCGCACCGTGACGCCGCGCGGCGACCTCGCCGAGGACGAGCGCAGCACGATCGCCCTGTTCGAAGCGGTACCCGGATCGGTGGTCTACATCGCCACGGTGACACGGGTGGTGGATCCCTGGACGCGCAACCCGTTTCAGGCGCCGCGTGGCACCGGCCCGGGCTTCGTCTGGGACCGGCTCGGCCACGTGGTCACCAACCACCACGTCGTCGCCAACGCCTCCGGGGCGTTGGTACGGCTCGCCGACGGGCGCGCCTTCAACGCCGCGCTCGTGAGGGCGAACCCCGAGTACGACCTCGCCGTGCGGCGCATCGGCGGCGGGCCGGCCCGAGCCGCTGCCCATCGGCACCAGCCACGACCTGCGCGTGGGCCAGAAGGTGTTCGCCATCGGCAACCCCTTCGGCCTCGACTGGACGCTGACGACGGGCATCGTCTCCGCGCTCGATCGCGAGCTGCCGGCCAGCGATAGTGGGATGATCGAGAGGCTGATCCAGACCGACGCCGCGATCAACCCCGGCAATTCCGGCGGGCCGCTGCTCGATTCCACCGGCCGGCTGATCGGGGTGAACACGGCGATCTAAGCCCCTCCGGCGCCTCGGCGGGGATCGGCTTCGCGGTGCCGGTGGACGCGGTGAACCGTGCGGTGCCCCGGCTGATCGCCGCCGGCCGCTACGTCCGCCCAGCCCTCGGCGTGCGCGTCGAGCAGCAGATCAACGACGCTCTCACGGCGCGCCTAGGGATCGAGGGGGGTTCGTGTCGAGGTCGAGCCGGGCTCGACCGCGGAGCGGGCGGGCATCCATCCGGCGCGGATCGGCCGCGACGGAAGCTTCCGGCCCGGCGACATGATCGTCGCGATCGGCGAACTGCCGGTGCGGCGCGTCTCCGACCTGCTCGGCGTCCTCAACCGGTGCGAGCCGGGACAGGAGGTGACAGTCACGGTGCTACGGGACGGACGGCGTGCGGAGTTGCCAGCCACGCTTGACGCGGGACGCCGAGAGTCCCCACCGTGCGAGGCCTACGCCGCGCTGCTGCAGCACGGGCGCCGTGGGCCGCGCGACGGGCCACCACGCCACACCTAACCTCGAAGACCGAAATGGCCACGAATCCCACGCGCCGTGCGAACGGCGTGTTCTACGCGCGTTCACTCGAACGGACGCGACGTCTGGAGGAGCCTCCGCACCACCGATGCTCGCAAGGCGCGGCGGCGCCTCAAGTCCGCCCTCGCGGCAATCCGAGAGTCGCCGTCCGCGCCGGCGCACGATCCCCTCCTGTTGTTCGAGGATGCGGTGGTCGCGTGGAGCGAGACGAGGCTGAAGTCGGTCGCTCCCAGCACCCAACAGCGGTGCCTCGTCAACCTCCGCCAGCTCGACCGGCGATTCCGCGGCCTACCCGTCGCGAGCATCGGCACGGCGCAAATCGTCGGGTACGTCCAGGTTCGCCTCGGCGAGGATTTATATGTCCGCACGATCAAGGCGGACATGACGCCGCTGCGTCAGATCCTTGACATCGCGGTCCTGAAGGGCTGGCGCGAATCGAACCCCTTGCCCGGTGTGCTGAAGGATCTCCTCCACGCGCCACATCTTCGGCCTTCGGATCATCGGCGTGTGCCTCCTGCTCGGCCTGCTGGTGTCCTGCGCCGCGCCGGCCAAGGCCGGTCAGGTCTTCCCGGATCGCTACGACGCGGAGATCCGCCGCGCGGTGAAGCGCTGTTGGCCCGACCACCCGGATTGGGTGGACTGGAGTGCGCAGCTCTACCAGGAGAGCCGGCTGCAGCCCGACGCGGTGTCACCGGCTGGCGCGCGCAGCCTTGCGCAGTTCACGCCCGCGACCTGGCGCGAGGTCTCCCGCCAGCTCGGCCTCATCGGCCTCTCGCCGCACGCTGACGTGGCGATCGAGGCCGGGGCCTTCTACATGGCCCGCCTGCGCCGCGGCTGGACCACGGAGCGGCCGCCGCGGCGGTGGAGGCGACGCTGCCGGAGGTGCCCGAGCCGCCCGTCCGGCCGGAGGACCACGCCCCGCTGGAGGAGCTGCGGGCCGGGCGCGCGGCAGCGCAGGCCCGGCTGGAGGAGATCATCCGGCTGGAGGCGCTCGACGCGCACGCGCCGGCCCTGCCGCCGCTGCCGACGACGGCGGCAAGCCCGGACGTCGAGGAGCACGAGCGCAACCGGCTGGCGCTCCTCTCCACCCGCGACGCCCTGACCAGGCAGCTCGCGGCGATCCCGGAAGCGGCGCTGACCCGCGCGGAGATCGACGCGGCGCTCGCCTACCAGGAGGCCACCCGCTGGCTGAAGAAGGACGGCCCACCGCCCGACCGGCACGCGGATCAAGGCTCGCCTCGGGACGCCCGAGTTCATCGCCGAGGTACAGCGGCTCAACGCCGCGATGCCCAAGGCCGAGGCCGGTCCGGCGGAAGGGACGCTCGGCGTCCTGACCGCCCGCTACAAGGACTCGCCCGGGTGGGACGGCCTGAAGCCGGCCACGCGGGTCAGCTACGGGCGCGCCTTTGCCCACCCGAAGGCGCTCGACATGATGCCGGTCGACCGGATCAGCCCGCCCTTCGTGCTGCAGATGCGCGACCGCTGCTTCGGGACGCACAAGCGGTGGCTCGCGAACTACGTCGTCACGGTGCTCTCGGCGGTGTGGGTGTGGGGCAAGCCGCGGGGTTACGCGAAGGGCGCCAACCCGTGCGAGGATGTGGACCGGATCAGGAAGCCGAAGGGCGCGCCGGAGGCCAACCGCCGGTGGGACGACGAGCTCGAGGTCGTGCTGTCCCGGCTTGAGCGGCCCTTGGCCCTGGCCGTCGCGCTCGGCGCCTACGTCGGGCTACGGGAGGGGGACGCGGTCGGGTGGAGGTGGTCGGCCTACCGGGACGGCGCGATCCTCGGCCGTCAGGCCAAGACCGGCGGCGAGGTCTGGGTGCCGGCGCACCCGCGGCTGCGGGATCTCTTGGACGCCGCGCCGCGGACGGCCGAGACGATCGTGACCGGGCCGCGCGGCCGGACGATGACGGTGAGCGGGTTCCGGGCGATGTTCTTCAGGCGCCTCCGGGGGCTGGAGCGGGAGGGCCTGGTCCGGCCGGGGCTGACCTTCCACGGGCTGCGGCACAGCCTGGCGTCGGCGCTCGCGGAGGCCGGCTGCACGCCGCAGCAGATCCAGGCGATCACCGGCCACGAAACCCTGGCGATGGTCGAAACCTACGTGGCGAAGGCCAGCCGTCGGAAGCTCGCCCGCGAGGCGATGGACCGCCTCGTGCGGAAAGCGCAACGCGGATGAAGTGTAAAACCGCACTCGGGCCGGTGTAAAACCGCCCCGCCACTGCCCGCTAAGTCATTGAAATAATGGTGCCCAGGGGCGGAATCGAACCACCGACACTGCGATTTTCAGTCGCATGCTCTACCAACTGAGCTACCTGGGCCCACCGGCACCCGCCACGGAGACGCACCGACCGCGGCGGAGGCGCGCGAAATAGCCGAGACCGGGCGACCTGTCCAGCGGCTGCATCGTGCGATGCGCGCTGCCAACCACGCCTGTCACCGCTCCCGCCCGGTTCCGTCCTCCGTCCCGCCCGATGTCGGCGGCTCCTCCTCCGTGGGGATCGCGTAGGCGCCGGTCAGCCAGCGCCCCAGATCGATCTGTGCGCAGCGCGCCGAGCAGAAGGGGCGGTGGGGCGCCGCCGGTTCCCGCCCACAGATCGGGCAGCGCCCAGCGGGCTGCCGCCTCGACCGCCCCTGCCCGCCGCCCTCAGCCTCGCTCATCGCCACCTGCCTCCTCGATCACCTCGGCACCGGGGGAGATCGTCGGGTCGGCGCGCAGTTCCAAGCCCTGGCCGAGCGCGGCGGCGCATTCCTCCAGCGCCCCCGGCCAGGCACGCAGCGCCGCCGCCACCGCCGGTGCCGCGCGCAGCGCGAGGGGCCGCCCGCTGCGGCGTGCCGCCGCCTCGCGGACCACGCGGCGCAGCGCCGCGAGGCCGCGGGTCAGCGGCGAGGGCTCCGGCCAGCCGAGCACCTCGTGCAGCGGCGTGTGCACCCGCGTCCGCGCGATCTCGGCGAAGCCGAGGACCGTGATCCCCATCAGCCGGGCCAACGGATCGGGCGCAAGGGCGGCGCGCAGGCGTTCCAGCATCGGCCCGCGCCGCCGCCGCGCGGCCAGGCCCGCCAGGTCGAGAAAGATCGCGCCTCCGAGGCGGCGCAGCCGGATCTGGCGCGCCGCTTCCTCCAGGGCGGCACGGTTCAGCGCCTCCTGCGCCCGGTGGTCGCGCGCGCCGGCGGCGCTGCCGGCATCCACGTCTATCGCCACGAGGGCCGGCGTCGGATGGATCAGCAGCCGCCCGCCGCCGGGCAGCGGCACCTCGGGACCGGAAAGGGCCTCGACCTCCGCCTCGAGCACATCATCGAAGGCGGGATGGGGCAGCAGCCGCACCCGGGCCGGGCCAAGCGCGGCGCGCAGCCGGGCGGCAAGCGCCGCGCCATCGGTCTCCACCATCGCCTGCGGATGGGCGAGGGCGAGGCGCAGCGCCGCCTCCGGCGCACGGCGGAGCAGCGCCGGCGCCGGAGTGCCCGCGGCGGCGGCGGATACGGCCAGCGCCGCCTCCTCCTCGGTGAGCAGCGCGGTGACGCGCGGACCCTTGCCGCCTTGCGCAGCGCGGGTGACACGCACCGCCAGGGCCTGCCCCTCCCGAAGGACGCGGTTGAGTGGTGGCGGGCGGGCGTCCGGGCCGGGCGGCGCCGCGACCTCTCCGGCCGGCAGGAAGCCGGTCTCACCCCCGGCGAGCGCCAGGAAGGCGCCGCCCATCGCGGGCGCGAGCGCGCTGACGCGGGCCCGGTGCAGATCGCCGATGCCCTCGGGCCGCGCCGGCCTCTCCACCTCGTAATCCAGCAGCGCCTCACCCTCGGCGTCGAGCACCGCGATGCGGCGTTCGCCAGGGCCGACGCTGACGCGGATCAGGGCGGCGCCGCGAGGGCCGGCGCTCATGGCCGCAGCCAGCCGATCCCGCGCAGGAGCTGCGCCGTCTCGTAGAGCGGCAGGCCGACCACGTTGGAGTAGGAGCCGGCGAGGAAGCGCACATGGGCCTCGGCGCGGCCCTGGATGGCGTAGCCGCCGGCCTTGCCGTGCCATTCGCCGGAGGCGAGGTAGTCCGCGATCTGCGCCTCGGTCAGGCGCTGGAACAGGACGATCGAGTCCACCAGGCGGCGCAGCCGCCGCCCGTCCGGCAGGGCCAGCACGACCGCCGTATAGACATGGTGCCGCCGGCCCGAGAGCAGTTCGAGGCAGGCGCGCGCTTGCTCCTCCGTCTCCGCCTTGGGCAGGATGCGCCGGCCAGCGCCGACGACGGTGTCGGCGGCGAGCACGAGGGCCTCGGGCGCGACAGCGGCGGCAGCCTCGGCCTTGGCGGCGGCGAGGCGGGCGGCAAGCTGGCGCGGCAATTCGCCCTTGCGCGGCGTCTCGTCGATGTCGGTCTCTACGATCCGGTCGGGGGTGATGCCGATGCGGGCAAGCAACTCACGCCGGCGCGGACTGGCCGAAGCCAGGACAAGCGGCGGCCGGTGGCCGCCTTCGACCACGCCCATCGCGCGGTCCCCCCCTCGCCCGACCGGGCTACTTGTAGCGGAAGGTGATGCGGCCCTTGGTGAGGTCGTAGGGGGTCATCTCGACATTCACCCGGTCGCCGGTCAGGACGCGGATGCGGTTCTTGCGCATCTTGCCGCTGGTGTGGGCGAGCACGATGTGGTCGTTGTCGAGCTTCACCCGGAACATGGCGTTCGGCAGCAGCTCCACGACGGTGCCGCTGAACTCCATCATGTCTTCTTTCGACATCCGATTCCTTCTTTGCGCGGTCGGGCGTCGTCGGTCGAGGCGGCGGCCCGGCGGGCGGGGGCGCCTACCGCACGTCGCGGGCAGGGGTTGACCGACGGCGCGGAAGATGAGTGGGGCGGCGACCGGGGTCAAGCTTGGGACGGACCGATCGGCCTGCCCATCGCCGTCGCGCGCGTGTCACTGCCTCGCGAACGGAAGGCCCAGCCGGCCATTGCGGCCCGTTGGCGGGTGGGGGCACGATTCTTGCTAATCCGACGCTGTCCCGCCGCAAGGAAGGAAGTGGGAGGGGCACGCCATGCGACCGGAGGCCAGCAGCACCGGCGGCGAGGCCATGCCGCCACCGGGCGAATTCCGCATCCGTCCCCTCCTTGTCGAGGAGGCGCCAGCGGCGGCGGCCCTGATCCGCGCCGCCTTCGCGGTCCAGCCCGTCCGGCCCGATCCGCCCCCCTCGGCGTTGCGGGAGACGGCGGACGGGGTGCGCAAGCAGCTCGCCTCCGGCGGCGGCATGGCCGTGGAGGTGGCCGGGACGCTGGTGGGCGTCCTCCTCTGGACCCCGAACGAGGACGGTCTTTGGCTGGCACGCCTTGCGGTCGCCCCCGAATGGCGGCGGAAGGGGATCGCGCGCGCCCTTCTCGCCGCGGCCGAGGCGGAGGCGCGGCGGAGGGGCCTCGGGCATCTCCGTCTCGGTACCCGGCTCGTCCTCGAGGGCAATCGGCGCCTGTTCGCGTCCTGCGGCTTCCGCGAGACGGCGCTGCACACCCACCCGGGCTATGCCGCGCCGACCTGGGTCACCATGGAGAAGCGGCTCGATGCTGAGGGATAAGGCATTTGCCCGCCCGATGCTTGGCCACAATGGCGGCCCGCCGCTGGAACCGGAGGAGCCGCCCGACCCGGGCGCCTCCTGGCGGCTCTTCTGCTGGCGAAAGGCCCATCGCCGGGCGTGGAAGACGCCGCCGCGGGAGATCGCGCTGCGCCGCCTCGCCCGCGCCGAGGAACTCGGCATGACCTACCGGGCGTACACGCTCGAGATCCTGGAGCGCGGGCGCTACCTGTAACGCCACGCGAGGAAGGCCCTAGGCGGGGCGGCGCCCCGGCAGCCGCACCGCCACGCTGCGCGCATGCGCATCCAGCCCCTCGGCCTCCGCCAGCGCAACCGCCGCCGGGCCGATCGCTGCCAGCCCCGCCTGGTCCGCCTCCACCCAGGTGGTGCGCTTGAGGAAGTCGAAGACGGAGAGGCCGGAGGCAAAGCGCGCCGTGCGCCCGGTCGGCAGCACGTGGTTCGGGCCGGCGACGTAGTCGCCCAGCGCCTCCGGGCACCAGCGGCCGAGGAACGCCGCGCCGGCATGGCGGATGCGGGCCAGCACGGCGCGCGGCTCGGCGAGCATGAGCTGCAGGTGCTCGGGCGCCAGGCGGTTGACCAGTGACGCGGCCTCCGTCCAGTCACGCACCAGGATCACCGCGCCGTGGCGGCGCCAGCTCTCTCCGGCGATCGCAGCACGCGGCAGGGTGGCGAGCTCCGCCTCCACCGCCGCGACGACGGCGTCGGCGAAGCGGGCATCATCGGCGATGAGGATGGATTGCGCGGCCTCGTCATGCTCGGCCTGGGCGAGCAGGTCGAGCGCGACGTGGCGCGGGTCGTTCGCGGCGTCAGCGAGGATCACCACCTCCGAGGGGCCGGCGATGGAGTCGATGCCGACGCGGCCGAAGACCTGGCGCTTCGCCTCCGCGACATAGGCGTTGCCGGGGCCGACGATGCGGTCCACGGGGGCGAGGCTCGCCGTGCCCCAGGCCATCGCCGCCACCGCCTGCGCGCCGCCGAGGCGCCAGACCTCGGACACCCCAGCACGGCGGGCCGCCGCCAGGACGAGCGGGTTCAGCACGCCATCCGGCGCCGGCACGCACATCGCGACGCGCGGCACCCCGGCGACGCGCGCGGGGATCGCGTTCATCAGCACCGAGGAGGGATAGGCCGCCTTGCCGCCCGGCACGTAGAGCCCGACTGCATCCACGGGCGTCCAGCGCAGGCCGAGGGTGAGGCCGGCCTCGTCGCGCATCTCCAGGTCGCGCGGCAGTTGCGCGCGGTGGAAGGCCTCGATGCGCGCGGCGGCGAGGTCGAGCGCGGCGCGCAGGTCCGCGGGCACGCCCCGCACCGCCGCCTCGATCTCGTCCTCCGGCACGCGCAGCGCCGCGGCGTCGGCCGGGCGCCAGCGGTCGAAGCGTGCCGTGAACTCGACCAGCGCCGCGTCGCCCCGCGCGCGGACCTCGGCGATGATCGCCGCCACCGCCGCGTCCACGCGCTGCGTCGTCTCGCGCGCCTGGTCGAGCAGGGCGGCGAAGCCCGCCTCGAAGGCCGGATCGGCAGTCGAAAGCCGGACCGTCACCGCGCGTTCACCTCGGCAAGCGCGGCGCGGAAGCGGGCGATCCAGCCGCCGATCACCTCGGGCCGCGTCTTCAGCGCCGTGCGGTTGACGATGAGGCGGGAGGTGACATGCGCGATCACCTCCGTCTCCACCAGCCCGTTCGCCTTCAGCGTCGCGCCGGTCTGCACCAGGTCCACGATCAGCCGCGAGAGGCCGAGCGACGGCGCCAGCTCCATCGCCCCGTTCAGCGTCACCACCTCCGCCTGCACGCCGCGGGCGGCGAAGTGGCGCTGGGCGATGTTCGGGTACTTGGTCGCCACGGTCACGCGCGACCAGCGGCTCGGGTCGTCGCGGTCGGCCACCTCCGCCGGCCCGGCGACGCTCACCCGGCAGCGGCCGATGCCGAGGTCGAGCGGGGCGTAGATCTGGTCGTAGTCGAATTCCATCAGCACGTCGGCGCCGCAGACGCCGATCTGTGCCGCGCCGTGGGCGACGAAGGTCGCGACGTCGAAGCTCCGCACCCGCACCACGTCGAGGCCGGGGTCCTGCGTCGGAAAGCGCAGGCGGCGGCTGCTCTCGTCGGCGTAGTCGGGATCGGGACGGATGCCGGCCCGCTCCAGCAGCGGCGCCAGCTCCCCGAGGATGCGACCCTTCGGCACCGCCAGGATGAGCGTGCCGGAATCCGCCGGGGTCGCGGGATCGAGAGGGGTGGCGATGTGGGTGTCCATGGGGGCGTCTAGCACGAGGCGGCGCGGGCTGTCTCTGCGCGGCGCGGGGGTCAGCCCGGAATGCGTTCGATGTCGGCGCCGACCGAGGCGAGCTTCTGCTCGACCCGCTCATACCCACGGTCGAGGTGATAGACCCGGTTGACGATCGTCTCGCCCTCCGCCGCCAGGCCGGCGAGGACGAGCGAGACCGAGGCGCGCAGGTCGGTCGCCATCACCGGCGCGCCGGAGAGCCTCGGCACGCCGCGCACGATCGCGCTCGCCCCGTGCACGTTGATGCGCGCGCCCATGCGGTTGAGCTCGGGGACATGCATGAAGCGGTTCTCGAAGATCGTCTCGGTGACCATGGCGGCGCCCTCGGCCACCGCCATCAGCGCCATGAACTGCGCCTGCATGTCGGTGGCGAAGCCCGGGAAGGGCTCGGTCATCACATCGGTGCCGTGCAGGCCGTTGAGGCGGGAGACGCGGATGCCGCCGGGCACCTCCTCCACCTCCACCCCGGCCTCGCGCAGGATGCGGGCGACCGCACCGAGATGGTCGAGCCGCGCGCCTTCCAGCAGGACCGCCCCGCCGGTGATCGCGGCGGCGCAGGCATAGGTGCCGGCCTCGATGCGGTCCGGGATCACGGCGTGGGTCGCGGCGCCGAGGCGGCGCACGCCCTCGATGCGCAGCCGGTCGGTGCCGAGCCCCTCGATGCGGGCGCCCATGGCGATCAGGCAGCGCGCCAGGTCCTCGATCTCCGGCTCGCGGGCGACGTTGACAAGCTCGGTCTCGCCCTCGGCCAGCGCCGCCGCCATCAGCAGGTTCTCGGTCGCCCCGACGGAGACCTGGGGGAAGAGGATGCGCGCGCCGCGGAGGCCGCGCGGCGCCTTGGCGTGGATGTAGCCGGCCTCCAGCTCGATCTCCGCGCCCATCTGCTCAAGGCCCTTGAGGTGCAGGTCCACAGGGCGCGTACCGATCGCGCAGCCGCCGGGCAGGGAGACGCGCGCCTCGCCGAAGCGCGCGACCAGCGGGCCGAGGACGAGCACGGAGGCGCGCATCTTGCGCACGATGTCGTAGGGCGCGAGCAGGTTCTCCGCAGCGCCGGAGAGGACGATGGTGCGCGCCGCCCGGTCGCGCTCGACCGTGAGGCCGTGCTGGGCGAGCAGCGCGCCCATGGTCTCGATGTCCGCGAGATCGGGCACGTTGGTGAGCGTGAGCGGCCCGTCGGAGAGCAGCGCGGCCGCCATCAGCGGCAGCGCGGCGTTCTTCGCCCCGCTGATCGGGATGCGGCCTTCGAGCGGCCGGCCGCCGCGGATCCGGATGCGGTCCATCCCCCTTCCCCCTTCGGGCGCCTGGCGCCTAGAGCTTCGGCAGCGCGACGCCGCGCTGGCCCATGTACTTGCCTCGGCGGTCGGCGTAGCTGATCTCCGGCGGCGTGTCGCCCTTCAGGAAGAGGAACTGACAGATCCCCTCGTTGGCGTAGATGCGCGCGGGCAGCGGCGTCGTGTTGCTGATCTCGATCGTCACCTGGCCTTCCCATTCGGGCTCGAGCGGGGTGACATTCACGATGATGCCGCAGCGCGCATAGGTGGACTTGCCGAGGCAGATCACCAGCACGTCGCGCGGAATGCGGAAATACTCGACGGTATGCGCGAGGGCGAAGGAGTTCGGGGGGACGATGCAGACCGGGCCGGTGCGGGTGACGAAGCCGTTTTCCGAGAAGTTCTTCGGGTCCACCACCGCGTTGTCCACGTTGGTGAAGATCTTGAACTCGTCGGCGACGCGGGCGTCGTAGCCGTAGGAGGAGAGGCCGTAGGAGATCACGCCCTCGCGCTGCTGGCTCTCGACGAAGGGCTCGATCATGCCGTGCTCGGCCGCCATGCGGCGGATCCAGTGGTCGGGCATGATCGGCATGGGCGAGCGGGCCTTCGGGCGGGGCGGGTGGCGCGGTGGGTGGGCAGGGCCGGCCTCGCGGGCGGTCGGGCGGGCCGCCGCGCAGGGTCGGTCTCGGGCGCGGAGCGATAGCGCGGCAGGGGCGCCGCCGGCAACCGCGGCCGGCGGGCGGGGCGCTAGGACCTGGTCTCCTCCGGTGGCTCCGGCTGAGGCGGCGCGGGCGTGGCCCGCTGCGCCGCCGCCGCCCGGGCGCGCGCCTGGGCCTTGCGGCGGCGGAGGTTCTCCCGCAGCGCCGCGGCAAGCCGGTCCGCGCGCGACGAGCGCGGCGGAGCAGGGGGCGGGCGTGGCGGCGAATCGTCGTGTGATGGGGGCATTTCGCGCCGAAAGTGGCGAGGCGATGCGAGCGCGGCAAGCGGCGAGGGGTTGCGGGGCGGGAGGTCAGGGGCTAGTTACTCGGCCCTCGCGGGTTCCTTCGCGGATCCGGCTGTGTGTGCGCCTGCGCTGCTGTAGCTCAGTGGTAGAGCACTCCCTTGGTAAGGGAGAGGCCGCGAGTTCAATCCTCGCCAGCAGCACCAGCCCAACCCGTTGATACGGCGGGCGATCCAAGGAATCTCTGGGCTTGGCGATCGGCCTTGGCACAAGAGGCTGGTCCAAGTGGTTCTCCCAATGGCACGTCCTCAACGCCGCGGCGTACGCGGCATCTTGCTCGCCCGGAAGGACGTCCCTGAGCCGCTCCGGCCCACCGTCGGGAAGCGTGAGCTTCGGAAGACGCTGAGGACCGCGAACCCCACGGAGGCGCGCCGCGCGCACGCCGAGGCGATGGCGCAGTTCGAGGCGATCCTTGCGGCAGCGCGCGCGCCGCTCGCCGGGAAGACACAGCGTCTGCCACCGCGCGACCTCGCGGTCTTGGTGGGCGAGTGGTACCGGGCGGAGGCCGGCAGGATCGACGCGGCTCCCCGCTCGGCGGAGACGCGTGAGCTCGAGCGAGACTTCCTGGTGGAGCGGGTGCCAGGGCCGATCGGCGGCGAGAGCGACCCGGAAGGCCTGTCCGAACGCACCTTCGAGCCCCAGCCGCACGACCTTGCGGAGGCCGCAGAGTGGCTTCGCGAGCGCGGCGTGCGGGCGACGCGGCGACGGTCCGAGAGGCCGCCGTGGCACTGTTCGGGGCCCGGTCGGGCTGGCACACCGCGCGCTGCGCCGGGCCCACGGGGACAGGCCGGACGAAGACGACACCGCGGCGAGAGTCCCCGCTCCGCTCTCGGTGCCAACGCCGCCGGCCGACGCGCCCGACGCCAAAGCATGGACCGCGCTGCCGTCCAGGGAGTTCCTGCGAGCCTGGCAGACCGAGCGGACTCCCGCGCGGGCGACAGTGAAACGGTACGCCGCCTCGTTCGGCCAGCTAGTCCGCGTTCTCGGCTTCGACAACGTGCACAGAATCACTGCGGCGGATGTGGTGGCTTTCAAGGCTGCGCGGCTCGCGGGGGGCCGCACGGCGGACACGGTGGCCGATGACGTGCTCGCATGCGGTGCCGTGTGTAAGTGGGGCGTGCTGAACGGACTCCTTGCGACGAACCCGTTCGCCGGCTTGGCGCCCCGCCCGAACCGGCGTGGCCCGGCCAGCCGGGTCGGCTACGACGACGATGACGCGCGGCGCATCTTCGTTGCGGCACGCGGTGAGACGGGCTGGCTGCGCTGGCTGCCGTGGCTTCTGTGCTTCACCGGGGCCCGCAGCGGGGAGTTCGCTGAGCTCCGGCGTGGCGACGTTCGGCAGGATGGCGGCGTCATGGTTCTCGACATCCGTCCGAACGAGGACCGCGCGGGGAAGAACGCGACGTTCCAACGGCTCCTGCCGCTGCACCCCGCCCTGATCGAAGAAGGCTTCCTCAGCTATGTCGAGTCGCTCCCGGCGGCGCCTGGAAGGCCCCTGTTCCCCGACCTCGCCGTGGCCGCGGACGGCTCACGCACCACTACGGCCACCACGATCCACGGCCGCTGGGTCCGGAGTAGGGTTGGCATCACGGACCCCCGCAAAGCCCGCGCACGCCTGGCGCCACCGCATGGAAGACGAGCTCCGGAAGGTCCGCGCCCACCCGGAGGTCCAAGACGCGATAACCGGCCGGTACAACCCGCGGAACGCTGGCGCGGGCTACGGCCGGGGGTTCCGTGGGATGCCCGCGGAGGTTCTCCGGGAGCTCCGTCGGGTCCCCTCGCCGCTCGCCGAGCAGGACGCAGAGACATCCTTCTCCCCCCACCGGAGACATGCCGCGTGCGGCCCGCAGGAGAGTCGCTGTGTCGACGCCAGGGCCGACCGCTAGGGCACGGGAGCCCGGACCACGCCGGAGCCGCTGGCGACTCTCCCAGGCCAGTCAGCGACTGCGTCGGCGGTGCCCTGCGACGTCCGTGCGGGCGGTTGACGCGGCGACCGGTCAGCTCGGGAGGCCGTTCGGCGCGGGGAAGGTGACAACCACTACGGTGCCGGCGCCGCCGGGTCCGGCCGTCACGACCATCTCGCCCCGCACCCGCTTGGCGAGCGCCTCGACCAGCTGCAGCCCGAGCGAGCGACCCTTCGCGCGCCCCGCGGCGGCGGCGGACATCATGCCCACGCCGTCGTCCGCGACCCGCAGGCGCATCCGCCCACCGCCCACGGCGCGCAGGTCCACGCGCACGCGCCCTGCGCGGCCCTCGGGGAAGGCGTACTTCAGCGCGTTCGTCAGCGTCTCGCCGACGATCAGGCCGAGCGACACCACCACATCCGGCCCCCAGAGCGCCTCCTCGGCCGCCACCTCGACCCGCACCGGCGACGGCCCCTCCGCCGCGGGCGGCGCGAAGGCCTCCGCCGTCTCCCGGCACAGGCGGCGCAGGTAGGCGGCGACGTCGACGGCGCCGGGGCTGTCGCCCTGGTAGGCGAGCAGGGCGTGCACCTCGCTGACGCGCCGCAGCCGCCCCATCGCCGCCTCCAGCGCCGCGCGGCACGCCGGGTCGGCGACCTGGCGCGCCTGCACGGCGAGTAGCGCGACCGCGATCTGGAGCGCGTTCTTGGTCCGGTGGTTGACCTCGCGCACCAGGAAGTCGCGGAAGCGGACGTCCTCCTGGCGCTCGGCCAGCGCGTCGCGCAGCAGCGCCTCGGTGCGCCGCCGCCGCTCGACCTCCGCCGCCAGCCGCGCGGTGGCCTCGTCCATCCGCCGCGCCCGGGCCTCCACCTGCCGCTCCAGCGCGTCGCGCGCCGCGCGGAGCTCGTGCTCGCGCCGCACCCGCTCGGTGACGTCCATGAAGGAGGCGAAGTGCCGGACCACCCGGCCGTCTTCGACGACGGGGGAGACGAACATCGACACCCAGGCCTCGCGGCCGTCCTTGGCGCGGAACGGCACCTCCTCGACGACCGACCGCCGCGCCGCCATGGCCGCCTCGACGCGCGTCGCCACCTCCGGGTCGGCGTGCCCGCCGACGAGGAAGAAGTAGTTCTGGCCGAGCACCTCGTCGCGGTCGTAGCCGCACATCGCGAGGAAGGCGGCGTTGGCGTAGACGATCGGGTTGTCGACGACGGTGGGATCGGTGACCACCATCGGCATGCGGGTGGTCTCGACCGCCGCGACGAAGGGGCCGCCACGCATCAGCGCCTCGCGCACGCCGACCTCGGCGGCCGCCCGATCGGCGCGGTCGTGGGAATGTTCCTCGAATTGCATGGCCGGCGCTCCTCGCGGTGGCGATTCCAGTCGCTTTCCCCGCCGAGGGTTTCCGGCCGGGCGCATGCCCGGTTTCAACTCCGACCGCGCAGTCGGCCTGTGTGCTTCCAGGGTCCGGGGACGCTACGGCCCGCCTGATTGCGTGCGGACGCGGAGTGGCGTGCCCTGGCCGGTGGTGGCCGTGGTCGTCGTGTCGAGCGGCATGTGATGTCCTTCAGAACGCGAAGGGCCCGCGCGGCTGTCTGCCGGCGAGCCCAGGGTGGTCGGGAAGGCGGTTGGCGGTGGGCGCTAGCCCTGTAGCGACTGCGCGGCGCCTGCGCGGCATGCCGCGAGGTCGAGCGGCGGACACAAGGGGCATGCGCGGCTCATCGCCGGGCGGTGGGCACCCTTGTCCTTAGGCGTCGGCATATTGGCACTGCGCCGCAGTCCGCCGTGCGCGCCGGCCACCGGGTCCGGCCCCGTGAATGACGGAGCCAAGCGCTCATCTTCCGGTCCACGCGGACACCGCATGTCGCACGAGGCCGCAGCCCCGCAGGTCAGGACGACACGGCGGGCCTAGATGCCGGGCTATACAGTCTTCTCGGACACACGATGCGGCCCACCCGACAGGACTTCCATGGCTACATTAGTCCAGCGGCCGACACGACCCGGGTCACGCCCCAGCGGACCGCCGCTGGTCCCTCGCGTCCCATGCCTACAAGAGGAACACCGTGAGGGCGAGCGCAGCGTTGACCACGAGGCGCGCGTGGCGCGGCTCGATCCGGTAGGCGCGGGCGAGCTCCGGCCGCAGGGCGTGCGCGCGGCTCTTGTCGTCGCGGCGCCCCTGGAGCCCGTCCACCATCGCCGCCATCGCGCCCGCCACCTTCGCCAGGTCGGGGTCCGGCATCGCCGCCGGGTCCGCGTTGAGCGCGGGCTTCACCGTGGCCCAGAGGGTGTTCAGGGTGCGCCTGGCGGGCGGCGTGAGGCCCCACGCCGCGACCATCTCCCCGAGCACGGCCTCGACGATGTTCGCCGCGGCCGACAAGGCGTCGCGCGGGTGCGCCGCCACGCGCTGCGCCAGCGTGTCGAACTCGGCCTCGATGGCGGGCAGGCTGCGCGCGCGGATGAGGTCGTGGAGCTGCCGCGCCGCGACCTGCACCCCGCCGCGCGTGATGTACCCGCCGCGGACGTAGGCAAGCCCGGCCTTCGCCAGGCCATCCTCATGCGGTCGCGCAGCGCGTTGCGCGCCTGGGCGGGATGGGAGGCGTAGCCGGTCAGGGACTCGTCCCATGCCTCCTCGCCGGGCACGACCTCCTCCATGAAGCGGTGCAGCAGCCGCCCCAGGACGGCGAGCGCCTCGTGGGGCATCGCGGCGTTCACCCGCCGCAGCCACGCCAAGCAGCGCGCCGCCTTGCTGCTCCCGTCGGGGGCGTCGCCCGGCGCGCCGGCCTCGGTGAACAGCACGTCGAGGGTCGCCCAATGTGTAGGCTTCGGTCAGCACGTCGACCGCCGTCGCCATCACCGGGGCTGGGATGGTCACGACGCGCGCTCCCGCTGCGCCGCCGCCGGGCCCTCGCCGAGGATGCGGTACACGCTCGCCCGGCCGATGCCGAGGCGCCGGGCGATCTCGACCGGCCGCACCCCCTCGGCCTTCAGCCGCCGCACGTCCTCCGCCTGGCGCCGCGCGGTGGGCACCCGGCCACGGTACTTGCCCTCGGCCTTGGCCTTGGCGATGCCCTCGCGCTGGCGCTCCAGCATCAGGCCGCGCTCGAACTCCGCGATGGCGCCGAGCATGGTCAGCATCAGCTTCCCCGTCGGGGTGCCGGTGTCGAGCTCGGCGCCGCCCATCTGCAGCACCCGCAGGCGGACGCCCTTCGCCTGCAGGCGCGCGACGGTGGCGAGGAGGTCGGCGACGGAGCGGGCCAACCGGTCGAGCCGGGTCACGACCAGCGCGTCGCCCGCGCGGACGAACTCGAGGGCCGCCTCGAGCTGCGCCCGCTTGGCGACGGAGGACACCCGCTCGGCGAACAGCTTGGTGCAGCCGGCCGCCTCGAGGTCGCGGCGCTGCGCCTCGAGCCCGGCCTCCTGCTCCGCGGTCGAGGTCCGCGCGTAGCCCACCAGCATCGCCATGGTTCGCCCCCTGGTTCCGGCGGACTGTCCCGCACGGGTCTATGACGACACTGTCTCGTTCCGTCTCGAAGTGCGAGCCTATTCGTGTGAGACGGTTCGCGCGTGCGATGAGACGACTCTCTGAGGCAGGCCCGTGCGAGACGTCTCACGGCCCAATGCGACGCGTCACGGCCTGCGCGGCGGCGTAACCGCGGGGTCCCACTGGCAATCCGCAGGCGAGGTCGCGGCGCCGCGCTGCGCGTCATGGGTCCAGCGTTGGCCGGCCACCCCCCCTACGCCTTCGTTCGCTGGCTTCCCAAAGTCGGGTTGAAGGTCGTCGCTGTCGTTACCGCTCGTCGGTGTGGCCTTCGAGACCCCCTGCCCCTTCGACCTAGCGATCTCTGGGGAGACCGGTCCTGTCTTGGTTCCATCCCAGGGTGGTGAGGTATCGCGCGGGGCGGCCCTACGGTGCCCCGCAGTGTAGCCGGTACTAGCACCTCGGCCGTCCCAGCACTCGCTGTGTCCTCGTCAGTTAGGGGGACGCTGAGGGTGCCCTATGCGGATCGCGGTCTCGTCTGGCGCCAAGTCCCTCCGCTTGGTACAAAGCCTGCGTAGGCCGGACGTTGAAAGGCCCGGATTCATTGGATTTCGCGCTGGAGTTGGACCCTTCAATCCTCGCCAGCAGCACAGCGAATGCAAGGGAAATCCAGGGCGTTAGGGAGCCAGCCGGGCGAGCGTGGCGCGTCAGAATGTGACCGGACGTGACGCGAACGGGCGGGGAATCTGGCACACGGCTGCCACACTGCCCGACCTACCGCTCCCGGCCTCCTGAGTGCCGCCGGCGCGTGGGCCTTTTCCCCGCTTCTCCGGTATCATCCCGGTCGGCTGATGCGGCGCGGCCGCACTGCCCGCGCAGCCGTCGCCGTGCCGAAGTCGCCGCCCAGCCCATTCGGGTTCGGGGGCTGGAATCAACGAAACCCCGCCCGCGCAGCGCCCGTACCCGCGCGCGACGACCTGCCGGTGCTGCCGCCGCAGTACCTTACCTCCTCGCGCATGGCCTGGATGGCTGCGAGGTCACAGTGCTGTTCGGCTCGGAGAGGCCGCCGGGCCTCTTTGTCCGGCGCGGCGTCGTCCGGTTCGACTTGCGCCCGACCAGGCCACGCTGCTGCTGCGCTGGCTCCGCTGATACGCCGCGCTGCCGATGCGGGACGTGGACGGCCGGGAAGTGCGGGCCCTGTTCGGCCCTGAAGGGCCGAGGCTGGTGCTTGAGCGTGGCGCCGGTGCGGCTCGCGCTGCCGCCCGCGGAAACTGAGAGGCTTCGCGCCTGGCTGCCGTCCCGGGTGGACGGAACACCGCTGCCGGGCGGCCAGCTACGCGCCGTCGTCAATTGTGCGGTGCGAAAATGCACTTGTGGGAGGGTGGTGCCGCCCCTATCTCATGCGGCGCGGCAAGGCGGTTCGCCGCCACGCTGCATTCTTGGACGTTTCCTCCCTAAACTCGGCGGTGCCTTCGGGCACCGCCTCTTTTTTGCCCCATTCGCCGACCGGGCGCCAGCCCTGTCGGCGCAGCGCGTTCCCGGACGGCCGCCAGAGCGTCGGCTGCTCCGCCGGCCGCGGCTGCCCCGGCCGCCAGGCCGCAGCCAGCAGTTCGGGCCGCCCACTCCTCGGCCGGGATCAGGTGCGGGCCGGTCCGCAGCAGGAGCCGCGCGAACGCCGTCGCCAGTCGATCGTGCCCCCTCGACCGCGCGCCAGACCGCCACCCCGCCGGGCGCCATCACCACCGCCGCGCAGACCGCCGCCCCCCACGCCATCGGGCATCGGTGCACCGAGGGCGCACCGGACAGAGGGACAAGGGGGCTTTCGTTCCAGCTCCGTTCCTGTGCCAGTCTGCCGCCATGGTCCGCGCCCCGCCCCCGACACGCGACACCCTCGCCGACTGAGCCGCCTGGCGGATCGGGGCCCAATGCCGGTGCAAGACCGTGTACCGCTCGTGCCGGAGATCAGCCCACGAGTGGTGCCCGGAGCACGGGTGCAGGACATCGTGGAGCGCCTCCGCTGCCGCGCGTGCGGGCAGCGGCCTAACGAGGCCGCAATGATGGACGAGTCTCGGGCGGCGAATTCGATCGGGACCGGGCTATTTGGCGTGCCACGCCGGCTGCCGATGCCTAGAACGGCGCGAAGCTTCGCCACCTCGTCCAAGCTTGGAAGCAGGCACCACCGCCGGTGGATCGCCAGGCCAGACGGACGCGGAGTGCGGCTCCCTGTCCGGCCGGCGCACAACGGGTGACATTCCGCACTTCGTTATCCCCATCGGTCGCGCGACTTTCCGCGTTTCGTTGCTACCTGAGATTGACTCGTCATAATCGTTAACCATACATTACGAAAGCAATGCCCGCGTGAGTACTACCGTGAAACGTCGCGCTGGCGTGCTGCGCCCACGTTCCGGGGTCGTGCGTTGAGCAAATATCAACCGCCGTCCCGGCGGCTCCTGCTGGAATTTGGCGCATGAGCGGCATCGGTGTTTGGGGAAACGTGAGCCTCCTCCCACTCGATCTCGTCGGACACGCCACGGCGGGCGACGACATATTTTACGGTGACTTCCTCGCCCAACTCGGGCTGAACGGCCTCCTCCGAGACCCCTGCGAAACGCGCCTGATCGTCTGATGGAGGTGTCGCGGCGGCCTGGA
>ERZ777003.2716-NODE-2716-length-19459-cov-6.219388_pt1 | contig 19459 bp, 18 predicted proteins | sample MGYA00374956_ERZ777003 | MGnify/ENA primary metagenome ERZ777003 (study PRJEB29302, sample SAMN06268252) | bioreactor metagenome | isolation source: Joint BioEnergy Institute, California, USA | place: USA:Joint BioEnergy Institute, California, USA | collected... | reverse complement strand
AACCACAAAAGTGGTCTATCCCACCCGCCGTCAAAGATCCAGGAGACACGCCCTAAGGCCGTAACACGGTCGCAACCCATCCTTGACTGCCAAGCGCTTGATTGGTAGCGTTCCGGCACTCCGGCCGGACTCCCAACGGAAGGCGCCGATGCTGTCCCTCGTACTCCGGCGTGCCATCTCGGCGATCCCGTTGCTGCTGCTCGTCTCCTTCGGTGCGTTCTCCCTCGTCGCGTTGCTCCCCGGAGATCCGGCTGTGGCCATCGCGGGCGAAGGAGCCACCCTCGAGCAGCTCGCCGAGATTCGGCTTCGTCTCGGGCTCGATGAGCCATTCCTGACGCGTTACCTCACCTGGATGGGCGACATCCTCACCGGCGACCTCGGCTCGTCGGCGGTCACCGGGCGCTCGATCACCGAGGAGGTGCTCCGTCGGGCGCCGGTCACGGCGAGCGTCGCCGCCGGCACCCTGGCAGTGGTCCTGCTCCTCGGCCTGCCCACCGGGATCGTGCAGGGCGTGTTCTCCGGCCGCCTGATCGACCGGGCCGGGCTGCTGGTGACGGCCGCCGGGCTGGCGATTCCCAACTTCTGGCTGGCCACCATCCTGGTCTCGATCTTCGCCGTCCAGCTGCGGTGGTTGCCGGCCACCGGCTACACGCCCATCTCCGAGAGCGTGGTCGGCTGGGCCCAGCACATCGTCATGCCCTCGGTGACGCTCGGCGTGTTCGCCGCGGCCGAGATGGCCCGCCAGCTGCGCACCGGCATCCTGCACGCCACCGAGCAACCGTACGTCCGTACCGCTTGGGCCAAGGGCATGCCGGCCCGCTCGGTGATCGGCAAGCACGTCCTGAAGAACGCGGCCGCGCCCGCGATCACGGTGCTCGGCATCCGGCTGGGCCACCTGCTCTCCGGCGCGGTCATCGTGGAGACGATCTTCGGACTTCCGGGTCTCGGCAAGTACGCCATCGACGCCATCCTCAACCGGGACTTCCCGGTGATCCAAGCCGTGGTGCTCGTCTCCGGTGCCATCGTGCTCGTCGCCAACCTGCTGGTCGACATCGCTTACGGCGCGCTCAACCCGAAGGTCAAGGTCACATGACGCACCTGGTCGACACCCCGCCGACGACCGAACCGGTCGTGCGGCTGCGCGGAGACACGGTTCTGAGCCGGCTGCGCCGACAGCCCCTCACCATGGCCGCCATCGTCTACCTGGCCATCCTTGCCGTGGTCGCGATCGGCGCGCCCGTGCTGAGCCCGTTCGACCCGTACGACACCGATCTGCGGGCGTTGCTTCAACCCCCCTCGCCCGCGCACTGGCTGGGCACCGACGACCTCGGCCGCGACGTGCTGAGCCGGATGCTGTACGCGTCGCGCGCCTCCCTGCTCGCGTGCGTGCAGGCCGTCGGCATCGCCGCCCTCGTGGGCGCGGCCCTCGGCGTGCTCAGCGGCTACTTTGGCGGCTGGATCGACCGCGGCATCATGACACTCATCGACGCCGTTCTCAGCGTGCCCGGGCTGCTCCTGGCCATGGCGATCGTGGGCGTGCTGGGCAGCGGACTGACCAACGCGATGCTCGCCCTCGCCGTGATCTTCGTGCCGATCTTCGCCCGGTTGTGCCGCATCCAGGCTCTCGCGGTGCGCGAGGAGGTCTTCATGGAGGCGGCACGCGCCATCGGGGTGCCGCACTGGCGAGCCATCCTGCGTCACGTCATCCCCAACATCGCCGCTCCGCTGCTCGTGCAGGTGTTCATCACGCTCGGCGTGGCCATCGTGGCGGAAGGGGCGATGAGCTACCTCGGCCTCAGCATCCAGCCGCCCGAGGCGAGCTGGGGCGCGCTGCTGCAACGGGCCTTCTCCGTGGTGCACCAGGCGCCGTGGCTCATCTTCATCCCCGGAACGGCGATCACGCTGACCGTGATCGCGTTCCAGGTGCTCGGCGACGGCTTGTCCCGGGCCCTGGTGCAACGCAACGGAGGCGAGCACCGATGAGCACCAATTTGCTCGAGGTCCGAGGCCTCACGGTCAGTGTGGAGTCGGACCGGCCGACGCCCGGGCGGGGCCGTCGAGAGCCACTCCGGCTGGTGGAGAACGTCGATCTCACGGTGGCCCCGGGCCAGACGCTCGGCATCGTGGGCGAGAGCGGCTCGGGCAAGAGCATCTCCTGCCTGGCCGTCATGGGACTGCTGCCGCCCGGCGTGCGGGTCACCGGGGGCAGCATCGTCTTCGACGGCGAGGACATCACGGGTGCGACGCCCAAACAGCTCACCCGCATCCGCGGGCGCCGCATCGGGATGGTCTTCCAGGAGCCCCTGAGCAGCCTCAACCCGGCCTTCACGATCGGCAACCAGATCGAAGAAAGCCTGCGATACCACCTCGGCATGTCGCGCCGCGAGGCCCGGGAACGCGCGATCGAGCTGCTCGACCTGGTGAAGATTCCCGCCCCCCGCCAGCGGGCCCGCAACTACCCGCACGAGCTGTCGGGCGGGATGGCCCAACGGGCGCTGATCGCGCTGGCCATCGCCTGCAACCCGCAGCTGCTGATCGCCGACGAGCCGACCACAGCGCTGGACGTCACGGTACAGCTGCAGATCCTGGAGCTGCTGGCCGAGCTGCGTGACGCCCTGGACATGAGCCTCATCCTGGTCTCGCACGACCTCGGCGTCATCGGCACGATGTCCGAGCGCATCGCCGTCATGTACGCCGGACAGGTGGTCGAGACCGGTACGGTCCGCGAGGTCTTCACCTCCCCGCAGCACCCGTACACGTCGGCGCTCATCGCGTCCAGCGTCGAGTCGACGCCCAAGGGCCGGCGTCTGCCGGTCATCCCGGGGCAGGTGCCGGCCGCCACCTCCTTCGCGCAGGCCGGCTGCCGCTTTGCCAACCGCTGCGCGCACGCCGAGGCCGTCTGCCGGGAGGCGAGCCCGGCCTGGGCGGTCGTCGGGTCGGCCGACCGCGGTACGCGCTGTGCCCGCCACAAGGAGCTCGTGCTACCGGGCGTGAACACCCCGGCGTCCGTTGACGCGGACCACGCCCCCACCGCCGCCGGCGCGGCCGAGGGGACCGACACCGAACCTGTCCTGATCATCCGAAACCTCACCAAGCACTTCTCGGTGAAGCGCGGCCTGTTCCGGCGCGGCGTGGTCCACGCGGTCAGCGGTGTCGAGCTGACCCTCCACCGAGGACGCACCCTCGGGCTCGTCGGCGAGAGCGGGTCGGGCAAGTCCACCGTGGGTCGGCTCGCGCTGCGTCTCATCGAGCCCACCTCGGGGGAGGTCGAGTTCCTCGGGCACAACCTCGCCGCGCTCCGCCGGGGGGAACTTCGCCTGCGGCGGCGCAACATGCAGATGGTCTTCCAGGACCCCTTCGCCTCGCTCGACCCGACCATGACCGTCGGGCAGAGCATCGAGGAGCCCTTGCTCGTCCACGAGAAGCTGACCTCGGACGAGCGCCGTGAGCGGGTGGCCACGCTGCTGCGTCGCGTCGGCCTCGACCCCGGTCTGGCGCAGCGTCCACCCCGGACGCTGTCCGGCGGCCAGCGACAACGGATCGCCTTCGCCCGCGCGTTGGCGCTGCACCCACAGCTCATCGTCTGCGACGAGCCCGTGAGCGCCCTGGATGTCTCGACCCGCTCGCAGATCGTGAACCTCATCCAGGACATCCAGTCCACCGACGGGATCGCGTTCCTGTTCATCGCCCACGACCTCGGTCTGGTTCACCACATCAGTCACGACATCGCCGTCATGTACCTGGGTCGGGTCGTGGAGGCCGGGCCGGCGGAACGCGTCTACGCCGACCCCGCGCACCCCTACACCCGGGCCCTGCTGGCGTCGCAGCTGTCGCCGGCGCAGGCGGGCCAGCCCCGGCCGCCGGCGCCCAAGGGCGAGATCCCCAGCCCGCTCGACCCGCCGTCCGGCTGCCGCTTCCGTACGCGCTGTCCGTTCGCCATGCCCGTCTGTGCGAACGAGGTCCCGGCTCCGGTGCCCCAGCCGGGCGGTGGGTGGTCCGCCTGCCACCTCGAGGGCGGCCGACCGTAGCCGATGGGTATCGTCGGCCCGTCCGATGCCCGAGTCGACGGGCCGTCGCCGTCACGAGCCGGCCTGGCGAGCGGGCTGGCCGGTACCGGCGTGACGGCCTTCTCGCTCGCCGGACAGCGGGACTAACGGGCGTTCCAGAGATCCTCGATGAGCGGCCGCACGTCGTGCTCGAACCGGTCCAGTTGCTCGAGCAGGTACGCGGTCGTCGGCCCGGGTGGAGGCGCGAGAACCAGGTGGTCGACGCCGGCCTCGTGGTAACGACGGATGCCGTCCGCGATCCGGCGTGGACTGCCGATGCACGGCTGGTCACCGCCGTCGGCGTCGGTCACCTGAAACCGGACGCGGTGGGCGAAGACGAAGTCGTCGGCTGATCGCCCCGCCTGGTCGAGCAGCCCGCGGAGGCGCCCGTGCAGCTCACGGGTCGCCTCGACGGGCTGGTACACACCCAACCACCCGTCGCCGCGGGCGGCGGCCCGACGGAGGGCCCGGCCCGAGACCCCGCCGATCCAGATGGGAATCGACGGCTCTTGGACGGGCGTGGGATGCACCCGCAGGCCGGGCGGTATCCGGATGAAGCGGCCGTCGAAGTGGGGGTCGGCCGACCGCCACACGGTTCGCATCAGGTCGAGGTACTCGTCGGTGATCGGCCCCCGGTTGACGTAGTCCGCCCCCAGGGCATCGAACGCCTCCTTGAGCCAGCCCACGCCCGCGGCCACGATGATCCGTCCGCGGGAGAGCACGTCGAGCGTGGCGAGCATCTTGGCCGCCAGCAAGGGGTGGCGGTACGGAATGACCAGGACGCCCACCCCGATGCGGCACCGTCGGGTCCGCCCGGCCAGGTAGCTCATGGTGGTGATCGCCTCGAACACCGGGTCCTGGGAGCGGACGGCGTGTCCGTCGGCCGCGTCGTCCCCACGCCCGCTGTTGGGCCGGTAGCGCAACAGATGCTCGACCACCGACCGATCGGGGAACACCACGTGGTCGGCGATCCAGATCGTGTCGAAGCCGATCTGTTCCGCGCGCGCCGAAACCTGCTCGATGGTGGGCACGGTGACCGCCACGCTCTCGGCATAGACGTCACCAAACGCGTACGCGTCCAGCCCGAAGCCGTGATGGACGTTCGGCACATCCCACCCGAACCGCATGCGCCGCCTCCCTTCGTCTCGCCGCCGGCGGGCCAGATGCCTTGCTACCACGAGCTCTTCTCGTTGACAACCAAGCGCTTTGTTGGTAGTTTCCGCGAACAGCTTCAATGAAGGGGCCGTCCGTGACAGCGGTGCTGATCGTCGAGGTGGAGATCGATCCCGCCGATGACGAAGAGTTCAACCGGTGGTACGACGAGGAGCACGTGCCGGAAAAGCTGCGTTCCCCCGGGTTCCGCAGCGCACGCCGGTTCCGCGCGCACGACGACGACACCCGGTACCTCGTCATCTACGAGCTGGATTCGCCGGAGGCAGCGACCTCGCCGGCGTACATGAGCCAGGAGCTCAGTGCCTGGACGCGATCGCTGATGAGCCGCTGGAAGGGTTGGCGCCGGAGCGTCTGGGTGGCGCTGGACAGCGGACCGGAGACAACCCAACCGGCGGCAACCGCACCGGAGTGACGGGATGCCCGAGTTCCTGGTGACGACCCGCCTGCGTTCGGTGGCCGGCCTGGCCCCGGACGAACTCGCGCGGCTGTTCGCCGAGGAGCGACAGCGTGGCTTCGAGCTGGTGAGGTCCGGCGCCATCAAACACATCTGGCGCATCCCGGGCGCCCCCTACCGCACGGTGTCCATCCGCGTGGCGCCCGACGCCGCCACCCCGCAGGCCGACCTCGAGTCCCTGCCCCTGTTCCATTGGCTCGACATCGAGGTGGTTCCGCTGGCCGACCATCCGCTCATGAATCCGCCACCGGCCTGAGCACCACTGGCCTCAGGCCGCGGTCGCCGCGTTGGCCGCGACGTCGGCGAGCCGCTGCTGGATCAGCCACCGGTGCCCGCGCCGCACGAGCGTGTCCCGGTACCACACACCGCCCCGTCATCCCCAAGCGCTGCTTCACCGACCGGTCGTGCTCCTGCCCGTCCATGCGCTCGCCTCGCCGTGCGCAGTGTCGACAACCGATCCACCGTGTTCCACTGTGGATCGTCGCCCGTTCCGCCCGGTGGTGGTCCGCCCCTGGCCCAACGTTCCGCTAGCCAGAATGTCGGGCGCACAACCGTTCCTTCGCCGCGTGCGCCGCCTACCCTGAGACATCCCAACCGCCTCGCCATGGCCCAACGAGGAGGTGGCGATGCCCACGCCACGGTGTGCGGTCGTCACCGGCGGCGGCGCCGGCATCGGAGCGGCGATTGCCCGACGCCTGTCCGCGGACGGTGTCCGGGTCGCCGTCCTCGACGCGGACGAGGCGGCGGCATCGGCGGTGGCGCAACGCATCCAGGCCGAGCACGGCCGCGAGGCGATCGGCCTGCGCTGCGACGTCACCGCCACGACCGAGGTGCGGGCCGCCGTCGATGAAGTCGCCCGCCAGTGGGGTGGCATCGACATCCTGGTCAACAACGCCGGCATCATCGGCCCGCACGTGCCGCTCGTGGACTATCCCGAGACCGACTTCATCCGGGTGCTGGACGTCGATCTCATCGGCGCCTACCGGGTGACCCAGGCCGTCCTGCCGCACATGGTGCCGTTGGGCTGGGGGCGAATCGTCAACATCTCCTCGATCTCCGGCAAGGCCGGCAACCCGCGCATGACCGCCTACGCCGCCGCGAAGGCCGGCCTCATCGGCCTGACCAAGGCCCTGGCCGCCGAGCTCGCGACCACAGGGGTCCTGGTCAACTGCGTGACACCGGGCGGAGTCCGCGGCACGAACATCGCGCGGGACATGCCGAAGGAGGCCGTGACGAGCGCCGCGTTCGCCCACCCCCTCGGCCGACTCGCCGTGCCGGAGGAGGTCGCCGCGATGGTGGCCTGGCTCTGCTCGGACGAGGTCAGCTTCAGCACCGGGGCGGTGTTCGACATCTCGGGCGGACGCGCGACCTACTAGCACGTCGACGTCAGCCCACGAGCCGACCAAGCCGACGAGCGACGCAGACGAAAGCCGATGGAAAGGAGCCGGATGCCACGCCTGGCGGGAAAGGCCGCCATCGTGACCGGGGCGGCCAACGGAATCGGCCGAGCGACCGCGTTGGCCATGGCCCGCGAGGGTGCGGCCGTCCTCGTCGCCGATATCGACGGCGCGGCCGCCGCGACGACGGCCGCCTGGATCGCCGCGGACGAGCGGGTGGTGCGAAACGGCGGGCGGGCCGAGCCGTTCGAGGTCGACGTCGCCGACGAAGCCGCCGTGCGGGCGATGGTCGACGCGGCGGTCAAGCAATTTGGCAGATTGAATATTCTGCACAATAACGCGGCGGCGACGGGTGCCACGGTCGACCGCGACCGGGGCATCGTCGACCTGCCGCTGGACGTCTGGCGCCGGGCCATGCAGGTCAACCTCGACGGGGTGTTCTTCGGCATTCGCCACGCCCTCCCCCACCTGCTCGCGGCCGGCGGCGGCTCCATCATCAACACGTCGAGCGACTCGGCGGCCTCCGGCGACCTGCAGTACGCCGCGTACGGCGCGTCCAAGGGCGCGGTCGAGTCGCTCACCTACTACGTGGCCGTCATGTACGGCAAGCAGAACGTCCGCTGCAACGCGATCGCGCCCGGGCTCGTCGTCACCGAGAACGCGCGCACCAAGATGTCGCCGGAAACGTTGGCCGTCTTCGAGCGGCACCACCTGCTGCCCCGGCTGGGCGACCCCACCGACGTCGCCCACCTCGCCGTATTCCTGGCCTCGGACGAGGCCGCCTGGATCACCGGCCAGGTGATCCGTGTCGACGGCGGTCTGTTGCGACAGAACCCGACGGTGGCGTACTTCCGCGACGCTCGCGGAGCGGAAGCAACGTATGACAGCCGAGACGCTCGCGGAGCGGAAGCGTATGACAGCCGAGGCGCGCGCGGAGCGGAAGCCACACAGCCCCGCCGCGACGCTCGCGGAGCGGATTCCACGACGGCGTCGGGGCCGACCGTCGACACCCCACCACCGATTCCCAGGGAGAGTGACTGATGCGTGGTATTCGTCGACGCACCGGGGCGGTCGCTGTCGCGATCGCGACAGCGTTGGCCGCGGTCGGCTGTGCCGGCCAGCAAACGCAGACGACCGAAGACGGGCTGGGTGACGCGCCCATCAAGTTGGGCTTCATGTGGGAGATCAAGGGCGAGAGCGCGTACGCGATCGACGACTACGACCGCGGAGCCGCGATCGCCGTGGAGGAGATCAACCGCGCCGGCGACATCACGGTGGAGACCGTACGCCTGCCGGCCTCGCCCGTCGATCCCCAGGCGCTCAACACCAACTTTCTCAAGATGACCGAGGAAAAGCCGACCGTCATCGTCGGGATACCCGGAACCAACATCGAGTCGCTCACCCGCGCCATCGACAACGCTCGCATCCCGGTGATCGGGATCGTGCAGAACTCCAACATCAACTTCGGTGCGCCCAACGGCAGTGAGTGGCTCTTCCAGGCCTACACATCGCAGTACAACTACGCCTCCAGCGCGGCTCGCTACCTCATCGAGGAGCTCAAGGTCAAGAGCGTGGGGATCATGCACACCGACGAGGCGCTCGGCACGAGCGGCGCGGCCGTCTTCGCCGAGGTGTTCGCGGACGCGGGTGTGCCGATCATCGCCACCCGCAGCTACGCCACGTCGGCCACCGACCTCACCGAGCAGGTGCTGGCCATGCGGGACGCGGACGCGGTCATCAACTGGGGCTACCCGAACCCGATGGCCGTCCAGCTCAAGCAGTTCGTGCAGAACGGGATCACCATTCCGACGATGCAGACCCAGTCGGCCGCCCTCAACGTGGCCAACGGTGTCGTGGAGGGCGAAGCCATCGCCAACCTGTACTCGGCCCAGTTCTGCAACGCCACCGACCCCGGCACCGAGGCGGGCCGCCGCTTCATCGCCGCCTACCAGGAGAAGTTCGGCTCTCCCCCCACGGCCAACGCCATGATCACCTACGATGCGGTGCGGTTTGCCGCGGCGGCGATTCGAGCGGCCAACAGCACCGACCCGGTCAAGGTGCGCGACGCGATCAGGACCATCAAGTTCACCGATGGGGCCTGCACCGACGACTACCACGCGGACGGGGCCCACGTGCTGATGCACCAGATCCTCATCATCGATTTCCCGGAGGGGAAGGGTCGCACGCTCAAGAAGTACACCTTCCCCGACGACCTCAAGGTCACATCGTGACCGTCACACCGAGCTCACACGGACCCCTGGCCGCGCCGACCACCGCCCTGGTGACCGGCGCGGCCGGCGGCCTGGGCACGGTGATCGTCAACCGACTGGCGGCCGCCGGCTACCGGGTACTCGCGGCCGACATCACCGAGCCGGGGCGACCCTATCCGGACGGCTTCGTGAGCTGTCGGCTCGACGTGACCGACGAGCGGTCGTGGACGGCCGCGGTCCGTCGGTGCACCGACGAACTCGGCGGCCTCGGGGTGCTGGTCAACGCGGCCGGGGTCAACATCAAGGGCCCTGTGACCTCCCTGTCCACTGAGGACTACATGACCGTCGTCCGGGTCAACCAGCTGGGCACGTTCCTCGGCCTGCGCACGGCCGGGGCAGCCATGGCATCGGCCGGGGCCGGTTCCATCGTCCTGATCACGTCGATCATGGCCTATCAAGGCGGATTGGGCAGCATCGCCTACACCGCGTCGAAGTTCGCCGTGCGGGGCATGACGCAGGTGGCAGCCGTCGAGCTGGGTCCGCGGGGTGTCCGGGTCAACTCGGTGGCGCCGGGGATCATCGACGCCGGGATGGGCCGACGGACCGTCGGCGACCGGCACGCAGAGGCGGCCCGAACCGTCCCGCTGAGCCGGCTCGGGGTGGCTGACGAGGTCGCCGAAGTAGTGTTGTACCTGGCCGGCCCGGCGGGCGCCTACTGCAACGGCACGCATCTCGTCGTCGACGGAGGCTGGTTGGCCGGCCGGAGCACGACGTGGCACCAGGTGGGGACGTGATGGACCACTTCATCGCGTTGCTGTTCAGCGGCGTCTCGCTCGGCGCCACGACCGCGCTCGTGGCCCTGGGGTTTCTGCTGCTCTACCGGGCCAGCGGGGTAATCAATTTCGCCCACGGTGACCTGATGACGCTCGGCACCTACCTGGCGTTCGCCCTCGCCACCTCCGCCCGCCTGCCGGTACTGCTGGCGTACCTGGTTGCGCTCGGGCTGATGTTCGTGGCGGGTGTCGGGCTGGAGCGCGTGGCCCACGCACCGTTACGGAACCGTCCGGAGATCGTCGTCGGCATCGCCACGCTCGGCGTCGGCATCGTGATCCGGTCGCTGCTGTCGCTGTGGCACGGTAGTGACCCGAAGAGCCTGCCCAGCCCGGTCGGCGACCGCGTGGTGCGCTTTGGCGACGTCGCCATCGCCTACCAGCGTCTGCTCATCGTGGTGGTGGTGACGCTGGTCCTGGTCGGGCTCTACGTTCTGCTGCGCCGGACCTCCTTCGGACGACAGGTGCGAGCGATGGCAGCCGATCCGGTCGCCGCGCAGCTCCAAGGGGTGCGCACGCGCCGGATGGCCATGGTCTCCTTTGGACTCTCCTCGGCCATGGCCGGCCTGGCCGGCATCCTCATCGCGCCCACGATGTCGTTCGATCTCAACTACGGTTTCGCGGTGATGATGCTGGCCTTCGCCGCCGCCATCCTCGGCGGATTCGGCAGTCTGCCCGGGGTCGTCGTGGCCGCCCTCCTGCTCAGCGTCGGCCAGCAACTGGTCGGCGGTTACCTGATACCCAACTACAACTCGGCCCTGCCGTTCGTCCTGCTGATCATCGGGATCGCGCTGAGACCCCACGGCCTGTTCACCGGACTGTCGCGGAGTCGACTATGACCGACCACACCGCATCGCGCAACACCGCGCCCTCCGTCTACCGCCGCCGGGCCTGGCTGTCGACCGCGGTCTTCGGCCTCGCGGTTGCGGTCGTCGGCCCGCTGCTCGCGACCGGCGCGGTGGCCGCCCACCTGATCAACCTGTGGCTGATCTACTCCCTGGCCGCCGTCGGGTTCTACCTCATATACGGCGTCGCCGGGCGATTCTCGTTCTGCCACACCTTCATGATGATGCTCGGCGCCTACACCTCGGCCTGGCTGGCGGCCCGGCCGGCCCCGACCCTGCTGAGCCTGGCCGCCGCCGTGGTCGTCGTGGCCGGGGTGGCGACCATCTTCGCGCTCGCCACCAGCCGCGCGACACACTTCTATTTCGCGATCGCCACGCTCGGTCTGACGGAGCTGGGCATCATCATCTTCCGTCACTGGCACGCGTTCACCGGACCGGACGGCGTCCGAAACAACATCGACTATCCCGAGTTTTTCGGCGTGACCCTCCGGTCGAACCGTGAGATCTTCTGGCTGCTGCTCGTCGTTCTGGTGTTGGGCATCCTCGGCGTCGTCATGGTGGAGCGGTCACCGATGCGGCGCGAGGCGATCGCCGCCCGCGATCTACCGGCGGTCGCCGCGACGGCCGGGCTACCCGCGACGAAGATACAGACCCAGCTGTTTGTCATGGGCTCGGCGTATGGAGCGCTCGCTGGCGCGCTGTACGGCCACTGGCAGGGCTTCGTCTCCACCGCGTCGTTCGGTCTCGACGTCGCGATCGGCATCTTCCTCATGGTCGTCCTCGGCGGCAGCCAGTCGGTCTGGGGCGCGGTCATCGGAGCCGGGTTCTACGTCCTGGTCCCCGAGATCCTGAGCCAGTTCACGCGGTTGCAGACCCTGCTCTACGGGGCGCTGCTGGTGCTGATCCTCATCGTCTTCCCGCGCGGGTTCCTCGGCCTCGCCTCGGACGCGGTCGCGCTCGCCCGTCGGGCCGGGCGAGCCGCCCGTGCCCGCGACGCCGTGGGCGTCGAGGAGGTGCGGAAGTGACCGACCCGCTGCTGTCCACAACGGACATCACCGTCCGGTTCGGTGGAGTGGTCGCCGCCAACGCCATCAGCGTCTCGGTCGCGGCCGGGGAGACCCTGGGCATCGTCGGACCGAACGGGAGCGGTAAGTCGACCCTGCTCAACGCCATCTCCGGGCTGGTTCCGGCCTCCGGTCGGTTGTTCATCGACGGCCGCGAGGTGGCTCTCGGGAATCCCCAACGCATCCGCCGAGCCGGGATCCTGCGGGCCTTCCAGACGCCGCAGTGTTTCGACGCGCTGACCGTGCTGGAGAACGCGCTGCTCACCGTGCCGGACCGCCGGCACAACGGTCTGCTCGGCGCGAGCCTCCTGCGGCCAGCGATGATCGGCCGAGAGCGGGCGCGGTGGCGGCGGGCGATGAGCGTGCTAGCCCGGGTCGGCCTCGACACCCTCGCCGACGCCTACGGGCCGGCGCTGACGTACGGCCAGCGGCGGCGGCTGGAGCTGGCGCGGTGCCTGGCCGGTGAACCACGGGTCATGCTGCTCGACGAGCCGTCGGCCGGCCTCAACGAGAGCGAGACGCGCGAGTTCGCTGACCTGTTGGCGAGCCTGCGCTCGCCGGCGCTGGGCCTCGTCATCGTCGACCACAAGATCCAGTTTCTCAACCGGTTGTGCGACCGCATCGTCGTGCTCGAGCTCGGCCGGGTCATCGCCGAGGGAACGCCGTCGGAGATCTGGCGCGATCCGCGGGTCGTCGCCGCCTATCTGGGCGGGAGTTCGCATGCTTGAGGTCGAGAACCTGTTCGTCAGCTACGGCCCGACGGAGGCCGTGCGGGGTGTTTCGTTGACCGTGCCGTCCCGCGGGGTCGTCGCCCTGCTCGGCGCCAACGGGGCCGGCAAGAGTTCGGTGCTCAAGGCGATCAGCCGGCTGGTGTCTTACCGCGGGACGGTACGGTTCGACGGCGTCGAACTGCAGGGCCGTGACCCGGCTAAGATCGCCTCGCTCGGTCTGATCCACGTGCCGGAGGGCCGCCGGATCTTCGCGACCCTCACGGTCGAGGAGAACCTGCGGATGGGCGAGTGCGCGCGCGGCGGCCGGCCCTCCCGGTTCAGCCTCGCCGATGTCTACGACCTGTTCCCCGCGCTGGCTCGCCTGCGCCATCGCGGCGGCTGGTCACTGTCCGGCGGCGAGCAGCAGATGCTGGCGATCGGCCGCGGACTGCTGGCGGCGCCGCGCCTGCTGCTGCTGGACGAGCCGTCGCTCGGGCTGAGCCCAGCGATCATCAAAAGCGTCTATGGTGTGCTGCGCGACATCTCGGCGACGGTGCCCATGCTCCTGGTCGAGCAGAGCACCACGGACGCCTTGACCATGGCCAACCACGCGTACGTGCTCGCCAACGGAGTGGTGGTCATCGACGCGCCGACCACTGAACTGCGCGACAAGTCCGTGCTGCTCGACTCGTACCTACGGTAGGGGTCGCGGTAGGCCCGGCCGGGATCAGGTCCGCAGCAGCGGCACGGTCACCAGCGCCGCCGCCGCCGAGGCCCCGGCCGCGAGCCAGAACGCGACAGCGAAGGCGCCGTACGTCGGGTACTGCCCGTCGCCCGCCGTGACCACCAAGCCGGTCGTCAGCGCCGCCACGGCCGCGCTCGCCGTCGACGTGCCGACCGAGCGCAGCAGGGTGTTGAGCCCGTTGGCCGACGCGGTCTCGGTCGGGGGCACCGCGGCGTTGATGAGGCTCGGCATCGCGGCAAACGTCATCGACGTCCCGATTCCGACGACGACGGAGCCGGCCACGACCTGCCACAGGTCGCTGCTCAGAAAGACCCGGGCCACGTAGGCGACCGCCATCACCGTGGCACCGCCCAGCAACGTGACCGGCGACCCGAACCGGTTGATGAGCCAGGCGGCGACGGGCGCCCAGGCACCGAAGACCAGAGCGGTCGGCGCCATCCACAACCCGGCGTGGAACTCGTCCAGGTTCAGCCCAAACCCCGTGACCGGCTTGAGCTGAAGCAGCTGCATCGTGCTCACCATGTTGGTGAACATCGCGAACCCGGTCAGCACGGAGGCGATGTTGACCAACAGGACCCCGCGGCGGGCGGCGATCCGGACGTCGACCAACGGGTTGTGCGAGCGCAGCTCCGCCGGTATCCAGAGGGCGAGCAGGACCGCGCCCAGCATGGCGAGGCCGAGCGTGCGGGCCGACAGCCAGCCCCACAGCGATCCCTTCGACAGGGCCAGGAGCAGTGCCGTCATGGCCCCCGACAGCAACAGCGATCCGGCGTAGTCGAACGATCCGCCGCGGCGGACCGGGGACTCCGGGACGAGCCAAGCGACCGCTACCAGCGAGACCACGCTCGCCGCCGCCGTGATCCAGAAGATCGCGCGCCAGTCGAGGTGGGCCACGATCAGACCGGACATGGGCAGGGCACCACCCGCCCCCACGGCCAGGGTGGCGCTCACGAGCGTCACACCGAGCGCGAGGCGGCGTGGGGGGAGCTCATCGCGCATGATGGCGATCCCGATCGGCAGCACCGCGAGGCCGGCCCCCTGCAACGCTCGCGCGGCGATCACCGGGCCGAGCGCCTGGCTCACCGCGCCCACGGTCGAGCCGAGGAGCATCACCGCGAACGCGACGAGGATGATGCGCTTCTTGCCGAACATGTCGGCCAAGCGCGACAGGGTGGGGATGGCGACCGCGCCGGCCAGCAAGGTGGCGGTGACCATCCACGAGGCGTTGTCGGCCGTGGTGTTCAGCAACCGGGGGAATTCGGGCAGCACGGGCAGCATCAGGGTCTGCTGCAGTGACACGACCGTGCCACACATCGCCAGCGTGGCCACGACCAGCGCGGGACGCCCGCGCCGTGCGGCCCCGCCCATCACACCACTACCCTCGGCTTCTTTTCACAATGTGGAGCACACGTCCACACTCAGACGATACCGAACCGGTCCGGGCGCCCGCATCGGGGGTTACGTCAATCCACAGTGGATTCTCGTGGTCGCGGGAGTCGCTGTCCCGAATCACCGCAGCCCGGCGGGCTGGCCGAGCTGCTCGCCGATAGTCGCCGCGGTCGCCAGCAACCGCGGGGCAACGGCGGTCATGGCCGACCGGGTCCAGCGGGACGCCGGGCCCGCGATGGTGATCGCCGCCACAAGACCACGGGACCCGAAGATCGGTGTCGAGATCGCCGCCGCACCGGCGACGGCGTCGCCACCGCTGATCGCGTAGCCGTCCCGGCGCACGGCCGCCAAGTCCCGCTTCAGCCGGGACGCGGTGATCACGGTTGAGTTGCCGGGGAGGACGAGGTCGTTGCGTCCACCCAGGGCGGCGGTCACGGCGTCGTCCGTCATGCCGCTGAGCAACGCCTTGCCCGTGGCGCCAGCGTAGATCGGGTAGACCCGGCCGACCCCCATGGCCACCCGCACCTCCTGCGGGCTCACCAGCTCGGCGAAGCACACGCGGCTGGAGCCGACGGCCACGTGCATGCTCACGGTCTCGCCGGTGAGGTCCCGCAACACCTCGAGGTGCGGCAGCGACAAGGCGAGTAGCTGGTCCTGTTCGCCCCGCAGCAGCAGCACCTGAGCCAATCGCATGACGGCCGGACCGAGGCTGTACTGCCCGGTGACCGGGTCGTGCGTCACGTAACCACGTGACTGCAATGCCCGCACCATCCGGTGCGCCGTGGGGACGGTCAGCCCGGCGTGCGTGCTGATCTCGGCGAGCGACACGGCCGGACCCGCCGTCACGAAGACCTCGAGAATCGTGAGAGCACGGTGGATCGCTTGCGCGCCGCGCTCGTCGGCGGACACCTCACCCTCCACCGCGGTCGCGCCCGCGCGTCGTGACATGCGCTCACTCCCCGGTCGGCCGAGTCCACCATAGACCATCGGGGTCACGGTAGCCGCCCCGCGCCGCCAGCCGGACTCATCACCCGGGAAGGCAGGCTGGGACCCGGGACCTGGCCCGGGCCTCGGTCGACTACCGCGCGCAACGATGTCGACCTACCCGGGCGGTCTGGCCGCGAAGGTCTGGGCCGACCGATGCTCGTCGGGCCGCTCGCCACGGGCGTTCGTCAATGGGTCGCTTCGCGAGCACCTACCGGTCAGCCGGGCGATGTCGGACGGCAGCTGGTCCACGGTGTCGGCAATTCCCGCTCGGGCACGCTGACGCGCACCGCGGTGAGCGCGGTGCGAGCGTGTCGCTCGGCGGTCGGGCGATCGATCGACTCGATGGCGGCGACGCGGTCGAGGAACTTCTCGCGACCAAACGGTTGCGCCTCTTTGGTGCCGCCTTGAGGTCGGCTCGAGCGGCCGCGGGCAGCACTCCATCTCCCGCTTCCGGGGAGCCCGCTTCTCCCCTGATGGTAGTCGCGTCGGCCCGACGAACGCGCCGCGTTGGCCACATCGCGGCGACCGGTTGAGCCGACATCCAGCATCCGCCGCGTCCGTTGGTCAGCCCGCCCACGTTCGCCGGTCAGACCTGGCAGAGTGGTGTCATAAAGGGAATCCTGGCGTGGCCGGACGGCGGTGCGGGCGGTGGCCGCACGCCGAGGGACGGTGCGCAGGCGTCGAGACCCACGAGACAGCCGGGGACGGTGGGGCACCCGTTGCCGGCGATGGTCGCGCATCGACGTACCTAGTCGACCTCAGGCGGACGAACCCACAACGACGGACGTGGTCGAACCCGCAAGCCGAGAGGAGGTGGCCGACATGCCGAACGTTGCCATCAACGGACTCGGACGGATCGGCCGAGCGGCTCTGAAGATTCTTCTCGATGACGACCGAGGTGACAATCGGTTGAACCTGGTCGCGGTCAACGACATCGCCGACGCCGAGAACCTGGCGTACCTGATCAAATACGATACCGTCTATGGGCGGTACCCGCGGGACGTGGCCGCCGACGACGGGGCTCTCGTGATCGACGGTCAGCGAATTCCGGCGTTCCGCCACCGCGACCCGGCCGACCTGCCGTGGGATGAGCTGGACGTCGATCTCGTCTTCGAGTGCACTGGCGTGTTCAAGGAGGAAGACGATCTGAAGAAGCACCTGCACGCTGGTGCGAAGAACGTGATCCTCTCCGCCCCGACGAGCGCCGAGGCCGTGCCCACCGTCGTCCACGGCGTCAACCGGCCGGGCGAGCCGCAACGGATCATCTCGTGCGCGAGTTGCACGACCAACTGCATCACCCCCATCGTCGAGGTCGCCCACCGCCACGTCGGCGTCGAGCGCGCGGTCATGACGACCGTGCACGCCTTCACGGCCGGACAAAACCTCGTCGATGGTCCCCACAAAAGTGCCCGACGGGGCCGGTCCGGCGCGGCCAACCTCGTACCGGCCTCGACGGGAGCGGCCAAGGCGACCACTCGCGCGATCCCGGAGCTTCGGGACCGCTTCGATGGGATCGCGGTCCGCGCCCCGATCCCGGTCGGCTCGATCGCCGACGTCGTCTTCGTGGCGAGCCGGCCGACCAGCGTCGAGGAGATCAACGAGGCCTTCCGGACCGACGCCGCGTCCGAGCGCTACCGCGACGTCCTCGGGGTCTCGGAGGATCCCCTGGTTTCCTCGGACATCGTCGGCGATCCGCGGGCCGCGGTCGTCGACCTGGAGCTCACCCGGGTCGTCGACCAGACGCTGGTCAAGGTGATGGCCTGGTACGACAACGAATGGGGCTTCACCAATCAGATGGTCCGCGAGGCCCGCGCCATGCTCAAGGTCTAGCGATACTCAAGAGCTTGGTAGGGCGGCAGCCGTCGCGCAGGGCGCCCGGCTGGCCCAGCCACCCTTCCCGGGGTGCGTACGCTGGCGGGAGGCCGCCGGTGCAGGGGCGCGACCGGCTCGGGGCCTACCGGAGGGGACGCCCGCCCCAGCCGGTAGGGTCGTCCGCGTGGATCTGGCTGACATCGCCGCTCGGCTCGGCGTGGCCGTCGAGGAGATCGAGCGCGTGCACCGGCTCGCCGGCGACCATCCGTCGGCTCCGCTGCCCACCAAGACCGACGCCCCCGCACTCCTCGACCGGCTCGGGGTGCGACCAGAGGACGCCGCCGAGATCATGGCGGCCTGGCCCGACCCTGATTCTCCACTCTGGACATCGGAGCTGCGTTGGCTGCTCGACCGCTCGATCGCCCTGGTCCGCGCCGACCCCGGCGGCTACGAGTGGCTGCCGCCCGGGCCGGAGCTGCCGCGCGGCCGGGGCCTGGCCTGGAAGCACCTCTATGTGTACGCGTATCTGGCCCTGGTGGACGTGGTCCTGGAGTACCACCGCGACCACGGCATCCCCGAGGCGGTGTCGTGGGCGACGCTCGCGGACCTGGGCCGCAACCTGGCCATCGACCGGCGGATGAACGGCGAGGGCTGGCCGGTCATGCAGAGCTGGCTGACGCTGCACGTCCGCGGTGCCCTCTACGAGTTGGGCCGACTGCAGTTCCACCGCGGCGAGACCAGCCTCGGCCTGCACATTCCCGAGTCGGGCCCACTGACGCCGGAAGCGGTCACCGCGTCGCTCGACGAGGCCCGGGCATTCTTCCCCCGGCACTTTCCCGACGAGCACTACACCCGGTTCACCTGCGGCTCGTGGCTACTCGATCCACAGCTGCGGGAGTACCTGCCGGAGGACTCCAACATCATCCAGTTCCAGAAGAGGTTCGAGCTGGAGCCCTACGAGGAGCCGGAGGGATTGGACCCCGACGTCGAGGTGCTACGGTTCGTGTTCCGCACCTTGAGCACGCCGCTGGATGAGCTGCCCCGGCGCACCGCGCTGCAACGCGCGGTCGTCGACCACCTCAAGGCCGGCCGCCACTGGCAGTGGCGCCGCGGCCACTTCCCGTTCTAGCCGACGGGAGGCTGTGGCGCGCTGGCCGCCGGTGCTCGCGGCGACGCCGGTAGGGGACCGTCCCCGGCCGCCGGGAGTACGGGCACCCGGACGTCGGGATCAGGCCGGACGCGCCGCCTCAGGAGCCCGCTCCGCGACCTCGCGATAACCGGCGGCCTGCCGCGCGAAGAGGTCGGCGTACTCACCCCCCGCCTCCATGAGGGCGTCGTGGGTACCCGACTCCACGACGACGCCGTCGCGCAGCACGACGATGAGATCGGCGTCGCGGATCGTGTTGAGGCGGTGGGAGATCAGGAGGCTGGTGCGCCCCGCCCGAAACGTCCGCAGCGACTCCGCGATCTCCGCTTCAGCCGCCGCGTCCAGCCCGGCGCTCGGTTCGTCGAGGATGAGCAGGTCGGCCTGCTCGCGCAGCAGCGCCCGGGCCAGCGCGACCCGCTGCCACTGGCCGCCGGAGAGCCGCACCCCGCTGCCCGGGTCGGGGTCGTCCCCGTCGACGTAGATACGGGTCAACAAGGTGTCGTAGCCCTCGGGCAACGCGGCCAACGCGTCGTGGACCCCGGCGAGCCGGGCCGCCGCGACGATGGCCGGCCGGTCCGACAGGCGTGCGACGTCCCCGAGCCCGATGTTCTCCGCGGCGGTCAGGTCGTACGTCATGAAGTCCTGGAACA
>ERZ777003.2711-NODE-2711-length-19486-cov-6.727446_pt1 | contig 19486 bp, 20 predicted proteins | sample MGYA00374956_ERZ777003 | MGnify/ENA primary metagenome ERZ777003 (study PRJEB29302, sample SAMN06268252) | bioreactor metagenome | isolation source: Joint BioEnergy Institute, California, USA | place: USA:Joint BioEnergy Institute, California, USA | collected... | reverse complement strand
GAGGCGCGCCGCCAGCTCCTCGGCGAGGCGGTGCGCGCCTGGGTGGACGAGATCCCCGAGGACGAGCTCGAGGCGCACTACGCCAAGGCGATCGCCGAGCTCGACGAGCACGACATCTCGATCCTCGCGGCCTGGCACGCCTCGATGGAGGTGGGGACGCCGATCCCGAACCGCGATTACCTCATGGGCGCCTTCCCGTCGCTGGGTGAGCACCGGCGCGAGGCCCTGAAGCTCGCCGCAGGCTTCCGCGGCGAGGAGGCGGTCGACCGCGGCGTCACCGAGGAGCACGCCCTCGAGACGGTCCTCGAGTGGCTCTCCCCGCCCCGCCTGATGGAGCTGGCCGTCGAGGCGGTCGAGCTCTACGTCTGGGACCGCGCGGGTTCCGACAACTGACTCACGGCGCAGTTCGCCCCCTGCGGCGCCCCGCCGAACGTCCCAACGGACCTCCCATAGGAGGGAGTGGGCGGCAGGGATCGGCGGGTCGCCCGGCGCGAGGCGGGGTTGGCCACTCGAGCGGAGCGTTATGCCGCATATGCGCGACAAACGCTCCGCTCAACGCGGCGCCAGTGAGCGGCGGCGGCTCGGCGCGGGCGCCCCTCGGACGGGGCAGCGCTCGCCTGCCCTTACTCCGGCGGCTTGCTCTCGCCCATGCGCACCGCCTTGTGCACGCGCTTGTCGCGCTCGAGGAAGCGGTCCAGCACGGGGTTGATGACGCCGCGGAGGGTGGACCAGACGGCCCACCAGCGGGGGAGGATGATGCGGGGCGCCCGGCGCTCGATGCCCGCGACGATGGCGGCGCCGGCGTCCGCCGGGGGCAGGCGCTTGAGGAGCCAGGCCGGGTAGGCCTCCTCCAGCTGCTGGGTCACCTCGCTGTCGAAGGCGTCGCGGACCATGTCGGTGTCGATGAAGCCGAAGTAGGCGGTGCTGGCGCTCGCGCCGTGGATGCGGAGCTCGGCGCGCAGCGCGCGGCCGAGCTGTTCGACGCCGGCCTTGGCGATCGCGTACGGGCTTGCGAGGACGCCGTTGACGAACGCGTAGACCGACGCGACGACGACGATGTGGCCGCGGCGGTCGATGACCTGGGGGAGGGTGGCGTGGACGGTGCGCCAGACGCCGAGCAGGTCGATCTCGATCACCCGCTCGAAGGCCTCCGGCCCCATCTTCGCCATCGTCGTCACCGGGGGCGCCACGCCGGCGTTGGCGACGACGATGTCGAGGCCCCCGAAGCGCTCCACCACCTGGTTGACCGCCTGCTGCATCGCACCGGAGTCGGTTACGTCGGCGGCGAGGGCGAGCGTGCGCTCGCCGATCTGATCGCAGGCCTGCTGCGCGGCCTCGAGGTTCAGGTCGAGAACGGCGACCGAGGCGCCCTTCGCATGGAGTTGGCGGGCGGTTTCGAAGCCGATGCCGCGCGCCGCTCCGGTGACGAGCGCGACCTTGCCTGCGGGGGAGTAGGACGGTGACATGGCCGACGATCCTAGGGGGAGTCGCCCCGGTGGCGCGCGCCGGCTAGGACGCGACCGCGTCGAGCCAGCGGCCGCAGAGCTCGCGGCCGAGCTGGTTGAACCCGGGCATCTTCGCCTCGGTCTCGGCCCGCAGGGCTTCGGGGTCGACGCCGATCCGGACCGCGTCCTCGTCGGTGTAGTACTCGTCGATCCAGCGCAGGGCGTCCGCCTCCGTCACCTCCGCGTGGAACTGGATCCCCCAGGCATTCCCGATCCGGAAGGCCTGCACGCACACGGGCGTCTGGGCGAGGATCGTGGCCTCCGTGGGCAGGGCGACGCGGTAGGAGTGCCACTCGAACGCCTCGAAGCTCGGCGCGAGCGGGCCGAGCAACGGATCGGAACGCCCCTCGTCGGCGACCTCGATCTGGAACCAGCCGATCTCGGGATCGCTCGCGCGCATCGCCTCGCCGCCCGCGGCCTCCGCGAGGAGCTGGGACCCGAGGCAGACGGTGAGCAGGGGCGTCTCCTGCGCGAGCAGCTCGCGCAGGAGGTCCTTCTCCGGCGCCATCCACCCGTGGCGATCGTCCTGGTCGGGGTGCGCCGAGCCCCCGAAGCTCATCACCGCGTCGTAGCGGCGCGGGTCGCCCGGCGGCTCGTCGGTCTCGGCGATGAACCAGTGCTCGAGCTCGTGCCCGCGTTCGGCGAAGGCGTCGGTGAAGACCCCGGGTCCGGCGTCGCGCTGATGGGAGATCGAGAGGACGCGCATGTGCGCGCCTAGCTCGCCGGCTCCTCCGGCGTGATGTAGGCGCCGGAGATCCCGCCGTCGACAATGAACGCGGAGGCGGTCACGAACGACGACTCGTCGGAGGCGAGGAAGAGGGCGGCGTTCGCGATCTCACGCGCCTCGCCGAAGCGCCCCATCGGGATGTGGACGAGCCGGCGCTCGGCCCTCTCCGGGTCCTTCGCGAAGAGCTCCTGCAGGAGCGGGGTGTTGACCGGACCCGGGCAGAGCGCGTTCACGCGCACGCCCCGCCGGGCGAACTCGACGCCCATCTCGCGCGACATCGAGACGACCGCGCCCTTCGAGGCGGTGTAGGAGATCTGCGAGACGGCCGCGCCCATCAGCGCTACGAACGAGGCGGTGTTGATCACCGACCCGCCGCCGGTCTCGATCAGGTGGGGGATCCCGTGCTTGCAGCACAGGAAGACCGAGCGCACGTTGGTGTCCTGGACCCGCTGCCACGCATCGAGGGGGGTCTCGACGACCGACGTGTCGTCGTTCGGGTTGATCCCCGCGTTGTTGAAGAGGACGTCGATGCGGCCGAACTCCTCGCGCACGCGGGCGTACATGTCCCGGACCTCGTCCTCCTGGGTGATGTCCGCCTGCAGCGCGAGCGCGCCGGGCGAATCCGGCTCCAGGTCGACGCCGACCACCGTTGCGCCCTCCTCGGTGAAGCGCCGCGCCGTCTCGGCGCCGATCCCGCTCGCCGCGCCGGTGATCACGCAGACCTTGCCTTCGAGCCGCATTCTCATTCCTCCGTCGCGTAGAAGACGTTCTTGACTTCCGTGTAGTGCTCGAGCGCGTCGGGGCCGAGCTCGCGCCCGACGCCCGACTGCTTGAAGCCACCGAACGGCGTCGTCACCCGCACCGAGCTGTTCGAGTTGATCGACAGCACGCCGGTCTCGATCGCGCGCGCCACCCTCAGGGCCCGGGCGCCGTCGCCGGTCCAGATCGAGCCGGAGAGCCCGTAGATCGTCTCGTTCGCGAGCCGGATGGCCTCGGCCTCGTTGCTGAACGGGATCACCGCGGCCACCGGGCCGAAGATCTCCTCGCGCGCTGCGCGATCGTCGTTCGAGACGGGGCAGAGGACGGTCGGCGGGAACCAGAAGCCCGGCGCGTCGGGCGCGCTTCCGCGGAACGCCACCGGGGCATCGCCGTCGACGTAGGAGCTCACGGTCTCGCGCTGGTCGGCCGAGATCAGCGGCCCCATCTGCGTCTCCTCGGAGAGCGGGTCGCCGACGCGCAGGTCCTTGACCGCGCGCTCGAACGCTTCCATGAACCGCTCGAGCGCCGACTCCTGGACGAGTACGCGCGAGCGCGCGCAGCAGTCCTGGCCCGCGTTGCCGAAGACCGCGAGCGGCGCCGCGGACGCCGCCGCCTCGATGTCGGCGTCCGCGAACACGACGTTCGCCGACTTGCCCCCCAGCTCCAGCGTCACCCGCTTGATCGTGGCCGCGGCGCCCTCCGCGATTCCGCGGCCGACCTCGGTCGAGCCGGTGAACGCGATCTTCGCCACGTCGGGGTGCTCCACCAGGCGCTTGCCGCAGACCGAGCCGGGCCCGACGACAACGTTCAGCACGCCCTCGGGCAGGCCCGCCTCGAGTGCGATGCGCTCGAGCTCGAGCGCGGTCAGCGGCGTCAGCTCGGCCGGCTTCAGCACGATCGTGTTGCCGGCGGCGAGGGCGGGGGCGACCTTCCACGAGGCGATCACGAGCGGGAAGTTCCAGGGCGTGATCAGGCCGACCACGCCGAGCGGCTCGCGGAAGGTCATGTCCACGCCACCCGCAACCGGGATCGTCTTTCCCGTCAGCCGCTCGGGCGCGCCCGCGTAGTAGCGGAAGCACTCGACCACCATCTCCATCTCCCCACGCGCATCGCCGATCGGCTTGCCGGCGTTGCGGGCCTCGGTCTCCGCCAGGCGCGGCAGCTCCGCCTCGATCGCGTCCGCGAGCTTGCGCAGGAGCGCCGCGCGATCGCCCGGGGTGACGGCGCGCCACGCCGGGAACGCGGCCTTCGCCGCGGCGACCGCCGCGTCGGTCTCCTCGACCCCGGCACGGGGCACCTCCGCCATCACCCGCTCGGTGGCGGGCTCGACGACCGCGAGTTGATCCGCGCTCACCGCGCCACCGCCATCCGCTCGCGGGCCGCGTCGGCAAGCGCGGCGACCACCGGGGTACGGCGCTCCTCCTCGGCGTGCCAGAGGATCCCGAGCGCGAACGCCCGGTCCGGCATCTCGATCGCCTCGATCACGCCGTCGGGCTCGGACCACCCGGTCGCGACCAGCCCGTCGCCGAGCTTGCCGATGCCCTGGTGGTGGTGCGAGCGCACCGCGACGCGCTCGCGGCCCGCTGCCCGCGCGGCGAGCGAGCCCGGCTCCAGCCGCACCTCGTGATCGCTGAAGCGGCCCGGCGTGTGCAGGTGGCGCTCGGCTTCGGGCACGTGCTGCTCCAGCGTGCCGCCGCAGGCGACGTTCAGGAGCTGCATGCCCCGGCAGATGCCGAGCACGGGCATGTCGCGCTCCAGCGCACCCCGCGCGAGCGTGAGCTCGAACCGGTCGCGCTCGGTGTTCGACGCCTGGGTCTCGTTCTCGCGCTCGGCGCCGTAGAGGGCCGGGTCGATGTCGGCGCCGCCGGTCAAGAGAAGCGCGTCGAGCATGTCCAGGAGCTGGTCCGGCTCGTCGGCCGTTGCCTCATCGGGCGGCAGGATCAGCGGGAGGCCGCCCGCGTCGCCGGCGACGAGCGAGTAGGTGCGCTGCGAGACGTTCGCCTCCACGTCACGCCACACGGTCCACGCCGCCGGGTGGATCGCCGCTGTGATCCCGACTACAGGACGGCGGCCCACCGGCTACAGCCTCTCGAAGCCCCGGTACCGCTCCCAATCCGTGACCGAAGCTTCGAGCGCCTCGATCTCGATCCGGGCGCGGTTGAGGTAATGGTCGACGACCTCGTCGCCGAACGCCTCCCGGGCGACCTCGCTGTTCGCGAACAGGTCACGCGCCGCGTACATGTTCTGCGGCACGCGCGGCTTGTCCGCCTCGTATGCGTTCCCCTCGAGCGACGGCTCGAGCTCGAGCTCGTTGTCGACGCCGTGCAGGCCCGCGGCGATCATCGCCGAGACGGCGAGGTACGGGTTGACGTCGGCGCCGGGCAGGCGGTTCTCGAGCCGCAGGCCCTCGCCGTGGCCGACCACCCGCATCGAGCAGGTCCGGTTGTCGTCACCCCACGCGACCGCGGTGGGCGCGAACGAGCCCGGGACGAAGCGCTTGTACGAGTTGATCTGCGGCGCGTAGAACAGCGTCATCTCGCGCAGGCACGCGAGCTGCCCGGCGAGGAACCGGTGGAAGAGCGTCTCGTTTTGGGCGAAGACGTTCTTGCCGTCGTCGTCGGCGAGCGAGAGGTGGATGTGGCACGAGCTGCCCTCGCGCTCGTCGAACTTCGCCATGAAGGTGATCGAGTAGCCCTCCTGGGCCGCGATCTCCTTCGCCCCGTTCTTGTAGATGACGTGGTCGTCGCAGGTCCGCAGCGCGTGGTCGTAGCGGAAGTTGATCTCGTGCTGGCCGAAGTTGCACTCGCCCTTCGAGTTCTCGACGGTCATGTCGGCGCCCGCCATCGAGTTGCGGATCCGGCGGATCAGCGGCTCGACGCGAGCGGTCCCGAGCAGGGAGTAGTCGACGTTGTAGAGGTTGGCCGGCTCGAGGTCGCGGTACCCGCTGCGCCAGGCGTCCTCGTAGGTGGTGTTGAAGACGATGAACTCGAGCTCGGTGCCCGCCTTCGCGTGCCACCCGCGCTCGGTGAGCCGGGCGAGCTGGCGGCGCAGGATCTGCCGCGGCGACGGCGCGACCTCGCGCCCGTCGTGCCACTCGATGTCGGCCATGACCAGCGCGGTGCCCTCGTGCCACGGGATCATCCGCAGCGACTCGAGGTCGGGTCGCATCGCAAAGTCGCCGTAGCCCCGCGACCACGAGGCGAGCTCGTAGCCCTCGACCGTGTTCATGTCGACATCGACCGCGAGCAGGTAGTTGCACCCCTCGGCGCCCTGCTCGGCAACGACGTCGAGGAAGTGCGTCGCGGTAAGGCGCTTGCCCTGGAGCCGACCGTCCATGTCCGCGATCGCGAGCAGGACGGTGTCGACCGTCCCGTCCGCGACCGCTTTCTTGAGCTCTTCGAGTGTCACCGCGTCAACGCTACCCGCCGGCCAGCTCCGCCTCGGCCTGCTCGATCAGGGCGAACTCCTCCTCCGGAGCGTCCGCGACGAGGCGGTGGCGGCTGTAGAACCAGAAGTAGGCGACATGCGCGAGGAACACCGCGGCAGCGATGCCGGCGGCCTCCTCGTCCACGAAGAACGTGGCCACCACTGCCGCGCAGGCGAGCACGAACGCGATACCGGTCGTGACCACGCCTCCGGGCGTCCGGTACGGCCGGTCGAGATCGGGCTCGCGGAATCGCAGCACGATGTGGGACAGCGTCATCAGCACGTACGAGCTCGCGGCGCCGAACACCGCGACGTTGATCATCTTCGCGCCGTCCTCGGTGATCGCCGCGAGCAGGAAGCCGATCATGCCGGGGAGGAGCAGCGCCAGCTGCGGCGTGCGCCGCCCGCTCGTCACCGACAGCACGCGCGGCAAATAGCCGGCGCGGGAGAGCGCGAAGAGCTGGCGCGAGTACGCGTAGATGATCGAGAAGAAGCTCGCGATCAGTCCGAACAGGCCGATGTAGTTCACGAACTCCGTGATGAACGCGTCATCGCCGTGGGCGATCCCGAGCGCGTCAGGCAGCGGGTTGTCCGACGCCGAGAGCGCCTCGGACCCGGCGCTGCCCGGCGCCAGCGTGAGCATCAGGGCGGCGAAGACCAGGAGGACGACCATGCCGCCGATGATCCCGCGGGGCAGGTCGCGCTTCGGGTCGCGGGTCTCCTCCGCGGCCAGGGGCACGCCCTCGATCGCGAGGAAGAACCAGATCCCGTAGACGAACGCCGAGAGCACGCCCGCGATCCCGAACGGGATGAACTCGCTCGCGCCGCTTGCGGACGGATCGACGGGGATGTTCGTCAGGTTGGACGAGTCGAACTCGCCGATCGTCGCGATGAAGAACGCGAGGATGCCGACGACCGCGATCGCGGTGATCACGAACATCAGCTTGAGCGCCTCGCCGACGCCGTAGAGGTGGATGCCGATGAAGACGGCGTAGAAGAAGAGGTAGAGCGGCCACCCCGCCTCGATCCCGAAGATGTCGAGCGACTCCACGTAGCCGCCGATGAAGATCACGATCGCCGCCGGGGCGATCGCGTACTCGATCAGGATCGCCGTGCCCGTCGCGAAACCCCCGAGTGGCCCGAGCGCCCGCCGTGCGAAGGCGTAGCCGGCGCCCGCCACCGGGAGCGTCGAGGAGAGCTCGGCGAGGCCGAGCACCATGCACGTGTACATGATCGCCATCAGGATCGTGGCGATCAGCAGGCCGCCCCAACCGCCTTCGCCGAGGCCGAAGTTCCACCCGGCGTAGTCGCCGGAGATGACGTACGCGACCCCGAGGCCGGCCAGCAGGATCCAACCGGCGGCGCCCGCCTTCAGGCGGCGCTTGTCCATGTACCCCTCGCCGGCCCGCTCGTAGTCGACGCTGCCTACGTGTCGTCGCTCCGCCAAGACCAGACCTCCTCCGTCGGCTGGGGCACAATGGTTCGTTGTGCCCACCTTTTCGGCTGCGGCCACCCTATATCCGCTTTCGCCGGTGTCAACCCTGGGTTTTCCCGGACTTTCCGGGAGTATCCGCGCCGCTGGGGACCGTCGCGACCGTCAGATCAGCCCGGCGAGGATGTGCTCGGTGCCGCGGATGTGCTTGCGCATGAGCGGCACGGCGCGGGTGTAGTCGCGCTCGCGCAGCAGCGCGACGATGCGGCGGTGCTGCTCGTTCGAGCGGGTGAGGACGACGTCGGGGTGGGCGATGCGGGCGATCAGGTCGCTCATCTGGCCCTGCACTTCCGTCATCTCCCGGACGAGGCGCGGGGACCCGGCCGCCTCGGCGATGCCGATGTGGAAGCGGATGTCCGCGCGCCGGTAGACCTCGAAGTCGCTCGGCTGGGCCATCTTCTCCACGAGCACGTCGAGCTGATCGAGCTGCTCCGGCGTCGCCCGCTCGGCGGCGAGGATGATCGCGCCGGTCTCGACGGCGACGCGGTGCTCGAGCACGTCCCACGCGTCCTGTCCGAGGGGCTCCTCGCCGGCATCGGCGAGCGGCGGGCGCTCGGCGACGAACGTGCCGCCGTTGCGCCCGCGGGTCACCCTGAGATGCCCGCTCTGGACCAGCGTGGTCAGCGCCTGGCGCAGGGTCGAGCGCGAGATGCTGAGCTCGTTCGCGAGCTCACGCTCGGGCGGCAGCTTGCTCCCGGGGGCGAGCAAGCCGATCCGGATTGCGGTGCCCAGACGCTCGACCGTCTCCTCGAATGTGGTGGGCGGTCGGACGGGCTTGAACACCGCCTCGACAGCGGCGTCGCGCTTCACCCCTCTACCGTAACCGCTTCCGTCAACGAGACAGAAGGGACTCGATCTCCGGGATCGCCTGCTCGTTGTCGACGAAGTGGACGGCGGTCATGCCGAGCTCCCGCGCGGCCTCCACGTTCACCTCGACGTCGTCGATGAACAGGCAATCGGCAGCCTCGTAGCCGTCGCCGAGCCGCTCGATCGTGATCTCGTAGATCTCGCGCTCGGGCTTGCGCGTGCCGACGAACGCGGAGTCGACGACGAACTCGAAGATCTCGTCGACGGGCAGCATCGAGCGCCACAGCGGCTCCCACTCGCGCACGTTGTTCGTGAGCAGCGCGAGCCGGTGGCGGCCGCCGTCCTTGATGCGCCGCATGAGCTCGATCATCGGCTCGTTCGGATCGAGCGCATCGAAGAAGATCTCCTTGAAGCCGTGCATCTCCGGCCGGTGCCCGAGCTCGGGCTCGAGCGCGTCCGCGATCTGCTCGAGAAAGACCGCCTCGGTGATCCTGCCCTTCTCGAGCTCGAAGAGGGGGTGAGCGCCCTCGCGCTCGGCAATCGTCTGCATCGCCCGGCCGAGCGCCTCCGCCGGGATCCCGGTCCGGTTCTGGTGCTCGGCAAAGGAGTTCATGAGCGGGGTTGTGAGGACGCCCCCGAAGTCCGAGATGACGGCTTTGATCATGCGCGCGTCAGCACATCGAGTCGCCCGGCGCCCGCCGCGCCCGCCGCGCGGAGCTCGAACCGGGTGCTCTCCAAACGCAGTCCGCCGCGGTCGTCGGAGGCCTGGCCGGTCGCATCGCCGGCGATCCGCAGGGGCATCATCGCCTCGGCCCGGTAGAGCTCGAGCCCGACCCGACGCACGGCGCCCTCGCCGTTCTGCTCGGTGGAGAGGAGGACCTCCTCGAGGTCCTCGACGCCTCCGTCGCCGACGAGCACGCCGGCGATCGCCTCCTCGCCGTGACCGGCCGCGCCCGCGGGGCGGATCGCGGCGATCGCCACCCCGCCGTCCTCGAGTCGGCCGGTGAAGACACGCACTGCGGCAACCTCGTCCCAGTCGAGCTCGCCGGAGAGCGTCCACGGCTCGGCGGGAGCCGCGGGGTCGAGGCGCTCGACGCCCTCGGCCTGCCACTCGATCCGCACGAGCTCGCCGTCCGGGGAGTTGAACTCCACCGCCACGACCTCAGACATCGCGATCGCCTCCCTCGAGTTCGTTCTCGTCCTGGATCTCCTGCGCCGTCCCCTCATAGTCGTAGCCCCGGGGATAAGGACCGCGCGGTCCCGGACCCGGTCCCGTGTGCCCGTAACCGCTCGCGCCCGGTGCCGCGACGAACCAAGTGAACGCCATCCGCCTGCGCGCCATCCGGGCGACACCGGTGCGCAGGAGCGCGCGGGTCGGGGGCAGCAGGAGCGCGAAGCCGAAGACGTCCGTGATGAACCCCGGCGCGACCAGCAGGGCGCCACCGAGGATGATCATCGCGCCGTCGAACGTCTCGCGGGCCGGAACCCGGCCGCTCGCGAGCGCCCGGTTGAAGCGCTCCCACGCGGCGCGCCCCTGCGAGCGTGCGAGTGCGGCCCCGACGAAGCCGTCGAGCACCAGGATCGCCAGCGTCGGGATCAGCCCGATCGCCTGACCGACCTGGATGATCACGTAGAGCTCCGCGATCGGGAGCAGCAGGAAGACGGCGATCAGCAGCAGCGGCATCCCGACCAAGGCTAGTTGAGGGACCCGGAGTGCGGTCCTGGCTTGCTTTATGTAGTCACTGGCGTTTACGATGTCGCCACCTTCGTGAACTCCCGCGTACGGAGGGGCCGAGTGAAGGCCTGGAGGGGAATCGAAAAGCTCAGGGACGAGCGCGAATGTGGCCCGCCATCGGCCCGGCGGGCGAGGAGAGGGAATGCGTTCATCCAACTCGTTCAAGCGCGCCTGCGCGGTCTTCGCCGGCGCGGTTGCAACGGCCCTCGTCGCATCGAGCTCGGCGTCCGCTGTCGAGCTCAACGGCGGCTGGGCCCCGTTCGACCGCTGTCCGGTCGACGATCCGCTGGTTCTCAACACCGATGGCATTTCGAACGGCGGCACCGGTTCGATCTGCATCGCCGCCAACTCGCCGAGCGGTTCGATCAAGCTCGGCAAGCTCGAGGCGCAGGCGACCGGAGCCACCAACCTGCAGACCGGTGGCCAGGTCGCGGGCGGTGAGGTCACGCTCGTCGACGGCGTTGGCGGCACCGTGATCAGCGACCCGGTCAAGGTCAAGGGCGGGCTGCTGAACATCAGCTGCGGCTCCGGCAACGATCCGCTGGGTATCCGCGCCATCTGCCGCACATTGCTCGAGGACAACGTCCTGAACAAGGTGACGGCGACCGTCGAGTCGGCCGGTGCTCCGACCGACTTCAACATCATCGCCGGGCTCCTCGTGGGCGAGCCGATCATGACCCTGCCGGTGAAGATCCACCTGCAGAACCCGCTGCTCGGCGGCAACTGCTACATCGGCTCGGACTCGAACCCGATCCTCCTGCGGCCGGCGAACATCGAGGCCCCGGCGGGTGCCGACTTCGGCACGTATGCGCTCAACGGCGATCCCGCCGACGGCCCCGACGGCCTGCTCGGCAGCATCACCACGTACGGCGCGACCCAGGGCGACAGCACGTTCGAGGTCCCGAAGGCCAAGGGCTGCGGGCTCCTGAACCTGTTCGACGGCGCGATCAACAACAAGGTCGGCCTGCCGTCGCCGTCCGGCGCCAACGAGCTGGTCCTCAACGACGCCTCCGCGTCGCTGATGATCCCCGCTCTCTCCGACGGCGAGGTCCCGGGGACCCTGTTCTCGCAGGGTTGGCACTCGGCCGTCCTGCCGTAGGCAAAGCCCCACACCCCACGAATCGAGAGGCCGGGCCCGGCGCGCCCGGCCTCTCGTCGTTCAGGGAGCGAGGCCGGGTTCACTACCCTTGAGCCATGGTCGCCGAAGAGGACGTCTACGAGGCGCTCGAGGAGGTCATCGACCCGGAGCTCGGGCTCGACTTCGTCTCGCTCGGGCTGGTCTACGACGTCGAGATCGAGGGTCCCGAGGTCTTCATCACGTTCACGCTCACCACGCCCGCCTGCCCGATCGGCCCGCAGGTCACCGAGCAGATGCGCGAGTTCGTCGGCCAGCTCGAAGGCGTCGAGAAGGTCCATCCGAAGATGGTCTTCGACCCGCCGTGGTCCCCGGAGATGATGTCCGAGGACGCGAAGTTCGCACTCGGGTACTAGCGCGTACCACTACTTCCGCAGCTCGCGCCGCCACACCAAGCGCAGCCCGGACCGCGTCTCGTCGATCGCGCACACCTTGTCGTCGACCAGGCCGAGCGGCGGGGCGACCTCGCGCAGGGCGAACGCGCAACAGCGCCTGCAGGTTCGCTCCGCAGGAAGTCGCGCGCTCGACGCGAATCGATAGGCTGCCGCGCGCAAGACGGGGGGCTTGTGTCGGAAAAAATCAGGCTCAGGCAACGTCCCTTTCGGGAGGGCAGATGACCACGTTTTGCAGCGCAGGGAGGCGCTTGGCGATTCACTCGTCGGCGCTCGTAGCTCTTATCGCCACCGCGGCGATCACCTTCGCCGACACCGCGCATGCCGGTTCGTACTCGGCGCGCTTCTGCGTCCAGGGGGTCACCCCCGAGGGTGACAAGGGGCCGTTCGAGCGGTTCGGCAACCAGGCGGTCTACACCGCGACCAACAACTGCGGCAACTTCAACGGCCTGCGGGTGAGCCACAACGCCGGCCAGCAGGGCAACATCGACTCCGAGGCCGGCTGGCTCGCCGAGCGCCCGGACGGCGTCACGATCGCGCGGATCGACTACAAGGCCTCCGGCAACGGGGCGAGTGGCGGCTACCGCCCGCAGGTGATCGGCGACGCGGACAGCGATCCCCAGCTCGACATCATCAACGGCGCCCGGCAGCTCACCGGCAACTTCCAGGACTTCTCGGTGTCCGGTGACGTCCGCCGCTTCGGCGTGCGGCTCGTCTGCGTGACCGATGCCTCGCCGACCTGCGGGGCGAACCCGAGCAACCCCGAGGTGAAGGTGAAGAACGTCAACTACACGATGGTCGATTCGGGCGCGCCGGCCCTCTCGGTCGCGGGCGGCACGCTGTTCTCCGGCGAGGTCCAGACGTACATCCAGACGGTCACGGCCTCGGCGGTGGACGGCGGCTCGGGCGTGCGGCGCATCGTCGTGTACGCGAACGGCAAGCCCGCGGGTGTCGCCGGCCCGAACTGCGCGGCCAACGACCAGTTCGCCGTCGCGTTCAAGCCCTGCCCGGCCGAGTTCGCGGGCGACGTCTCCGTCAACACGGCGGTCGAGCCGTTCCACAACGGCATGAACAAGGTCCAGGTGTGCGTCGAGGACTACGCGACCGACGGCAACCCGAACACGAGCTGCTCCGGCGTGACGAAGGTCCGGGTGCTCAACGGGTGCGCGGTGAACCCGGCGCCGGTGAACGTCGGCCAGACGCTGACGCTGCAGTGGCCGGGCAAGCGCAACGCCCCCGCCCAGACCCGCCAGGGCCGCGCGCGCACCGCGATCGCGACCGTCTACGGGCCGAACGGCACCCCGCTCGCGGGCGCGCAGGTGTGCATCTCGCGCAGCATCCCCGACGGCAGCGGGCACGAGCGCGTGATCGAGCCGGGCGCGATCACCGGCCCCGACGGTTCGGTGCGGGTGAAGGTGCGCGGCGCCTCGAGCCGGACGGTCTACGCGACCTACTGGGTCGATGCCGAGACGGTGATCACGAGCAGCATCGAGATGAAGGTCGCCCCGCGGATCAAGCTCCGCGTGGAGCCCAGCGGCGAGGTCGAGCGCGGCAAGAAGGTGCTGGTCGTGGCGAAGCTCCGCGGCAAGTGGAGGGCCGACCGCAAGGTCTGCTTCTACGCGAAGCGCCCCGGCAACGACCGCTTCCAGTGCACCAAGACCGGTGACGGCGGTCGCGCGAAGGCGTATTACCAGCCGAAGAAGAGCGGACGGATCTACTTCTACGCGAAGGTCCCGCGCCAGAAGGGCTTCCCGTTCGCCAACGCGCGCTCGAAGAAGAAGCACCTGCGCGTCATCGACTGAGCGCGCGGCTTCAGGTCGATTCGAGGTGGGCCGCCTTGACCGGTGCCGGGGTCAGGGCGGCCGCCACGATCACGAGCGCGAACGCGGCGACGCGTAGGCCGGCGCCGAGCGGCTCGTCCGGGAACGGCTCGGCGAAGACGAGCGGGCCGGCGGCGATCGTGAGGGCGTTCGCGGCCACGCTCGTCACCGCGATCACCGGCACGGCCTTGCCCAGCTGAAGGCTGCGCGCGGAGACGACGAGCCCGGCCGCCGACGCGAGCGCGATCACCGCGGCCAGCGGGTGGCTGATGATCGCGATCCAGCTCTCGTCGCCGAGCTTGTCCGAGAGCGCCTTGATCGCCGTGTCGGAGGTCGCCCAGAAGAGCCCGGCCGAGGCGCCCAGCAGCACGCCCTCGCGCGGCGTGTCCCGGCTTGCGAACGCCACCGCGACGGCCCCGCCGCCGACCACGACGAGGTAGGTGATCAGGCGCCCGTCCGCGTAGCCCGAGTGGGCGTCGTCGCCGGCGCCTTCGAGCGTCGCCGCCAGGAACGCCAGCCCGAGCGCGGCGAGTGCGACGCCGATCCACTCGCGCGGCGTGACCTCATGCGCGAACAACCGGTCCGCCGTCACCGTGAGCAGCACGAGCCCGCCCGCGATCACCGACTGGACCAGCGAGATCGGCGCCAGCGCGAGCGCCCCCACGTGAAAGCCCCACCCTGCGAGGGCGATCAGGATCCCGAGCGTGTACCACCCGTTGCGGAAGAGGGCGAGCGACGTGCGGACCGGATGCCGCATCTCGACCGGCGGCGAGTCGACGGCGCCGCGGTGCTTGTAGAGGAACCCGAGCACGGACGCAAACGCGGTCGCGAGCGCCAGCAGCAGGCCGATCTGAACCGAGACGGACAAGAGGAGCGGGGGAGGGTAGAGCGCCGCTCAGGCGGCGGAGGGAGGCGTGCCGTCGGTGGGCGGCTCGGGGGCGATCTGCTGGAGCTTCGGCTCGAGCTCGGAGTCGAGGCGGATCGCCCGGATCGCGTGCTCGTCGGGAAGCTTGTCCAGGACCTCGCGGATCAGCCCGACGATCTCGGGCTCGTCGTGACCGAAGTCGTCGAGGAGGCTGCGCAGAGCCGTGTGGGTGATCTTGAGCTGGGCCGGGGTCAGCTCGAGGTGGTAGTGAATCGACTCCACGGTGAGATTCTACGCGGGTGCAGGGGTTTCCTGGGAAATCTCGGCGGCCTCGACGAGCTCCGCGACGGACGCCTCGATGCCCTCGGCGAGGACGTCCAGGTCGTACATGACGTCGTAGTCGCCGAGCAGGCCGAAGTTGATCTCGCCGTTGTAGCTCATGATCGCGAAGAAGACCGCCTGCTCCGGGGGCAGGAACCCGACCGGGAAGACGTCCTCGAGCTCGCGGCCGAGGACGTAGAGGGGGATCTGCGGCCCGGGGACGTTGGTGACGACGAGGTTGAAGAGGCGGGTCGAGAAGTTCACCCGCGCGGACTGGGCGAGCAGGGTAGGCGGCGCGAAGTCGTTGAAGCGCGAGATCACCTCCGCGCCGAGCGCCTGCTTGGACTGCTTGATCCCCTCCATGCCCTGCCGGCAGACCTCGAGCCGCTTCACGGGGTCCTCGATGTAGACGGGGAGCGGCCCGCGGACGGCGGCGATCTTGTTCCCGAGGTGGCCGTGCTCGTCCGAGGCGCGGATCGAGACCGGGACCTGCGCGCGGAGCTCGAGCCCCTCGGTCCTGATCCCGCGGTTGTGAAGCCAGCGGCGCATCGCGCCCGTGACCACCGCCAGCACGACGTCGTTGACCGTCCCGCCGAGCGCGTTCTTCACCCGCTTGAACTGGCCGAGGTCGGCGCGCACCCACTCGTAGCGGCGGTGCGAGCCCACGGGGACGTTGATCGGCAGCTTCGGCGCCGGGTTCGCGAAGTTCCAGCCGACCTCGCCCAGGGCCTGCGCGGCCTCGCCGACCTGGTCGATCGTCTCCCGCGGACGCTCGATCACGCGCTCGAGCCGGCGGAGCGCGCGCAGGGGAGCCCGCGCGACTCCGGCCGCATCGCGCGCGAGGAGCTCCGCGGCGCTCGGGGTCGGACCCGGGATCCACTCGGATTCGGCGCGCGCGGGCTCCGGCACCGGCTGCACGTCGAAGAGGACGGTGGCGATGTCAACCCCGGAGACGCCGTCGACGAGCGCGTGGTGCGTCTTCGTCACGAGCGCGAAGCGCTTGCGGGTCAGGCCCTGGACGATCCACAGCTCCCAGAGCGGCTTCGTGCGGTCGAGCTGCTGGCTGAAGACGCGGCTCGCCATGTTGCGCAGCTGCTCCTCGGACCCCGGCGAGGGCAGGGCCGAGTGGCGCACGTGGTACTCGAGGTTGAACGCCGGGTCGTCGATCCAGAACGGGCGTCCCGTGGGGGCGGGCGGGTAGGCGAGCTTCTGGCGGAAGCGCGGGACCAGGTGGAGGCGGCCGCGGATGTGCGCGAGCAGGTCGTCGTAGGCCGGCGGCGGGCCCTCGAAGATCATGATCGCGCCGACGTGCATGTGGGCGGAGGAGCTCTCGTTCGTGAGGAACGAGACGTCGAGCGCGCTCAGCCGATCCATGTGTCCCTGTGCCATCTGCCTAACTTACCGCCCATGCGCGGGGTAGCCGCAATCCTCACATGCGCGTTGATCCTCGCCGGATGCGGGGGTGACGACGACTCCGCCGAGCCGCAGGGGCGGGACCGGTTCGACGCCGAACGCGCCTTCGCCGACCTCGAGGCGCAGGTCGCGATCGGACCGCGGCCGGCCGGCACGCCCGCGGGCAAGGAGGTAGCCGAGCTCATCGCCAAGGGCTTCCGCGAGGCCGGGGCCGGGGCGGTGCGCATCCAGCGCCCGTGGCGGAACGTCGTGGCGACGATCCCGGGCAAGGAGCCCGGGACGGTCATCGTCGGGGCCCATTACGACACGAAGGTCGACATCGGCCCCGAGTTCGTCGGCGCCAACGACGGCGCCTCGGGCGTGGCCGTCCTCCTCGAGCTCGCCCGGACCCTGCCCCGGCCGCTGCCGGGTCCCGCCGTGCAGCTCGTCGCCTTCGACGCCGAGGAGGCGCGCGGAAACCGCCCGTTCGAGGTCGACGGCACGCGGGGCTCGCGGCAGTTCGTCGAGCTCGCCCAGGCAGGCGGCAAGCAGGGGGCGCCGCCGCTGGAGCGGATCCGCGCGATGGTCCTCTTCGACATGGTCGGCGACTGCGAGCTCGAGATCCCGCTCGAGCAGTACTCCGATCCCGGGCTGTACTCGCTCTTCGCCGACGCTTCGGAGTCCCTCGACGGCGAGCCCGACCCGTTCATGGGCACCGCGACTCCGGTCCTCGACGACCACATCCCGTTCCGCGAGGCCGGGATCCCCGCCGTCGACCTCATCGACTTCGACTACGGACCGGGCCCGGCGCCGGGTGAGTGGTGGCACGACGAGCGGGATACGGTCGACAAGGTCTGCGCCGAGAGCCTCGACGCCGTGGGCGAAGCCGCGCTCGTCGCGATCCCGCGGATTCGCTGAGCGGCCCCCCGACGGCTACCCTTGATGCAGATGGCTCCGGCCACGGAAACGCACGCCCCCAAGCGGGTACGGCTCGCTGCGCCGCGCGGATACTGCGCCGGCGTCGATCGCGCGGTCGAGACCGTGGAGCGCGCGCTCGAGCTCTACGGCCCGCCCGTGTACGTCCGCAAGGAGATCGTGCACAACAAGCACGTCGTCCAGGAGCTCGCGAAGCGCGGCGCGGTCTTCGTCGAGGAGGAGACCGAGGTGCCGGAGGGCGCGCTCGTCGTCTTCTCCGCGCACGGCGTCGCGCCATCCGTGCACGAGAACGCCGCCGCCCGGCGCCTGCGCACGATCGACGCCACCTGCCCGCTCGTAACCAAGGTCCACGTCTCCGCGCGGAAGTTCGCCGAGCAGGGCTACTCGATCATCCTGATCGGCCACGAGGGCCACGAGGAGGTCGAGGGCACCACCGGTGAGGCTCCCGATGCGATCACCCTCGTGCAGACCGTCGAGGACGCCGAGAGGGTGGAGGTCGAGAACCCCGACCGCGTCGCCTTCATCACGCAGACGACGCTCTCGGTCGACGAGACGGCCGAGATCATCGCGGTGCTCCGGCGGCGCTTTCCGGGCATCGTGAGCTCGAAGTCCGACGACATCTGTTACGCGACCACGAACCGCCAGATCGCGGTGAAGCAGCTCGCTCGGGAGTGCGAGCTGGTCCTCGTGATCGGCTCGACGAACTCCTCGAACTCCAATCGGCTCGTCGAGGTCGCGCGCGAGCACGGTGCCGCGTCGCACCTGATCGACAACGCTTCGCAGGTCGACGAGGCCTGGCTCGAGGGCGTCGAGACCGTCGGCATCACCTCCGGCGCGAGCGCGCCCGAGTCGCTCGTCACCGAGCTCGTCGACTTCTTCCGGGAGCGCGGGGCGGAGGACATCTCGGAGCTGCGCACCGTCGAGGAGGACGTGCGCTTCATGCTCCCGAAGACGATCCGCACCGAGCTGGCCGCCCGCGCACAGGCCTGAGCAACCTCCCCGCGCCGCGCGCTACGTTCCGGTCGTGGAGGCCTCGCGCGACGGCTACCTGTTCTCCGACGATCCCGGTCGGGTCGACGTCGATGCCGTCTGGGGGTTCCTGCGCGAGAGCTACTGGGCGCGCGGTATCCCTCGCGAGACCGTCGTGCGCGCGATCGAGGGCTCGCTGGTCGGCGGCGTCTACACCGAGGCGGGGGAGCAGGCCGGATTCGCACGGGCGGTGACCGACCGGGCGACGTTCGCGTGGATCGCGGACGTGTTCGTGCTCGAACCGCACCGCGGGAACGGGCTCGGCAAGTGGCTGATGGAGAACCTGCTCGGCCACCCGGACCTCCAGGGCGTGCGCAACACGGTGCTCGCGACCGCCGACGCCCACGGTCTCTACAGCCGCTTCGGCTTCGAGCCGATCGACCCGGAGGTCTTCATGAGCCGGCGCCGGTCGCCGGAGGACGTCTACGGGTCCTGAGGTGGAGCACTCGCACGCACATTCGCATCCGCACGGCGGCCCGCACGTGCACGGCCGCTCGGCCTCGCGCAGGGCGCTCATGCTCACGCTCGGGCTCACGGGCCTCTACACGCTGGGCGAGCTCGTCACGGGCCTGCTCACCGACAGCCTCGCGCTCGTCGCCGACGCGGCGCACATGTTCTCCGACTCCCTCTCGATCGGGGTCGCGCTCATTGCGATCTGGCTCGCCGATCGCCCGGCGACGCCGCGGCGGACGTTCGGCTTCCAGCGCGCCGAGATCCTCGCCGCGCTCTTCAACGGCGTGGCGCTGGTCGCGATCGCGATCTGGATCTTCATCGAGGCGGGGATGCGCTTCGGCGATCCCCCCGAGGTGGATGCCGGCCCGGTGCTCGCCGTCGCCTTCGGCGGGCTCGTGATCAACCTGGTGGCCGCGCGCATCCTGCACGCGGGAGCGGGTGAGAGCCTCAACGTCGCGGCCGCGCTGCGCCATGTACTCGCCGACCTGCTCGGCTCGGTCGGCGTGATCGTCTCCGCGGCGATCATTCTCGCGACGGGGTGGGAGTACGCCGACCCGATCGTCAGCGTGGTCATCGGCCTGCTCGTGCTCGTGAGCTCGTGGGCGATCCTCCGCGACTCGACCGCGATCCTGCTCGAGGCCTCGCCACGCGGGATCGACGTCGGGGAGTTGGGCCAGGCGATGGCGGCGACT
>ERZ777003.2710-NODE-2710-length-19492-cov-5.396923_pt1 | contig 19492 bp, 16 predicted proteins | sample MGYA00374956_ERZ777003 | MGnify/ENA primary metagenome ERZ777003 (study PRJEB29302, sample SAMN06268252) | bioreactor metagenome | isolation source: Joint BioEnergy Institute, California, USA | place: USA:Joint BioEnergy Institute, California, USA | collected... | reverse complement strand
CCCCGCTATCCTTCCCCGGCCTGAAGGCCGAGGCTTGCCGCGCACCGGGTCAAGCCCTGCCATCGCGCGGATATGAGCCGCTACGCTGCGACCCAGAGACGAAAAGTCATAACCGCCTTCGAGACAGCTTACTGCGCGCCCATGGCATGATGGGCGCGCGGCATCCATCACGTTTTCGGTGATCCACGCGTAATCGGCCTCGACCAGCCCCAGTTGCCCCATGTCATCTTCGACATGGGCATCGAAGCCCGCCGAAAATAGCACCAGCTCGGGCTCATGCTCTGTCAGACGTGGCAGCCAGTGCTGGCTGATGAGCGGGCGTATGGCTTTTCCATCGGTGTAGGCCGCGACCGGCAGGTTCACCATGTTGGGGGCCGGATCATCGTTTCCCGAAAACGGATAGTACGGGTGCTGGAAAATGCCGCACATCAGCACGCGCGGATCGTTCCGGAACATGGCCTCGGTACCGTTGCCATGGTGAACATCAAAATCGATGATGGCTACCCGCTGCAGGCCGCGCCGTTCCAGCGCATGGGCCGCGGCAATCGCGACATTGTTGAACAGACAGAACCCCATCGCCCGTCGTGGCTCGGCATGGTGTCCGGGCGGCCGCACGGCGCAGAAGGCACTTTGTGCCTGGCCGTCCAGGACGCAGTCGACCGCATGCACGGCCGCACCGACCGCACGCAGGGCCGCTTGCAGGCTATGCGGATTGAGCCGTGTGTCACCACCATCGATCAGTTCATAGCCCTGTGCCGGAGACCGGCGCACTACCTCCTGGAAATAGACGGGGTCGTGTACCAGGGCAATGTCCTCCTCCGTGCCCAATGGCGCGTCGCACTGCACGAGCAACGGCATGAGGCCAGTGGCCAGCAGGTGGTCCGAAATGGCATCGAGACGCCCGGGACACTCGGGGTGCCCGGCCCCCATCTCGTGACGTAGACAATCGGGATGAGTAATGTACAGTGTTGTCATCGAAGCCCGTTCATGCGCAATAACATTATGAAACTGTACCCGGTCCTGCTTGCGAGCTGCATGGGTTTCTGGCTGGCGGGCTGCGCCAGCCCGGCCTCGACACCCGCAAGCCCCGCCGTCGGCGTGCTGCAAACACCCGCCGGCAGTACGTCTGGCAACGGTGACGCCCGTGCACCGCACGAATGGTCCCAGCCGTTGCCTGAAGACCCTGCCTCGTTCGCCCACGTGGTGGCCGCAGCGCTTCGCCTGCCGGCGGCCCGGGTGCAGTCCGTGCTGGCCAGCGCGCAGTACAACCCGGAAGTGGCGCGCCTCATGGCGCCCGCCAGCGCGACCTCGGGGCGCCCCATCGTGCGCAACTGGCCAGCATACCGCCGCCGTTTCGTCGAACCCGTCCGGATTCGCCATGGAGTGACTTTCTGGCACGAGCATCTGCACACCCTGCAGGCTGCCGAAGAACAGTATGGCGTTCCTGCCGCCATCATAGTCGCGATCCTGGGCGTCGAGACAATATACGGCCGCAATACCGGCAGCTTTCCGGTACTCGATGCGTTGTACACGCTCGCCTTCGCCTTTCCGAAAACAGAGACACGCGATCGCAGCCCCTACTTCCGCAAGGAACTCGCCGAGTTTCTCGCGCTCACACTCGTACAGGGCGTCGACCCGCGCTCGATCTACGGCTCGTATGCAGGCGCCATCGGCATGCCGCAGTTCATGCCGGGCAGCATCCGGCGCTACGCTGTGGCTGCAAACGGAAACGCTCTGCCCGACCTGCAACACAACCCCGCCGATGCCATCTTTTCCATAGCCAACTATCTGGCTGCACACGGGTGGCAGCGGGGCTTGCCCGTGTTCGCCCCGGTGCGCGTGCCGTCACACGCAAGTCATCTGGCCCACGGCAAGCTGGAACCCACTCTGGCATGGCCAGACCTTGTGGCCGCTGGCGCAACTCTGATTCCGTGGGATTCCGGGAACTCCGGCACGCACGGCCCGACCGTCCAGGTAGCCAGTCTGGCCCCGCCGCCCCTGGTCGGCCAGGCGGTGGCCGCCGAGGGGTTTCGCGCAGCCCCGTCATGGATGCAGGCTCCTCTGGGCATCGTAGATCTGCCCCATGGTCGCAATGGTCCGGTCGAGTATCGCGTGGCTACGCCCAATTTCTTCGCCATCACCCACTACAACCGCAGTTACTTCTACGCAACCGCCGTGGCCGAGCTTGCTGCAGCGCTGGAAGCAGCAATGAAGAAACAATGAGACATTACTCCCTCATTTTGATACAATTCAGTATCAATTGAGACGACCATACGATGAATACTGAACGGCGGCTCCCCTTCCACACGCTGGCGGAAGCTCTCACGCGTCAACCCTCTGCTTCGATGGAGCAGCTCGCCCAGGCGATCGGCGTCAGTCGCGCCACACTGCACCGCATGGTCAGTTCGCGGGAAGAACTGATCAGTGCCATCGAACGCTTCGCGTACGAGAGCTGCCTGCAGGCCATCAGCACCGTCAATCTCGAGGAAGGATCCGCGGTGCAGGCACTGCGCCGCCTGGTCCAGGAGCTGCATCCGCACGCCATTCTCTTTCTTTTCCTGCAGCGGCACGTGCACTCACAAGGCTGCCTGCAACTGCAGGGCGACTGGACGCGCCAGCGCGAACTGCTTGTCCGCTTTTTCCGGCGTGGCCAGGAGCTCGGTGAATTTCGTGCTGACATCTCCGCACAGTGGTGCGTGGATGTCATGAGTGCCCTGTTGCAGGCCGCGGCCGACGCCGTGCGCGCCGAGCGGCTCGCGCGCGCCGACGTGGAACACGCGGTCATCTCGGTACTGCTGAGCGGTATCTCGCGGCGTCAGGAGTAGATGTTGTCCGAACATTCATCATCACCGCACCGCGCCGCCTCGCCTCAACGCCACATTGCCATGAATGTCATTCGTGCCGTCCGGAACCTGTGCGCCATCCTGGTGACCACCCTTGCGCTCGCCGGCTGCCAGGACCCGGCCCGCGAACCGATCGTCGATGTTCGCAACCATCTCCCCGACCTGGAATTCACCCTGAAGGCGGCGAACGCGAGGTCGGTTACGCAGGATGACGTGAAAGGAAAGGTCGCGCTGGTATTCTTCGGCTATGCGAATTGTCCTGATATTTGTCCGACCACGATGGCGCGGCTCACCCTGGTGACGCAAGAACTGGGGGAGCAGGCCGAACAGCTGCGCATTCTGTTCATCAGCGTAGACCCTCATCGCGATACGCCGGAACGGCTGGAAGAATACGTGCGCGCGTTCGACAACCCCTACGCCATGGGGCTCGCTGGCACGCCCGAACAGATCGAGCGCCTGGCCCGCCGTTATCGCGTGTCGTATCAGATACACGCCCCCGCCAGCACCGACGACACCAGCTACGAGGTCAGTCACAGCCGTGGCGTATATGTCTTCGACCGGAACGGTCGGGTACGCCTGCTGGTTACCGATATCGATGCCCCCGGGAGCATGCAGGCACTGACCCAGGCGGTGCGCTCACTGGCCGGCGAAGGCTAAACCGGCCAGCACCGGCGCGCGCCCTGCAATCCACCAACCGGCCAGAGCTGCACTGAACCTTACTCGGACTCGCCCGGCAGAATGGCCGAAAGCACCGGCGCGTTCACGCGCACCTGCAGCTGGCGCCCCTTGCGCGCCCGCTTGCCCCGGAAGGGATCCAGATCCGTACCCGCCAGTACCTCTTCCATGGCCCGTTTTCGGTAGGTACCGGAGACTTTCAATCCGTACTCGCCAAAAGGCACGATCTGTGCCAGCGGTTCGCCCGCGTACAGCCCCATCAGTTGCGTACCACGGCCACCTCCGGCGAGCGATTTCACATCATCCAGCGCAATGACCAGCAGACGCCCCTTGCCGGACAGCAGCGCCAGTTCGCGCGCCGGCTCGGGCACGGGAACCGGCCGCGCCAGCGCGTCTCCCGGCTCAAGGGATACGAACTGCTTCCCCCCTCGACGCGTGATCATATCGCCCAGCCGCGTCAGGAAGCCGAGACCGCCCCGGGTGGCGAGGATCCAGCGCGAATCCGCGGGCCCGGCGATCATGTGCTCGACGCGCGTGCCGGCTTCGAGATCGATCAGCGTGGTGATGGGCACTCCATCGCCACGCCCCGACGGCAGGTTGGCTACCGGGACAGCGTAGACACGGCCATTGTCGCCAAATGCGATGAGCGTATCGACCGTGCGGCACTCATAAGCAGCGTAAAGGGCGTCACCCGCCTTGAAGCCGAACTGGGACGCATCGTGTCCATGCCCCTGGCGGGTGCGCAACCAGCCCTTCTGCGACACGATGACGGTGACAGGTTCATCGACCACCTTGACGTCAAGCACCGCGCGCTCGGCTTCCTCGATGAGTGTGCGCCTGCCGTCGCCATACTGCCTGGCATCGGCCTCAATTTCCCTGGCAATCAGGCGCCGCATGGAGGCTGGATTGTCCAGCAGGTCGCGTAGGGTCTGCTCGGTCTTGCGCAGCTCTTTCAGCTCCTGCTCGATCTTGAAGGCTTCGAGACGCGCCAATTGTCGGAGCCGCATCTCGAGGATGTCGTCGGCCTGTCGCTCGCTAAGATTGAACGCCGCCATGAGTGCGGAGCGTGGCTCGTCGGATTCGCGGATCACCCGGATTACCTCGTCGACATTGAGGTAGACGATCATGCGGCCTTCGAGCACGTGGATGCGGTCGACCACCTTGTCGAGGCGATGCCGGGTGCGTCGGGTCACTGTGGCAAACCTGAACTCCAGCCACTCGGCCAGTACCTCGCGCAGGCTTTTCTGGCGCGGGCGGCCATCCGTGCCAACCATGACCAGGTTGACGGGTACGCTGGTTTCGAGGCTGGTATGTGCCAGCAGGACGGTGACGAGTTCGCCCCGGTCCACCTTCGAGGTCTTGGGCTCGAATACCAGACGCACCGCGGCGTCTTTGCCTGACTCGTCGCGTGCCGTGTCCAGCAGGGCAAGGATGCGCGCCTTGGTCTGCACCTGTTCTGGCAGCAGGCTTTTCTTGCCAGGCCGTACCCGTGGATTGGTGAGATCTTCGATTTCTTCCAGAATCCGCTGGCATGAAGTGCCGGGCGGCAGTTCGTGGATCACCAGCTGCCACTGGCCTCGCGCCATTTCTTCGAACGTCCAGCGGGCGCGCACCTTCAGCGAACCGCGTCCGGTGCGGTAGATCTGTGCTATCTCTTCCCTGGACGAAATGACCTGCCCTCCGCCGGCGAAGTCCGGCCCGGGCAGGAACGTGAAAAGCTCGTCGTCGGTGAGTTTCGGGTTGCGCAGCAGGGCCACTACGGCGTCGGCCACTTCCCGCAGGTTATGCGAGGGGATTTCGGTGGCCATGCCTACCGCGATGCCGGATGCGCCGTTGAGCAGCACCATGGGCAGCCGCGCCGGCAGCAACTTCGGCTCCTGTTGCGATCCATCGTAGTTGGGCACGAAGTCCACCGTGCCCTCGTCGAGTTCGTCCAGCAGCAGACGCGCATGCTCGGTAAGTCGTGCTTCGGTATAGCGCATGGCCGCGGCATTGTCGCCGTCGCGCGACCCGAAATTGCCATGCCCATCAACGAGCGGATAACGCATGACGAAGCCCTGCGCCATCCGAACCATGGCGTCGTAGGCGGCCTGATCGCCATGCGGATGGTACTTGCCGAGTACATCCCCGACCACACGTGCCGACTTCACCGGCTTGGTGCCGGCAGTCAGGCCCATCATGTGCATGGCGTACAGGATGCGGCGCTGCACCGGCTTCTGGCCGTCGCAAAGGTCGGGCAGGGCGCGCCCCTTCACCACCGAAACGGCATAGTCAAGATAGGCCTGTTCAGCGTACTCTGCCAGGCAAATCGCCTCGTCGTCAGGCGTGTCGAACAACCCACGCTGATCGGAATCAGTCATTCACGTCTTCCTGGTTGACTTTACGGATACGGCACCAGATGAAAAACCGGTTCATGAACTCGGGTACCGACATGAACAGGATCGCCGCCATCACCACATTGAGCAGGGCGGTCACCCCGTACAGCTGCGGAATGCTCAGTCCCGCGCCGAGCAGCATCATGGCAAACAGCGCGGAGAACACCATGAACACCGCATTGAGGATATTGTTGGCACCAATGATGCGGGCCCGGCACGCCGGGTCAGACCGACTCTGGATGAGAGCATACAGGGGCACACTGTAAACTCCCGCAAACAGGGACAGCAGCCAGAGGTCGAGCAGGATGCGCCAGTGCTGCGGACGCGAAAGGAACTCGGACATCGATTGCAGGTGTGGCAGACCGGCGAGCCCCGCACTGGCGAAATAGAGGTCGGCGGCAAACACGCTCATGCCCAGCGCGCCCAGCGGTACCAGACCGGTCTCAAGCCGACCGCCACCCAGCTTCTCGCACAACAGCGCTCCAGCCCCGACTCCCAGCGAGAACATGGCAAGCAGCAGCGTCAGCACGCTCTGGTCGGCCGAAAGCACGTCGCGCGAGAAGCCGAAGAACGATGCCAGGAAAGTCGCGCCCAGGAACCATAGCCACGATATGCCGACCATCCCCATGAGCACCGTGCGGTCCGAGCCCGCCAGCCTGAGGTTATGCAGCGTCTCGGACAACGGATTCCAGTTGATGGCGAGCGTGGGGGCAGGTGCCGGCGACGGCGGAATGCGCAGGGCGGCGAACAGCCCGGCCAGGGCAAGCGCAATGCAGATCACGCCAATGATCCAGGTGTCGGCAGCTGCCAGGCGCGCCAGTTCGCCGCCACCAATCGTGCCTGCCAGGATGGCCACGAAAGTGGCCATCTGCACCAGACCATTCCCGCCCATGAGCTCCCTCTGCGCCAGATGCTGCGGCAGGTACGCATACTTGGCGGGGCCGAATATCGTGGAGTGCAGGCCCATCAGAAAGGTTGTCACGTACAGGATGGGCGCACTGTACAGCCAGAAACCCGCAGCCCCCACCAGCATGATCACCACCTCCATGAGCTTGACGCCCTGCATCAGGCGGGCCCGGTCGATCTTGTCGGCAATCTGGCCGCTGGTTGCCGAGAACAGCATGAAGGGCAGGATGAAGATCGCCGAAATCAGGAAAGCCGCGGTGGCACCATCGACACCTTCGAAGCGGGCCGCCTGGTAGGTAACCAGCGACGTGAAAGCGATCTTGAAAACGTTGTCGTTGAGCGCGCCCAGCAGCTGCGTGCAAAAGAACGGCATGAAGCGCCGCTCGCGCAACAGTCTGAACTGACTCTGCCGGGGTTCACGGCCATGCATTTCCCTACTCCGGAGTGTTATGACGCCAGGCCAGACCGCCGCCGGTCAGATGTCGACCTCGGCCAGGTTGCCCTTTTCTTCCAGCCACGCGCGCCGCTGGGCGGCTTCGGTCCTGCCCATCAGCATTTCGAACATGCGGGTCGTACCCTCCGGACCGAAATCGCCCAACCTGACCGGCAGCAGCCGCCGCGTATCCGGGTTCATGGTGGTCTCCCAGAGCTGTTCAGGGCTCATCTCACCCAACCCCTTGAAGCGGCTGATGGTCCAGGAGTTCTCCCGCACGCCCTCCTTACGCAGCTTGTCCTGGACGGCCTCAAGTTCGCCGTCGTCGAGGCAGTAGATCTTGCGCGCCGGACGCTTGCCCTGGGCGGGCACGTCGACGCGGTAGAGTGGCGGCCGCGCCACGAAGATGTGTCCTGCTTCGATGAGCCTCGGGAAGTGGCGGTAGAACAGCGTGAGCAACAGCACCTGTATGTGCGAACCGTCGACATCGGCGTCTGAAAGAATGCAGATGCGCCCATAGCGCAGCCCGGAGAGGTCGGGCTCGTCGTCGGGACCATGCGGGTCAACCCCCATGGCGACGGCTATATCATGAATCTCGTTGTTGGCGAAGAGCCGGTCGCGCTCGACCTCCCAGGCGTTGAGCACCTTGCCGCGCAACGGCAGGATCGCCTGGAACTCCTTGTCGCGCCCCATTTTGGCCGACCCGCCCGCGGAATCGCCCTCGACGAGGAAGAGTTCTGTGCGCCGCACGTCATTGCTTTCGCAGTCGGTCAGCTTCCCCGGCAGCACGGCGACACCCGAGCTCTTGCGCTTTTCGATCTTCTGTGAGGATCGTGTGCGCGCCTGTGCCTGCCGAACGACCAGATCGGCAAGTTTCTTCCCATGATCAACGTGCGAGTTCAACCAAAGGTCGAGGGCCGACTTGACGAAGCCGCTGACCAGCCGGACGGCATCCCGGCTGTTCAGGCGTTCCTTGATCTGTCCCTGGAACTGCGGATCGAGCACCTTTGCGGACAGCACGAAGCTCGCCCGGGCGAAGACGTCCTCGGGCAGCAGCTTCACCCCCTTGGGCATGAGATTGTGCAGCTCCATGAAGGTCTTCACCGCATTGAACAGACCATCGCGCAGGCCAGCCTCGTGCGTGCCCCCGGCCGGCGTAGGGATCAGGTTCACGTACGACTCGCGCACCACCGGACCCTCGGCCGTCCAGGTGACCACCCAGTGTGCCCCTTCTCCCTCGGCGAAGCTGTCGTGGTCAGCGTCGGCATACTGCTCACCTTCCACCAGGGGCACCAGCAACTCTTCGCCCGCCAGTGCCTCGGCCAGATAGCCGCGCAGGCCGTCGGCGTACAGCCACTCCTGCGTCTGGCCGCCCGCCCGTTCATTACGGAAGACAACCTGCACCCCGGGCAGCAGGACGGCCTTGCTGCGCAGCAACCGAACCAGATCGGCGACTGGAATTGAAGCGCTGTCGAAATACCTGGGATCGGGCCAGCAACGGACGCGAGTGCCGCTCTTGCGCTTGCCGGCCACGCCTACCCGTTCGAGCGTGCGCGTGACCTCGCCATTGGCGAATTCGATGACATATTCGCCGCCGTCGCGCCAGACCGTGACTTCCATGCGCGTCGACAGTGCATTGGTGACCGATACGCCCACGCCATGCAATCCTCCTGAGAACGCGTAGGCCGCCGCCCCATGCTTCTGGAACTTGCCACCGGCATGCAGGCGGGTAAACACCAGTTCGACCACCGGCGCGCCTTCTTCGGGGTGGACCCCCACCGGGATGCCCCTCCCCTCGTCTTCGACCGTGACGCTGTGATCGGCGTGCAGCGTGACCGCAATGCGCTTGCCGAACCCCGCCAGGGCCTCGTCCGCCGCGTTGTCGATCACCTCCTGCACGATGTGCAGCGGGTTCTCGGTACGCGTGTACATGCCCGGCCGCTGACGGACGGGCTCCAACCCTTTCAGGACCTGGATGGATGCTTCGGTGTACTGTGTTGCCAAGACCTTGCCTGCTACGTGAGAGTGTTGATCAGCGTATTTTACGTAGCAGCACGCCAGCAACGACAAAGCGCGCAGGAAACTGCAACGGCGAGCAGCTAGAAGCCGCACAACGCCATGAGCGTATCCCAGGCAACCTGCATGTGCGGCGTGGTGTAGGCCCAGAAGCCTACGGCAAGCACCACGACAAGCGCGAGCCAGCCTAGCATCCGCCCCACACGCGCCACGCTGCGATGGCCAGTATTCCGGGCGTCCACTGCCGGCCGGCCCGTGCCCGGTTGATTGTTCGCACGCATTGTCTGTCTCATGATGTCTCTGCCAAGCGGAGATTCAGTGCAGCAAAGACGTTAGCTGCGGGCCGGCTCGACCACGAGGCGCGCGGGCACCCGCAGCGGCAGGCAAAGCAACCCGGCAACCACCGAGAGGGCCACGCCCGTCCACCAGACCAGGTCGTACGACCCGGTGGTGACGTACATCTTGCCGCCCAACCACACCCCCAGGAACGACCCGACCTGGTGCCCCAGGAAAACGATGCCGGAGAGCGTAGCCGCGAAGCGGTAACCATATATGTCGCCGATGAGCCCCTGGGTGAGCGGTACGGTGCCCAGCCAGAACAGACCCATGACCGACGCAAATATGTACAGGCTCCAGGGAGCTATCGGCGCCGTCATGAAGAAAACGATGGCCAGGCCACGCCCCCAGTAGATGCCCGCCAGCAATAGCTTCTTGGAATGCTTGCCGCCCAGCTTGCCCGCCCAGAATGAGCCAAACACATTGAACAGCCCGACGAGCGCGAGTGCAACGGCACCGTTGGTAGGTGTCAGCCCTTTGTCGACGACATAGGCTGGCAGATGCAGCGTGATAAAGGCGGTCTGGTAGCCACACACGAAGTAGCTCCAGAACAGGAAGTGATAGGATGTGTCGCCCAGAGCTTCCCTGACTGCACTGCCCAACGACATGCTTGGACTGGCAGCTCCTGGGGACTTGCCACGCAGGAACCAGGCCAGTGGCAGGATGATCGACACCAGCGCCGACAACGCCCACAGCGCGCCGCTCCACGACATCGTCGTGATGAACGCCTGGGACACCGGCACCACCAGGAACTGTCCCAGCGAACCGGCCGCCCCCGCGATTCCCATTGCCGTGCTGCGCGAGGCTGGTGGCACCGCGCGCGCCACCACGGGCAGCACCACGGCAAAGGTGGTACCCGCCTGCCCTACGCCTATCATCAGACCTGCGTAGAAATAGAGCTCAAGATTGGTGGTGGCGTACCGCAGGCCGATGTATCCTACCGCATAACTGAGAGCGGATAGCACGATTGCACGTCCTGCGCCGAAACGGTCGGCCACCGCTCCAAGCACAATGGCCATCACACCCCAGACCAGATTCTGGATCGCGAAAGCCATGGAAAACACGTCGCGGCTCCAGCCGTTCGCGAGCCCCATCGGTTGCATGAACAAACCGAAAGAAGCTCGCAGGCCGACAGCGAGAAAGACGATCAGCGAGCCGACCAGGATCACGCGCACAGCGCGACGGGTATCGTATTGGGTATCAGACATGAAGCAGGGCCTGTCGAGGGACACACCATGTGCGGCGCAGGAGCCGGCCAACGGCTTGCGGTACATGCGTTCACATGCCCGCCATCATACGCCCAACCACGGCCGGGTGAGTAGCGTTGCAACTCTGGTCGCCACCAGCGTGTGCGCGCCGCTTGCGCCATGGACCTTCCATTGAGCGGCAAGGGGGCGGGTAAAGCACACGGTGCCTGCTCCTTGCTTGCACACAAGATTCTCTGACGATATAATTTAATTCTTTCATCGGGCTGTTAGCTCAGTTGGTAGAGCAGCGGACTCTTAATCCGTAGGTCGTAGGTTCGATCCCTACACAGCCCACCATAAACCACCCCCACACCCTGTGGTGGCCTGGTTTTACAGCCAGCAATTCTGCGTTTCCAAGCCGCCATCGGGCGGCATTTTTGTTTCCGGCCTTTCCAGTGCCCCGCTGCCCCCCTCGCAGGCCAGGCGCGGGCGCGTCGATGCGTGCAAGCAAACGTAACGCAGCGGCACGAAACACCCGCGTGCCACGCATAATGTAGGCATCCCCCTCAACCAAGAAGAACACGGAGGAGATGCCCCATGAAGCGGCTGACCACCAAAGATTTCGCGCCTGAAGTCATCGACCTTTACAACCAATATGCGCATGGCATGATCACCAAGCGCGAGTTCCTCGCATGTGCCGCAAGGTTCGCGGTCGGCGGGCTGACGGCCGCCTCGATGCTGGCCATGCTGCGCCCCGACTACGCGCTCGCCCTGCAGGTCGCACCTGACGATGGCGACATCAGGGCCGAGTACATCACGTATCCCTCCCCCAACGGACACGGGCAAGTACGTGCTTACCTGGTGCGTCCCGCCCGAGCGCACTCTACCCGGCTGCCGGGGGTCGTCGTGGTGCACGAGAACCGCGGTCTGAACCCGTATATCGAAGATGTGGCGCGCCGCCTGGCGAAGGCGGGGTTCATTGCCCTGGCACCCGATGGTCTGACCCCGGTCGGCGGATATCCCGGTGACGACGACAAGGGCCGCGAGCTGCAAAGCAAACTCGACCAGACCAGACTGCGCAACGACTTCTTTGCGGCTGTGGAGTACCTGGTGCGACACGAGGACGTCACGAAGGTCGGCATCGTCGGCTTCTGCTACGGTGGCGGCATCGCCAACGCGGTGGCCGCCGCCTTCCCCGAACTGGGGGCGGCGGTGCCTTTCTATGGCCGGCAGGCGCCGGTCGAGAGCGTGCCGGACATCAAGGCCCCCTTGCTGCTGCATTACGCCGAGAACGATCCGAACGTGAACGCAGGCTGGCCCGCGTACGAAGCCGCCCTCAGGCAGCACGGCAAGACCTACGAAGCGCACTTCTATCCCGGCACTTATCACGGCTTCCATAACGACACGACCCCACGGTACGACAAGGAGGCCGCTGAACTTGCCTGGCGTCGTACCATCGACTGGTTCAGGCGTCACCTGAATTGACATACGAATTCTGTGGCACGACGGCCGCATCACGCGGCCCGCCATCTCCATACACCACTGTACGTTCCCGTTACGATCCGTTAAGCTTGGCCTGGCTGATCGCCGCATGGCCTGGCTTTCTTTTGCCTGACGCATGGCGAGCGGTTTCCGCATGAGCCGGGCAATGTGGAGATCACCACCACCATAACAACGAGACCACACACGGAGACGCTCATGAATCACTATTCGCGACGGCAGTTCATGGGGACAACAGCGGCCGCTGCCATGCTGGCGAGCCTGCCCGCCCAGGTCATGGCCGAGGAAGCCATGCTCGATACGCTGACCATCGTCACCGGATTTCCACCAGGAGGAACTTCCGACATCTTGTGCCGCCGGGTTGCCGAAGCCTTGCGCGGCAAGTATGCGCGCGCGGCGGTCGTAGAAAACCGCACTGGCGCGGGCGGTCAGATCGCGGTGAACGCGATCAAGTCCATGCCGCCCGACGGCAGTGCCATGCTGCAGACACCGAGCACCATGCTTTCCATCTACCCGCACACTTACAGGAATCTGTCCTATCGGCCTTTTGAAGATCTCACTCCCGTCAGCCTGGCGTGCACCTTCGTGTTCGGCTATGCCGTCGGAGCGAGCGTACCCGAATCGGTCAGATCCGTCGCGGATTATGTGGAATGGGTCAAGGCAAACCCAAGATTCGGCAATTTCGGCAGTCCGGGCGCTGGTGCCTCCCCGCATTTCATCGGTGCCATGCTCGCACGTGACACCGGCATCGACCTTCAGCACGTCGCCTTCCGCGGCACGCAGCCCGCCATTGCGGATGCCATTGGAGGTCACCTTGGCGCGGTCTGCGGCCCTCTCGGCGAGTTCTTGCCCCACCTGTCCGACAAGCGCATTCGCCTGATCGCGGTCACGGGAGAAACCCGCAGCCGCTTCGCGCCCGACGTGCCGACCTTCCTGGAACAGGGGCTCAAGAACCTCACTATTGGCGAATGGTACGGGTTCTTCCTGCCCGCGGGCGCCTCGTCAGCCACGGTCAACCGCCTGAATACCGCTCTGCGCAAGGCACTGACTGAACCGGCTCTGGTCGAGGGCCTGGCGATCTCGGGCATGGAAGCGGCATCTTCCACGCCTGAGGAACTGGCCGCTTACCTGCGCCGCGATACCGAGTTCTGGGGTCCGGTCGTCCAGTCCATCGGATTCTCGGCCGACACCTGAGCAGGGCCGTGCGTTCACGTGACCTCCGGGGGAGCGTGGTCCCCCGGCACCTTCATTTGTACGAATATTCATATATTTGGTGCTGCCCGCCATGGTTGCGCCACTGAAGCAGAAAGAATGGAGCGGACATGCATTCCACGTTGCGCCGCCAGCTCATTCGTCGGCGCGATGCTGGCACGCGATACCGGACTGAATCTGCAACATGTGGCGTTCCGGGGCACGCGAGCCGCTATCCAGGACGCCATCGGCGGCCACCTCGCCGCCGTGTGCTGCCCCCTGGGCGAGTTCCTGCCCTATCTTGCCGACACACGCATACGCCTGAACGCGGTAACAGGCACCGCACGCAACCGGTGTGCGCCAGACGTTCCTACATTCCTGGAACAGGGGCTGCCGAACCTCACCGTCGATGAGTGGTATGGCTTCTTCCTGCCCGCGGGTGCATCACGCACTACGGTTGACCGCCTGAACGACGCCATGCGCCGCGCGCTGGCGGATCCCGCGGTCATCGAAGGGCTCGCCCTGGCAGGCATGGAAGCGCAGTCGTCTACACCCGAGGAGCTCACCCGGATGCTGCGCCGCGACACCGAGTTCTGGTCCCCGATTGTCCAGGCCATCGGGTTCACCGCCGACTCCTAGGCGGGAGCACCGCCGTACCCCAGCCGTTGCTCGATCAGAGCCGCTTCCTCCTGCAACAACCGCAGCACCTCCTTGCGTCGGGGTCCCATCATGCGTTGCGTCGTGGATGCAACGCTGAGTGCTGCCAGAGGGCTGGCGTCGGGCCCCCGTATGGCAACCCCTATCGCGCGTACCCCCGGGATGATCATCTCGCGGTTGTATCCGTACCCCAGGCGGCGCGACAGTGTAAGCATCCGGTGCACTGCTTCGCTGCGCTGGGGCGCGAAGCGCAGCATGTAAGGCTCGCTGGCCGCCAGCAGTACCTCGAGCTCCGGAGGTTCAACCAGCCCGAGGATGGCCGCACCCCCCGCCGAGACACACAGGGGGCGACGCCCACCAACCTCTACCGTGAGTGCCTTCAGCGGAAACGCACCGTCGCGCCTGTCAATGCAGACCGATTCATGCCCGCTGCGCAGATTGAAGAAAACCGTGTCCCCGGTTCTCGCAGCAACGCGGTCGAGCGCTGGAGCACCGAGCGCACGCCAATCGTAGTACGCAGCGGCGGTAACCCCGAACTCGAAGGCCAGGCGCCCCAACCGATAGCGGTGCGTGATGGCATCGCGCTCGACCATGCCCTGCTCGATCAGGCCTGCCAGAATGCGGTACGTGGTGGAATGGTGCAACTGGCAGTACGTTGCCAGCTCTGACAGCCGCCAGCCCACACGATTGCGTATCGATACGGCACGCAAGACCTTAAAGGCCCGCTCCAGCAGCTGCACGCCATGCAGGTTCGTCTCAGGTGGCACGACGGCCCTCGCGCGCGCCGCGATGGACTCCATGGTCGCGGGCTGCCCCAGCGGCGGTCGCCATGCCGGTGCCACGCGTGCTGCAGAAGAGCAGGCAACGAATGATGAATTGGACTTTGAACGCGTACCTGGCATGTCGCGATATCCGGCAACAGGTTCCTTGGAGCGACGAACACGCCCGGCAGCGTACGCGGGCGTGGCCGGGTCGTACAGGCGCGCCCTGTGGCCACCCCAACCAGCTTTTTACTATGTGAACAAATGATGACGACGCGTGTCAAGCATCGCGGTGCGGCCGTGGATAATCCCGCAAACGTGGCCGGTCAACTCCCACGATCCATTCCAACTAGTCGCCTCTTTGCGCAGGAAACGCCATGAGCCGCACCGTTACGCTTGACGATCTGACAACAACTCCACCTGCACTTCACGCTGACGTCGTCGTGCTCGGCGCTGGTTCCGCCGGTGTCTGTGCCGCCATTGCCGCTGCCCGTAGCGGGCGCTCCACTCTGCTGCTGGATGCGGGCCCCATGCCCGGCGGGGAACTGCTGACCGGCATGGCGGTAGACGGTGCCCTCAACGGCCGGGGTGAATGGGTCGTGGGCGGCATTGCGGCCGAACTGTTCGCCGAATGCGAGCGCCTGGGTGGCTACATAGGGGCGCTCAACGACTGGCGCCTCATTCACTATGTTTGCTACGACCCCGAAGTGATGAAACTGGCAGTCGTCGGCCTGCTGGCCAGACATGGCGTTCGGCTGCTGTTGCATTCCTTCCTGCATACAGTGGAAGTCGACGATGGAGTCGTGAAATCCATTGTCGTGCTGAACAAACAGGGCAATGTACGAATCAGCGCCCCGGTATTCATCGACGCGTCAGGGGATGGAGACCTCGCGGTACTGGCCGGTGCCTCGTACCAGAGTGGCGAGAACGGGCAGTTCCAGCCCGTGTCCGTCATGTTCCGCATGGCCGGCGTCAACACGCATCCCCTGCTGGATTTCGTATGCGCGCACCCAGAGCACTTCGCCCTGGGAGAGAGCTCCGCCATACGCGGCGGGAGAACCGACCAGGAAATCGCGCGCGAGCTCAAGGCACAGGGTCAGCCGACGGTTTTCCTGAAAGGCAACGGTCCGCTGCTGGCCGAGGCGATCCAGCAGGGTCGCATGTTCCCGACCGCCCTGATCATGATCCAGCCCACTTCGACGGCACGTCGCGAGGTCTGTCTCAATACCACGCGCGTGGCCAACCTGGACGCGACGAAGACCCTGGACCTCAGTGCCGCGCTGGGCCCTCTGACCGTACAGGTGGAGACCTGCGTCGATTTCATGCGCAGCGAAGTGCCTGGTTTCGAGCACGCGCATCTGTCGGGTGTAGCGCCACGCATCGGCATCCGTGAAACGCGCCGTATCGAAGCCGACGAAACACTGACCCAGGAAGATGTGCTGCGCGCGCGCAAACGCGAAGACGGCATCGGCAAGGGCGCCCATCACGTCGACATTCACCAGGACGGAATCGGGCAGATCCGCATACCCGTCGACGACGGCGGCTCCTACGACATTCCCTGGGGTTGCCTGCTGCCCCGTGGCCTCCACAACGTCATTCTCGCAGGTCGCTGCATTTCTGCCGACCGCCCGGCGCACGGATCGGTGCGCGTGATGGGGCCCTGCATGGCCATGGGGCATGCCGCGGGAGACGCAGCCGCGCTCATGCTGCACTACGGGCTGCCCGATGCGCGTCAGCTCGACGTACAGGTTCTGCGTCAGCGCCTGCGTGACGAAGGCGCGATTCTGGACGGCACACACTAGTCACGAAACACCGGTCTTGCGCCGGACCCAAAGCCCGATACAAGGAGGAGACCATGTTCCTGCATTTCGTTTCCCGGCTCAGCCACCGGTCAGTAACCCGCGCGATTGCCGGGTTTGCCGCAGGGCTGACGTTGGTCGTGGCGCCCGCTGCAACGAGCGCTGCAGAGCCCTACCCCACCCAGCCCATACGCATCATCGTCCCGTTCGGTGCCGGCGGCCTCACCGACATCCTTGCCCGGCTGATCGCGGAACAGCTGAGCGTCAATGAAGGCTGGCAGGTCGTGGTGGAGAACAAGACCGGTGCGGGGGGCAACATCGGCGCGGCAGAAGTGGCACGCAGCAAACCCGATGGTCACACCCTGCTGATGGGATCCATCGGTACCAACGCCACCAACCCGTTCATGTACCGCAACATGCCCTACGACGCCGCGAAAGACTTCACCCCCATCACCATGGCGGCTTCGGGAACGCTCTTGCTGGTCATGGCACCCGACCTGCCCATCACGAACATGACCGAACTGGTGGAATACGCGCGCAAGAACCCGGGCAAGCTGCACTATGCCTCGGGTGGCATGGGTGCCTCCCAGCACCTTGCCGGCGAACTGCTGAAGTCCATGGCAAAGATCGACATCGAACATGTACCCTACAAAGGCCTGGCACCCGCCATTCCTGATGTCATTTCGGGACGCGTCGCAATGACCTTCGACATGGCCACCGCCCTGCCCTATGTGAAACAGGGCAAGCTGCGGGCGATCGCCGTCGCCAACCCCCAGCGGTCCTCTGCACTGCCGGATGTACCCACCATTGGCGAGACCATCCCGGGTTACGCGGCCAGTGCCTGGTACGGCCTGTTTGCCCCTGCTGGCACACCCGCTCCCGTGGTGCAGCAGCTCAACACTGCTGTCACCAAGATCCTGAACTCGCCCGCTGTGAAGGAAAAACTGCTGGCCATGGGCGCGGAAGCCTCGCCAAGCACTCCCGAGGAAGCTCGCGAATTCGTGCAGGCCGAAACCGAGAAGTGGGGCAAGGTGTTGAAGGAAATCAACATCCAGCTGGACTGACGTCCATCCTGCCCACCGGGCTAGGGTGCATGGCGCACTCCGCTGCGCCCCCTGCGCCCGGCCTCCGCTACGGTACCGCGCGCATGCGGCAGACGCTGCAGGCCGCCGCGCACGCGTGACGACCGTGATCAGTCTTCTGCCCAGGTCACGACGTTGTCGATGGGCTCGCGCCGCGTGCGGAAGCTGTTGGCGGGATGCCCAGCATCCTCATAGCCAAACGAGATCGCGCACACGACCAGCCGGTCGTCGCCGATCCCGAAGTATTCACGAATGAATGGTGCGTACCCGGCCAGCGCCGCCTGGGCAATGCTGGCGACCCCCAGGCTTTGCGCAGCCAGCATGAAATGCGACACATAACCGCCGCAATCGATGGCGCCATAGGGGCCAAGACATTCCGGCGTGGTGATGATCGCCACGTGGGGCGCGCCAAACAGGCGGAAGTTCTCGAACGCCTGGCGCGCTGATGCTGCGCGGTCACCGCGCTGCACGCCCACGGCCTCATACAGCGCGAAGCCGCATTCGCGTCGGCGCTCGCGATAACGCCCGACGTACTCGCGCGGGAACGGGATGTCTGGCTGTTCGTGCCCGGTCTGCTGCACATGCGCCATGAGGGCCTCGCGAAACCGGTCGGTGGCCGCGCCGGACGTGATGACCACATCCCATGCCTGCGAATTGCACCATGACGGCGTACGCTGGGCGAGCTCCAGAATGCGGCGGATATCCTCCTTGGGAACCGGGCGAGGCAGAAAGGCGCGACAGCTGTATCGTCGTTGCGCGATCTGCATCAGGGTCGAGTACTCGTGTGTTTCGTTCGGCGTGGATACTGCCATCTCGTCGGAATGCTCCATCATGGTTCCAGTGTGGTTCATCGGCAGTGTTGGTACGGGACGACGCGGTCACTTCGATTGAACCCGATGCACTGCCTCTTTGACAAGCCTGCGCATCGCGCGGCCCTCCCACGAGGCAGCAATGGAGGTATCCGGCCATGCCCGAGATGCGTACACTTGAATGCCGGGTGGACCAACTGACAACGGCACCATGAGTACCTATTTCTTCCTCCTGCTGCTGCACCTGTTTGCAGCGCTGCTGTTCGTGGGCACCGTGCTCTTCGAGCTGACCGTGCTGCGCCCGGTTTTCAGAAACCTACCGGAAAATCAGGAGCGCACCATCGAGAAGGCCATCGGCCAACGCATCGTACGCGTGCTTCCGGCCGCGCTGGTCGTGCTGTACCTGGCGGGCATAGGCCTGGCGTGGCACCACCGGGCAGCACTGGCGCATCCGTTTTCCAGCACATTTGCCACCCTGCTGTGGCTGAAGATCGTGCTGGCGATCAGCGTACTGGGCCACGTCGTCGTGGCCATGCGCTGGCGCCGTCGCAACCTGCTGCACGGAACGCGCTCGCGCCGCCTGCATTACAGCGTGTATGTGCACATGCTGCTCATCGTGGTGCTGGCCAAAGCAATGTTCTACCTGTAGCGGGAGCACGGCTTACCGGCGGCGCCACGGCTTGTGCAGCACCACGTACGCCACGGAACCGATGACTACCCCCCAGAAGGCCGACGCCAGGCCGAGGAAGTTCATGCCGGACGCCGTCGCCAGGAACGTGATGATGGCCGCTTCGCGCCCCTCGGTGTCGGCCATGGCCGTGACCACGTTGGACAGGATCGCGCCGATGAGCGCAAGCCCGGCGAGAATGGCCACGAACTGCGTGGGCAACGAGGTGAACAGTACGACGATGGTGCCCGCGCA
>ERZ777003.2709-NODE-2709-length-19495-cov-4.165535_pt1 | contig 19495 bp, 15 predicted proteins | sample MGYA00374956_ERZ777003 | MGnify/ENA primary metagenome ERZ777003 (study PRJEB29302, sample SAMN06268252) | bioreactor metagenome | isolation source: Joint BioEnergy Institute, California, USA | place: USA:Joint BioEnergy Institute, California, USA | collected... | reverse complement strand
CCGAGACCCGCCGCTGGGGCGGGCTGACCGAGCGGCTGCTGGTGGCCACGGCGGCCGCCTACGTCGTGTCCCCCGACGCGCTGGGCGGCGCGGCCAGCGACCCCGCCCGCCACCGCGACAGGCTGTCGGCGGCGTACGTCATCGCCCTGGCGGCGCGGGTCGTGCGCGAGGTCGGGGCGCTCGCCCGCCGGGCCGTCGCGCGCGGGACGCGGCTGCCGGTGCTGGGACTGGACACCGAGGTCTGCTTCCGCTCGCCGGCCGAACGCGCCGCCTTCGCCGACGACCTGGCGGCGGCGGTCAGGTCCCTGGCGGCCCGCTACCACGACGCCGACGCACCCGACGGTCGCTGGCAGCGGCTGGTCATCGCGATGCACCCGCTCCCCGGCGAGCCCGGATCGCACCGCCCCGCCGCGGGTTGACGAACCGGACGCGTGCCGGTACGGTCCCCCGCATGCTCCTGTGAGCCCTGCGTCATGCTGCCCGGTCCGCCGCTGTCGTCGAGGACCGCGCGTGACGCCTCCGGACGTCGTCCCCTGTCCGCCGACTCACGAGGAGCACCATCGCCATGGTCTAGGAAGCCCCCAGCGCGCCAGCGCACGCGTCATGTCGTCGTGCCGACGTCTGGAGGACTCCATGGCATCCACGCCCCGCCCCACCCCGCGGAAGGCTCCGCCGCCGCGCCCGCAGCCGCCGCGCCGCGCCGCGTCGTGGCCGCAGCCGCGCAAGGCTGGGCCGCAGGTCCCGCTGCACCGCAAGCGCATGCGGCGGGGCCACCGCTGACCGACCCGTGCACGGGCGGTTGCCTTCCGGGGCAGCCGCCCGTGCCTCTTGGTCGTCCCGACCGTCCTGTCGTCCGGGAACGCCGCCTGGGAACGATGGGCCCGGTGCCAGCGCAGCCGACGGCTGGCTGCCCGACCCGGAGGTCGCCGAGGCACGATGACGCACGCGGAGCGCCACGCCGACTCCCGCGACGCCACCGAGCAGCGTGCCGACCGCACCAGGAGCACGACGGAGTCGGCCCCGGCGTCGACCGTCGGCGTGCTGGCCGCCTTGCAGCGCAGCGCTGGGAACCGCGCCGTGGCCGCCCTGCTCGGCGGGGGCACCCACCTGCTGCTGCCGCTCCAGCGCCAGCAGGTGGACCAGCAGGAGGCCGACACCCGCACGCCGGAGCAACGCGTCGACGCGGCCACCTGGAACGGCTTCAGCACCTGGTGGGCATCCGCCGACGCCGACGCCACCGAGGCCGCGGCCGAGGCCGACGAGGTCGGCGCGCTGCTGTCGTCCCCCTACCGGGAGCGCCTGGGCATGCTGACCGGCGAGCTGGTCGGCAGCCAGAACCTCATCGCCAACGGCGTCACCGCGCTGCGCGCAGGCCGGGACGCACCGTGGCTGACCGCCGATCCCATCGCTCGCGCCGAGGAGCTCGAGCAGCAGATCGAGGCGGTGCGCGCCGTCAGCGACGCCTGGCGAGCGGTGCTCGGCAGCGGGCTGCTCGAGCTGATGGCCGCCTTCGGCGAGGCGCAGCTGCGCCTGGCCGAACGCCTGCGCGACGAGCTGGCCGAGTGCCGCCGCGAGCTCGACGACCTCACCCGCGTCTTCAACGATCCCAAGGTTCGCGAGGCCGCCATCCAGTTCGGCGTCAACGCCGCCATCTCCGTCGCCGTCATCGCGATCTCGGTCGCCAACCCTGTGGTCGGCATCGCCGTGTCGGTGGGGGCCGCGGCGACGCAGCTGACGCTGGACGCGCTGCTGGGGCCCTCCGAGCCGGGCCCCGAGACGTTCACCGCGGCTGGAGCATCGGTGGCGGGCAGCGCGGCGGAGAACCTGTCGGCCAGGGGGACGTCCCTGCGCACCGCGGGCCGCCGCCTCGGCGTGGCCGGGGCGATCGCCGCCTCCGCGCTGGACGCCAACGAGGTGTACCAGGCCCACCGGGCGCGGCTGGTGCGCCTGGGCCAGCGCATGGACCAGATCGCCCGGCAGCTCGAGCGCCTGCGACCGCTGCTGCTGTACACGCGGCAGGCACGCGCGCTCATCGCCGGGCTGCGCGCCCACGCGACGCGGCTGCGCGAGGAGGGCCAGCTGGTCCTGAGCGAGGCCGGCCAGCTCTGACGTCGCCGCCCCCGGGCCGCGTCAGTCCGAGGGGGGCTCGACCGCTGCCGCTGCGGAGCCGGCGGACGGGGTCGGCACGCGCGGCTCACGGACACCGCCGGTGTCCGGTCCCTCGTCGGGTCCTGCTGGCGGCGGTCCGCCGGCTCCCAGCAGGCGCCGGCGCAGCGCCGCCGCCAGCGCCGCCGCCAACGCCGCGCCAGCCGTCACCGCCGTCACCTGTGCCGTCCGCTGTGCCATGTCACCCCTCCCGGCAGCCGGCTGCCCCGTTGACAACGTTCGCGACACTCCCGGATGCTATGTCTGCGCTGCGTGTGCGGTCTGCGGCGCTTCGCGGGAGGTGGCGGGATGTCCCACAAGCCCGATCAGCGCCTCGGCAGCTTCACCGTCGAGATCGACTGCGGACCGCCGGACGACCCGCACCGTCACGAGGTGACGATCGGGACCGCACAGCGCGGGAGGGCGCTCGCCGTGTACGGCGCGGGCGCGCCGGCGCTGGTGCGGCTGCAGTACACGTGCCCGCGGACCGGCCGCACCAGGATCATGGCTTTCCGGCCCCCGCGGGGCGTCCCCGGCCCTTCGAGATCCGCGAGCTGGTGTGATGGCCGACGAGGTCATCGCAGCCTCGAGCGAGGAGCCCTCGGCCGAAGACGAGAGGCTCCGCGCGCTGGTCACCGAGCTGATCTCCCAGCAGAACGCGGCCGTGGTCGACCTCGGCAAGACCATGCTGACGGTCACCTTCACGGCCATCGGCGTCGTGCTCGCCGTCCACGAGCGCGGGTCTGACGGGCTGCTGGGCGCCGGGCCGCCCCGCGCCCTGCTCATCGCCGCCCTCGTCGCGCTGTTCCTCAGCGTGCCCGTCTACCTCACCGTCGTCAGGGGCTACCGCGTGGCGGTGTCCGCGGCCGACTACCAGCTCGTCGAGGAGGAGCTGAGCCGGCTCGCGACGCTGCGCAACCGACTGCTGTCGGCCGGCATGACGCTGACGGGGGCGGCGGCGCTGCTGCTCGCCGTCGCCATCGTCTAGCCCCCCTGCGCCGCGACGCGCGGGAGGACCGCCTGCCACAGGCGGCGCAGGACGGCCTGCTGCACGAGCTCGGGGGGATAGCCGGCCGGCGCGGCGGCGCCGAGGTCGGCGAGCTGGTCGCGCACCTCCTCCAGCGCCGGCAGGACGAGGTCGCGGGCGCGCCCCACGGCGTCGTGGGCGCCGAGGCCCGCCCGGACCGCGGCGGCGTACACCTCGACGAGCTCAGAGCCCGTCACCGCCGCGACCAGGTGATCGACGCGTTCGGCGGGGGTCGGACCGGCGGGGTCGTCGACGAGCGGCGACACGGCGCCGCGCATCGTGGCGTCGGCTCGCCGCAGCACCTCCAGCCCGGCGAGGAACAGCAGCGGACCCCACAGCGCCGCACCGGCGAGCTGGGGGTTCGCCGCGGTGGCGGCCATCGTCAGCCGCAGCCCGACGCTGTCGGCCAGCAGCTCCCGCTCGTGCAGGTCGGGCTGCCGATCCCAGCCGGCCGCGGCGAGCGGGTGCGCGGTGAGGTCGCCGTTGAGGACGTGGGCGTACTCGTGCGCGAGGACGAACACCAGGATCGCGTCCTCCACCGCCCCGACGTGCGGGCGCAGCGCCGGCGGTGTCGGCCGCACCGGCACGCCGAGCGGATGGCCCAGCACGACGACGCTGGCGACGACGTCCGACACCGCTTGCACCGTGGCCTCCGACAGCACCCCGTCCTCCACGACCTCCTGGTAGCCGAGGACCCCGACCTGCGCGAGCGCGCCGGCGATGGGGAAGAGCCCGTTCTCGACGAGGACCACGATGCTGTCGTCGGCCGTCACCTGGGCCGACGCCATGAGCTGGCCGGAGCCCAGCGTGCCGATGGCCGGACGGTGGCGATCCGACAGCGTCCAGGCGAACCCGTCCGCGAGAAGGCGCACGGGCAGCGACTGGCGCGCCGGCGGCGCCGCGAACGCGGCGATCGCGGCTTCGATGCGGCCGGCGATGCCCATGAGGACGGTCGAGGCCACGGGGTGCTCGTAGCGGGACCACTGCTGCGGCTGCTGCCCCATGGCGCTGTCTCGCCGGGCCGCCTCCGCGATCGCAGGCGCGGCCTCCAGCGGCTGCGCCCCCGCCGCCGCCACGATCTGCTCCAGCAGCGCCGGGGGGATCTCCGTGATGTCGCTGGGCAGCTGCTCGACCGGGATCTCGTCGAGCGCGGCCGCGACCATCAGGCGGCTGACCACCTCCCGCAGGGACGCGTCGTGCCCGCGCCACGCCACGTCGCCCTCGACGCCGCGACGCTCGGCCTCCTGGAGGTCTTCGAGCGCACGCAGCGCCGCCGCCGGCCGTGGCGCGAGTCGGTCCACCCAGCGAGCATGACGCCGCTCCGGGCCGGCGTCCAGCGCCGCGCTCGTGACCCGCACCGCCGGCCGCGGACCGCTCCTTCAGCGAGCGGTCGCAGACGGGCCGGCGCTCGGGGGGCGTCGGCCGCCGTAGGCCTCGGGCGCGAAGATGAGCCGCTGGGCGCGGTCGTAGGTGATGTAGCTCCACGCCCAGTTCAGGAGGACCGACAGGCGGTTGCGGAACCCCACCAGCAGCAGCAGGTGGAGGAACAGCCACGCCAGCCAGGCCGGGAAGCCGCGCACGCGGATGCCCAGCGGCAGCTGCGCCACGGCGGCGTGGCGGCCGATCGTGGCCATCGTGCCCTTGTCGCGGTAGCGGAACGGGACCGGCGGTCGGCCCGCCAGGCTGCGCCTGATCTGCCGGGCGGCGTGCCGCGCGCCCTGCATCGCCACCGGCGCCAGCTGCGGCAGGGGGTTGCCGGCGCGGTCGAGGCTGGCGGCGATGTCGCCGACCGCGTAGACGCCGGGGTGGCCGGGCACCTGCAGGTGCTCGTCGACGACGATGCGTCCGCCCCTGGTCTGCTCCACGCCCAGCCGGTCGGCGAGCGGGTTGGCGCGCACGCCCGCGGCCCAGACCAGGGTCTGGGTCGCGATCGCGCTGCCGTCGGACAGCTGCACCTCGTCGGCGGTGACCTTCTCCACCGCGGTGCCCAGGCGCACCTCGACCCCGCGGGCGCGCAGCTCGCTGAGCGCGTGCTCGCGCAACGACGGGTGGAAGGCGCCGAGCAGGGTGTCGGTCGCCTCGACCAGCACCACGCGGGCGCGGTCGACGTCCAGGGACGGGTAGTCCTTGACCAGCACCGTGCGGAACAGCTCGGCCAGCGCCCCGGCCAGCTCCACCCCGGTCGGCCCGCCGCCCACGACGACGAACGTCAGGGCGCCGCGATCGATGGCGCTGCGGTCGGCGTCGGCCAGCTCGAAGCGGCCCAGCACGTGGCTGCGCAGCGCGACGGCGTCGGCGACGCTCTTGAGCCCGAAGGCGTGCTCGTCGACGCCTGGGATGCCGAAGGTGGCGGTCACGGCTCCCGCGGCGATGATCAGGTAATCGAACGACAGGGTGCTGTCGTCGTCGAAGTGCAGCTGCCGCCGCTCCCAGTCGACGCCGGTCACCTCCCCGGCGTGCACCGAGACGCGCGGGGCGCGCTGGAAGATGCCGCGCACCGCGTAGGCGATGTCGGCCGGCTCCAGGCCCGCGCTGGCGACCTGGTACAGCAGCGGCTGGAACAGGTGGTAGTTGTGCCGATCGACCAGCGTGACCCGCACCGGGGCGGAGGCCAGCTCGCGGGCCGCCGACAAGCCTCCGAAGCCCGCGCCGAGGATGACGACGTGCGGGACGACCGTGGTGGCTGTCATGGCGCAGCTCCTCTCGGGTTCCGGAGCGCCTCATTTGTGAATCGCTTCACAAAGTCTGTCTGCCCGGAAGAACCGTGTCAACCGTCCCCCTGTTCCCGGGACGTCCGGGCTTGATGTCACAGCCGGCGACGTCACCGCGTCAGGCCTGCAGGAAGCGACGCCGCATCTGCGCGGCACCGCGCGACCAGGATGCGCACGAGGTCTGATGGCACCCCTGACGCCGTCGTCGTCGGTGGGGGGCTGGGCCGGCTGCTGACCGCCGCCCTGCTGACCCGCCGCGGCCTGCAGGTCACGGTCGCCGAGGCCGCCGGGCGGCACGCCGCCCGCGCACCGCGCTCGGCTGGTCGTCGACGGTCGCGTGCTGCCGCTGCGCACCCTGCTGCGCGACACCGTCCCCCCGGCGGCGCGCCGACCGATCGTCGGCGCCGACGAACGCGGTCAGGTGCATGCCGTCGTCGACGTCGACGTCGCCGACGGGGTCATCACCACGGTGAGGATCGTCACCAACCCCGAGAAGCTCGCGGGGGTCGCCGCTCAGCCGCGGACGTAGTCGATCATGTGCGCGTAGCGCTCGTCCTTGCCCTTGACGACGGCGAAGAACAGGTCCTGCAGCTGCTTGGTCACCGGGCCCGGCGCGCCGATCTCGCGGTCGTCGACCGAGCGGATCGGCACCACCTCGGCCGCCGTGCCGGTGTAGAAGGCTTCGTCGGCGGTGTAGAGGTCCTGGCGCAGCAGCGGCGTCTCCGCCCAGGGGATGTCGAGGTCGGTGGCGAACTGCAGCACCGACTGGCGCGTGATCCCCTGCAGCACGCCCTCCGACAGCGGCGGGGTCAGCAGCGTGCCGTCCTTGACGATGAAGACGTTCTCGCCGGAGCCCTCGGCGACGCGACCGTGCTCGTTGAGCATGATCGCCTCGTCGTAGCCCGCCTTGACCGCCTCCACCTTGGCCAGCGACGAGTTGATGTAGACGCCGGCGGCCTTGGCGCCGGTGGGGATCATGTTGGCGCCGATGCGCACCCACGAGGAGGTCTTGGCCCGCACGCCCTTGACCAGGCCCTCCTCGCCCAGGTAGGAGCCCCACGGCCAGATGGCGATGGCCACGCGCACCTTGCTGGGCAGCGGGTTCAGGCCCATCTCGCCGTAGCCGAGGTAGGCGAGGTGGCGGATGTAGCAGGACTCCACCTCGTTGACGCGCACGAGCTCGCGGGTGGCGTCCATGAGCTCGTCGACGGAGTAGGGGATCTCCATCTGCAGGATCCGCGCCGAGCGGAACAGCCGCTCGGTGTGCGCGCGGTGCTGGAAGATCGCCGGCCCGCGCGGGGTCTCGTAGGCCCGCGTGCCCTCGAAGACCCCCCAGCCGTAGTGCAGCGTCGGCGTGAGGATGTGGACGTTGGCGTCGGCCCAGTCGACGAACTCGCCGTCCATCCAGATCTTCGCCACTTCGGTGATGGGCATCGGGCTCTTCCTTGCTCGGGCCTGTCGGCGTTGACGGGGGCCGCGGCGCTAGGCGCCGCCGGCGACCGCCTCCGCGATGCGGTCGCCGATCTCCGCCGTCGAGTATCCCATGCCCTCGCCGCCCATGGCACCCAGAGTCGGGATCACGCCGGCTGCGGCCGCCTCCAGGCTGCGCGCGGCCTCGGCCTCGCCGAGGTGGTCGAGGCACAGCGCCGCCGACAGCACCGCAGCCACCGGGTTGGCCCAGCCCTTGCCGGCGATGTCCGGGGCAGAGCCGTGCACCGGCTCGAACATGCTCGGGGCGCTGCGCTCGGGGTTGATGTTGCCGCTGGCGGCGAGCCCCATCCCGCCCTGCACCGCCGCCCCGAGGTCGGTGATGATGTCGCCGAAGAGGTTGTCGGTGACGATCACGTCGAAGCGCTCCGGCGTCGTCACGAAGTACAGGCACGCGGCGTCGACGTGCACGTAGTCGACCTCGACGCCGGGGAAGTCCTGTGCCACGGCGTCGACGGTGCGCGACCACAGGTCGCCGGCGTAGGTGAGCACGTTGGTCTTGTGGCACAGCGTCAGCCGCCGACGCTCCCGCGCCGCCGCCAGCCCGAACGCGAAGCGCACCACGCGCTCCACGCCGTGGCGGGTGTTGAGCGACTCCTGCGTGGCCACCTCGCGCGGGGTGCCGCGGTACAGCAGGCCGCCGGCCCCCGAGTAGATGCCCTCGGTGTTCTCGCGGACGACCACGAGGTCGCAGCGCTCCGGGGTCAGCCCCGCGATCGGGGTGGGAGCCCCTGGAAGGAGCTTCACGGGCCTCAAGTTCACGTAGAGGTCGAAGTCGAAGCGCAGCTTCAGCAGGAGCCCGCGCTCGAGCACGCCAGGCGGCACATCCGGCGTGCCCACGGCCCCCAGCAGGATCGCGTCGTGCTCGCGCAGCTCGCGCTGCACGCTGTCGGGCAGCACCTCGCCGGTGGCCAGGTAGCGGCGGCCGCCGAGGTCGTAATCGGTGGTCTCGATGGCGAACCCGAAGCGACTGGAAGCAGCTTCCAGGGCTTTGAGCGCTTGGGCGGTCACCTCCGGACCCACCCCGTCGCCGCCGATCACCGCCAGCCTGTACGTCGCCACCGCTGTCTCTCCCTCCCGGTCGGTCGGTCGGCGGCAGTCTAGGCGACCCCGCCGACCGACCCGACGCTAGGCCAGCAGCCGGCGCAGGAACGCCAGCCCCTCGGTCGCCAGCGCGTCCTGCGTCGGCGCCAGCGGCCGCCAGATCGACGCGGCGGTGGCGATCGCGCGGTTCTCGGAGGTGAACGACTCGATGCAGACGGCGCCGTCGTAGCCGATGTCGCGCAGCGCGGCCGCGATGCCGTCCCAGTCGAGGTGGTCCCCGCCGGGGGTGCCGCGGTCGTTGCCGCACACCTGCACGTGCGCGACGCGGTCGCCGGCGGCGCGGATGGCGTCGCCGATCCCCCGCTCCTCGATGTTCATGTGGTAGACGTCGAGCATGATGCCGGCGGCGTCCGAGCCGACCCGCTCGCACAGGTCCAGCAGCTGCTCGACGGTGTTGCACAGGCTCGTCTCGTAGCGGTTGAGCGCCTCGATGCCGAGGCGCACCCCGCGCTCGCCGGCGTAGTCGGCGACGGGCTTGAGGCCCTCGGCGACCCGCGCCATGGTCAGCTCGCGCGCCTCGGCGTCCAGCAGCGGGGTGTGGCCCACCGGCGCGTACATCGGTCCGCCCACCACCCGCGAGCCGACCGTGACCGCGGCGTCCACGCAGCCGCGCAGGTAGTCCTGCGTGCGCCGCACCGTCTCGGGGTCGTCGCTGGTCAGGTCGCGGTGGTGGGGCATGACCGCGCACACCGTGGCGCCGAGACCGAGCTCGTCGAGCAGCGCCGCAGCGCGCTCGTGGTCCCAGTCGTCGAGGTCCTCCAGCGGCAGCTCGGCCACATCGAAGCCCCACCCGGCCAGCCGCGGCGCCAGCGCGGCGAGCCGCTCGTCGGTCAGCGGCGACACCCAGATCCAGGTGTTGGCACCGATCGGGTTCACTGTGCGCTCTCCTCCTGACGCGAAGACCGGCCGCACAGATGGGCGGCCGGTCCCCGGTGGATCAGCGGGTCGCGACGCGACCTACTGCCAGGCCTCGGGGAAGCCCGGCAGGTCCTCGCAGCCGCAGGTGCCGTACCACAGCGGCGGCATGTCGGGCCGCGAGTACTCGTCGCGGTTCTCCTCGGTGATCAGCGGCTGCGGCAGCACCCACTCCTTGGGCACCTCCTCGCCGGAGAGGATCTTGACCGCGGCCAGGATCGGCGTGCGCCACTGGAAGTTCGAGTACACGGGCGCCACCGCGGTGAGGCCGTCCTCCTCCCACTTGGTCAGGAAGTCCTGCTGGTCCTCACCGGTGATCGGCGGCACCTCCATGCCGTTGTCCTCGAAGGCCTCGGCCGCGGCGACACCGACCGCGCCGGCGTCGAGCCACACGCCGTCGATCTGCTCTCGCTGGATGTAGTCGGTGATGATCGACTTGGTGTTGGCCGCGTCGCCCTCGGTGAACTCGGCGCCGACGATGTTGATGCCGGCCTCCTCCATGATGATCTGGGCGGCGACGTAGCGGGTCTCGAGGACGTCGACGCCCGGCAGGATGCGCAGGGCCAGGACGTTGCCGCCCTCGGGCACCTGCTCGGCGAGGAACTCCGCCGCGTCAGCGCCGAAGGCGTAGCCGCCGATCGGGTGGATGAACGTGGTCGGGCAGTCGGTGTTGACACCGCGGTCGAACACGATCACCGGGATGCCCGTCTCGCAGGCCTGCTCCACCGCCGGGGTCAGCGCCGCGGTGGTGTTGGGCGACACGATCAGGGCGTCGCAGCTGCCGCTGTCGAGCAGCCCCTGGATGTCGGAGATCTGCTTCTCGTCGCTGGCCTCCGCGTCGACCGCGGTGAAGCTGGCGATCTGGTCGCCGAGGGCCTCGACCTGCTGCTGCATCGTCGTCCAGCCGGTCTGGCGCCACGGGTTGTCCACCGCGGCGTTGGAGAAGCAGATGTCCCACGGCCCCTCGGTGGCGAACTCCGAGGTGTCGATGTACTCGGGCTCGATGGCCTGCAGCCACGGCTCGGCGGGATCGCCCTCCGGCTCCATGTCGCGCTGGGCGAGCTGGCGCTCGAACTCCTCCTCGTCGAACCACTCGGAGTCGCGTCCAGCGCTCTGCTCGCCGCCGGCGTCACCGCCGTCGTCGCCGGTGCCCTCGGTCGCGCCGCCGTCGGCCTCCTCGGTGGCGTCACCGCCGCCGAGCGCCTCGTCACCCTCGTCAGTCGGCTCCTCGGTGCCGCAAGCCGCGAGGACCAGCACGAGCAGCGCCAGCAGGCTCACCCAGCGCAGTCGGCTCTTCAATCCCACCATGCGTTCTCCACCTCGTTGTCGTCGAGTCCGCAGCGCCGCTCGGAGCCGCGGTCTTTCGGGGGGTGCTCCGGTGATCCGCCCGCAGTCTAGGGAGGCTCAGACCTGCCTACGAGCGCGATAGGAGGAGTACACCACAGCGCCGATGATGATGAGTCCCTGCACGGCCTCCCTCATCGGCTGGGGGAGCCCGAGCAGATTGAGCAGCGTGAACAGCGCCTCCAGGGTCAGGGCTGCGAAGATCACCGGAACCATCTGCCCCTTGCCGCCGCCGAGCACCGCGCCGCCCAGGACCACCGCGGAGATGGCGGTGAACTCGTAGCCCTGACCGACCTGCGCGGAGACCCCGGCGAGCCCGCCCACGAGGATCCCGGCGATGACCGCCGACAGGGCCGACAGCAGGAAGGCCAGGGTGCGCACGCGCGGCACGTCGACGCCGGACAGCTCCGCGGCGCGGGGTCCACCGCCGGCGGCGAACAGCTGCTGCCCGAAGGTCGACCGGTGCAGCAGCCAGGTGAACGCGGTCCCGACGACGAGCAGCACGATCACGGCGTAGGGGATCTCGCCGATGCCCGGCACCCCCTCGATGCCGGCGCGACCGAAGAGGCGGAACTCCTCGGTGAGGGCGCCCGTGGGGGCGCCGCCCGTCCAGTAGAAGACCGCGCCTCGCAGGATCAGGAGCATGCCGAGCGTGGTGATGAACGACGGCACCTTCAAGCGGGTCGTGATGAGACCGTTGACCAGGCCGACCAGACCGCCGATGGCGAACAGCAGGGCCATCACCGGCCAGGTCTTCGCCGGGTCGCCCTCGATGACCGCAGCCGCGACGACCACGATCACCGTGATCAGCGACCCCACCGACAGGTCGAAGCCGCCGGAGACGATCACGAACAGCTGCCCGGCCGCCAGGATCATGATCGGGGCGGCGCGGCGGAGGAACGCCAGCAGCACGCCGGGCTGGAAGAAGTTCGGGTTGAGCAGCCCGATCCACACCAGCAGCACGATGAGGACCAGGAAGATCGGCGCGCCGCGCCCCAGGCGGCGCAGCAGGCGCGCGACTCCGCCGGGCTGGGCGGGCGCCCGCGGCTCGCGGGCGGCGGGCTTGGGCGAGACGGTGGAGCTCATTCGGAGGCTCGCTTCGACCGAGCCGTGTAGGTGGCGACCGCGGCGATGATGATGACCCCGCGCAGCACCATCTTGAGGAAGCCGTCCACCTGCAGCTGGTTGAACACGTAGTCGAGCACCGCCAGGATCAGGACCCCGGCGACGGTGCCGCCGACGCCGCCGCGCCCGCCGGACAGCGCGGTGCCACCGAGGACGACCGCGGCGATCGATTCCAGGTCGTAGCCGCCGTCGGGGCCCACCCACGGCGCCCCGGCGCGCAGCCTGGCGGCGATGTACAGCCCCGTCAGCACGGCGGTGAGGCTGCACAGGACGTGCGTGATGACCAGCGTGCGGTCGGAGCGCACACCGGACAGGCGCGCGATCTCCTGGCTGCCGCCCACGGCGTAGAGGTGCGAGCCGAACTGCGTCGACCGCAGCATCCAGATCGCCGCCGCCGCGACCAGCGCGAAGACGATGACCGACACCGGCACCGGGCCCACGAGCCCGTAGCCGAGCACCTGCGAGAACTCCGGCGCCACCTGGCCGGTCTGCGCCGAGAACCGCGAGCTGAGCAGGCCGCGCATGACCAGGCCGGTCCCCAGCGTGGTGATGAACGGGTGCACGCGCAGCTTGGTGATGAGCAGCCCGTTGACCGCACCCACGACTGCGCCCACCAGCAGCACCACGCCGATGGCCAGCGGCATGTTGGCGGCCTGGCCGTCCATGATGAACGAGGTCAGGACGGCGCTGACGCTGACGAGGTAGGCGACCGACAGGTCGAGCGAGCCGGCCAGGATCACCAGCGTCTGCCCCACCGACACGATGCCCAGGGCCACCGATCGCACGGCCATGTTGCGCCAGTTGAACGTCCCGCCGGCTGCGGTCACGACGACGTACGAGACGAGGACGACGAGGACGAAGACGACGTAGATGCCGAGCTGCGAGGAGCCGGCTCCGCTGCGCAGCCGCGCCCACCACGAGGCGGCGCCGAGGGGTTGGGTCTGGGCGCTCACGCCCGGTCCTCCTGCGTGCTGGCGGCCGGCTCCTGGCGCCGGGCCTCCTCGTCGGCGCTGCGCTGCTGCGCGACGCCGAAGGCCGCGGCCTCGTCGATGGCGGCGCCCCGCTCCTCCTGGCCGGTGGCCAGGAGCATGATCTCGGCCTCGCTGGACCCGGCGGGCAGCTCGCCGGCGAGCTCGCCGTTGCGCATCACGAGGATGCGGTCGCTCATGCCGATGACCTCGGGCAGCTCCGAGGAGATCATCAGCACCGCCAGGCCCTCGCGGGCGAGCTCGCGGATGAGGTCGTGGATGCCGGCCTTGGCGCCGACGTCGATGCCGCGGGTCGGCTCGTCGAAGATCAGCACCTTGGCCCGGGTGGCCAGCCACTTGACGAGCACGACCTTCTGCTGGTTGCCGCCGGAGAGGAACTGCACCTCCTGGTCGAGGCTGGCGGCGCGCACGTCGACGCGGTCCACGAGGTCGGCGACGACCGCGGCGGTCTTGTCGCGCACGCCGCGGGCGCGCCGCTCGCTGCTCGGCAGCGTCTCGAGGGCGAGCCCGCCGTTCTCGGTGATCGACCTGACCAGCACCAGGCCCTCGCTCTTGCGGTCCTCGCTGATGTAGCCGAGGCCGCGCTTGATGGCCTGGCGCGGCGAGCGGATGCGGACCGGCTCGCCGTCCAGCTCCACGACGCCCTCGGTGAAGGGCTCCACGCCGAACAGGGCCTGGGCCACCTCGGTGCGACCGGAGCCTTCGAGGCCCGCCATGCCGACGACCTCGCCGGCGCGGATCGTGAAGTCGATGCCGCGCAGGCGGGCGTTCCCCCCGCCCCTGACGCGCAGGCGCACGTCGCCGAGCTCCTCGGGGCGGGCCCGCTCTGGGTAGTAGTGCGACAGCTCGCGGCCCACCATCATCGTGACCAGGTCGGTGGGCGACACGTCGTCCACCAAGACGGTGTCGACCTTGCGCCCGTCCTTGATGACGGTGATCCGCTGCGAGAGGTCGAAGACCTCTTTGAGGCGGTGGGAGATGTAGAGGATCGACAGCCCGCGTTCGCGCAGCAGGTTCACGCGCTCGAACAGCGCCTCGGCCTCCGGCGGGGACAGCGAGGCGGTGGGCTCGTCCATGATCAGCAGCCGCGCGTCGAACGACAGCGCCTTGGCGATCTCCACCATCTGCTGCTGCGCGACCGACAGGGACCCCACCAGCTGGCGGGGCGAGATGCTGTCGACGTGGAGCATCGCCAGCAGCTCGGCGGTGTCGCGCTCCATCTTCTGCCGGTCGATCCCGAACCGCTTGCGCGGCTCGCGGCCGAGGAAGATGTTCTGCGCCACCGTGCGGTCGGTGAGGAGGTTGAACTCCTGGTAGATGATGCTGACGCCTTTGGCCTGGGCGTCGGCGGGCAGGTGGTAGGTGACCTCCTCGCCGTCGAGCGTCATCGTCCCGCGGTCGGGCTGGTAGGCGCCGGCGATGATCTTCATCAGCGTCGACTTGCCGGCGCCGTTCTCCCCGACGATCGCGTGCACCTCGCCGCGATAGCAGTCGAGGTCGATGTCCGAGAGCACCTCGTTGCCGAAGAAGCTCTTGGAGATCCCGCGCAGCGTCAGGAGGGGCTGCTGCTCGTCGTGTGCGGTCATCGCCTCGCTCGCTGTGTCGTGCGGCCGCGCACCGTCGACCGCGCTCACGATGGCACGCCGTCCCGGCGATCGTCGAGGGGCGGCGTCGTCGCCGCAGGCGCCGCGGTCGAGCACGGCACCGGTGCGCTCGCGCGCGCAGACGACGATCGGCTCATCGGCGACAGATCCCTTCGGCTGCAGGGCTGGGCCGGGGCAGCACGCAACGCCGACGTCGGCGCGAGAACCCGGACTCCCCGCATCGTGACGGTGCCGGAGAACCGTAGACCGTTCCGACGCGATGTCAAGATCTTCCTTCGATGCTCGACGGAAGTCGGACACGTGGGCGTCGCCAGCAGGGGCGCGCCCGGAGCCCGAGGGCCGGTGCGCCGCGACGCACCGGCCCTCGCTCAGGTCGGGTGTCAGCGACGGCCGAGGTCGATGTCGGCGCGGGCCGCCGCGCTGGTGATGCGGCCGCGCTCGCGGGCGTCGATGACGCCGGCGTCGAGCAGGTCGCGCAGCACCTCGTTGACGTGCTCGAGGAAGCGGCCGCGCGTCGGCCACGGCGACTCGTCGTCGATGACGTCGTTGATCGTGCAGCCGCCGCCGACCTCGCGGTTGGCGACGCCGGAGTCGATGCCACCGACGATGACGCGGTCCCGCGGGTCGGGCTCGGGGCACACCGGCTCCGGCGCGGGCTCGGTGACGGTGAACGTCACCTCGCCGACGTCGGAGGTGTTGCCGGCGTTGTCGCTGGCGCGGTACTGCACCGTGTAGCTGCCGGGCTGGTCGAACACGACCGGACCCGTGTAGGCGGTCCAGCTGCCGTCGCCGACGCGGTACTCGACGCTGGCCACGCCGGAGCCGTCACCGTCGTCGGCGGTGAGCGTGAGCGTGACCTCCTCGGTGCCGTCCCCGGCGACGTCGACGGTCACCGTCGGCGCCGTCTCGTCGACCGGCTCCTCGTCGCGGACGAGGCGGAAGTGGTCGAAGGACACCACGATCGGCTCCGTCTGCTCCGGACCGATCGCCATCAGGCCCAGGGCGGGGTCGTCGAGGTCGGCCGTCACCGTCCCCGGGGAGTCGATCCAGGTCTCGCCGTCGACCGAGATCTGCCCCGAGTACGTGTCGCCCCGGCGCGTCAGCCGCAGCCACCAGGTGTCGGTGGCGGTCGCGGGCGCGGCCAGGTCGGGCTGGCCGGGACCGGTGAACGCGCCGTCCTCCTCCTTGCGCAGCTCCACGCGCAGGTCGCGGGCGGCGCCGGGCTGGTTGTGGGCGACGACGTCGTACTTCACGTAGTTGTCGTCGTCCTCGTAGAGCATGAAGCCGGTCAGCTGCCAGCGGTGCTGCAGCGGCGCCGTCAGCTTCGTCTCCACGGTCCAGTCGCCCGACAGGTCCTCCAGCGCGGTGTCCTGCAGGATGAAGTTGCGCGGGTCGTTGTTGGCGCTGCCGTTGATGTCACCCGGCTGGGTGGTGATGTGCAGCTGGCCGTCGGACAGCTCCGCGGTGGTGCCGTCCCAGCGGACGATCCGGTTCCAGCGGCAGCCGTCGAGGGCATCGCCGTCGAACTCGTCGTCCACGCCCAGGTGCTCGGGCAGCTCATCGGGGGTGAAGATGAACTCGTCGACGTAGGCGTTGACGTTGTGCGCGTCGGTGTCGCCCGCGGCGACGATGCCGAGCGTGCCGCCGGACTTGGCCGGCGCCGCCTGGCCGTGCTGCGTGAACGTCTGGCCGTCGGTCGAGTACCACGCGGTCAGGTCGGTGCCGTCGCTGCTCAACCGCAGCCACACCGTGGTCGGGAAGTCGGCGGGCACGTCCGTGTTGCCGCCGTGCCAGGTGCGCGACCCGCCCGTCTCCGTCTGGAGCTCCAGGAAGCGACCACCCTGCGGGTTCTGGGTGAACGCGAACTTGATGTAGTTGTCGTCGTCGACGTGCTGGACCAGGCCGACGTGCTGCCAGGCGTTGTCGTGGTCGATCTCGACCTTGATGGTCGCCTGCCACGGCCCCTCCGTGGGGAACGGCTGGCCGACGTAGGCGATCGGCCCGGTGTTGGAGCCGTCGATGTCGCCCTGCGTGACGGGCAGGACGAGGCGGCCGTCCTCGATCCGCGGGTGCAGACCGTCGTCGGCGCCCCGCACCACGGTCCAGCGGTCGAGGTCGAGGGTCTCGCCGGAGAAGTCGTCCGAGCGCGCGCCGAGGCAGGCGGGCGGCGTGCCCGGCTCGGGCTCGGGCTTGCCGTCGTCCGGCGGCGGCGGGTCGGTGTCGAGCGACCAGCTGTCGTACTCGGCCTCGATGTACGCCGTCGCGTGGTGCGCGGTGGCGAACACGCCGACGTCCGAGGACGGTCCGGCGCTCGGCAGCGTCACGTCGGCCAGGACCGTCCAGTCCTGTCCGTCCTCGCTGTAGGACCCGATGAAGCGGGTGCCCTCGCGCTGGATGCGCAGCCACTTGGGTGTCGCGCCGGCGGGGGCCCCGGCGGCGGTCTCGATGTCGCCGTCGCCGTTGGCGTCCCACAGCGCCTCGTAGGTGCCGTTGGCCTGGCGGTGCATGAGGAAGTAGCCGCCGGCCACACCCGGCGCGGTCACGTCGTTGCGGGCGATCAGGCCCGCCTTCGCGCTCCCGTGCGGGTTGGTCTGCGACACCAGGCGCACGGTCGCGATGAAGCGGTCACCGGCACCTGACTGGTAGATCGCGCCGTACTCGTCGGTCCCCTGCCAGGTGTTGGCGCCCTGGGTGCGGATCCAGAAGCTCGTCTCGCTGCGTTGCTCGAACTGCGCGTCGCGGTTGGTGAACGTCTTCCACGGCGGCTTCACGAGCAGGTCGCCGACCAGGATCCGCACGTACCGCGAGTACGAGCTCAGCCCGGCGCTGTTGGTCGCCCGCGCGCGGATCTGGTGGTAGCCGTCGGCCGGGTCGGTCCACGTGAACGCGAACGGCGCCTGGCTGTCCTCGCCGATCTTGGTGTCGCCGGCGAAGAGCTCCACCAGCGTCACGTCGTTCTCCGCGTCGGTGGCGTCGACGGTGATCTCGACGTCGGCGCCGGACGGGAAGTCGGCGTTGTGCTGCGGGCTCGTGACCGTCACCTGCGGTCGCGTCGTCGGCGAGATGCCCTTGCCGTTGAACTCGATGAAGTTCAGGGAGAAGCTCGCCGACCCCCCGTACACGAGGTGGAGGTCCATCGACTCGGTCGTCTCCGGCGCGTCGATGGTGACGTCGCGCCACTCCTGGGTGCCGCCGGTGTCGGGCACCTCGGCGGTGGCGAGCAGCTCGCCGTCGGGCCCGTCCTGGCGCAGCTCGATCGTGCCGCCCGCGCCACCGGAGGCGACCCGGAAGGTGATGCTGTCGATGCCCGTGAAGTTGACCGGCCCGTAGGCGCTCCAGTCGCCGTCACCGAGCTGGGCGAGAGCGGGGGTGCCGCTCTCCACGTCGGTGGCGTTGGACTGGGTCAGCTCGCCGGAGGAGTCGTCGAAGTGCTCGGCCTCCTTGCGCTTGGGCTGCAGGATCACCGTGTCGGAGCTGGTCAGCGGCGGTTGGCCGTTGGCGCCCTCGTCGGTGTAGCGGGCGTCGAGGACGTAGAAGACCTTCATGTCCTCGCTGTGCCCGCCGCCCAGGCTGGTCTGCACCGTGCCGGTCCGGCCGCGGTACTCGTCGGCGGGGTGGGCGTGGTCGTCGTGGCCGAGCGCCGGCTGCACGATGATGTCCTGGTCGTCGACCTCGTTCTCGGGGTCGGTGACCGTCAGGTCCCAGCTGACCTCGTCGCCGAAGTCGAAGAACGCCCCGTTCGGCGGCCAGTCGAACGACACCGTCGGCGCGGTGTTGCCGACCGTGATGGGGATCACCGTGGTGCCGGTCTTGCCGGCCGGGTCGGTGACGGTCAGGCGCGCCTGGTAGACGCCGTTCTCGGTGTAGGTGTGGGTCGGGTTGGGTGCGTCGGAGTCGGTCTCGCCGTCACCGTCGAAGTCCCAGGCGTACGTCAGCGGCTCGCCCTCGGGGGCGTGCGAGCCGGCGCTGGAGAAGCGCACCTCCAGCGGTGCGTGGCCCGACGTCGGCTCGGCCGTCGCCTGCGCGATCGGCGAGCGCGACCCGGAGACGTAGTCGACGCGGTAGATCGACGAGTTCGGGTTGTCGCGCCCGAAGCCGCCGCCCCAGTCGAGCGCGTACAGCGACCCGTCCGGCCCGAACTGCATGTCCATGGGTGCGAGCCACTGCGCGTTCGGCATGAAGCGGTTGAGCTTGACCATCTCCTCGCCGTCTTCGGTGAGGATCAGGTTGAACATCTGGTTGCGCGACCACTCGGCGAACATCGCCGTGCCGTCGTAGTACTCCGGCCACTTCGTGTCCGACTCCAGGTCGGGGTCGTAGTCGTAGAAGGGGCCGGCGATCGGTGCCAGGCCGCCGCCCGGCGGGATGGCCCCGACCGTCGAGCTCTGGTAGCCGTAGGTGAACAGCGGCGGGGTCACCGGCGGCAGCTCGGTCAGGCCGGTGTTGAGGACGGAGTCGTTGATCGGGTTGTCGCAGTCGAAGGAGTCGCCGACCGTCGGCGGGTCGGTGGTGTAGTCGACGTCCCAGTACGGGCGGTTGTCACCGTGGCACAGCGGCCAGCCGAAGAAGCCGGGCTCCTTGATGAGGTTGTACTCGACCATGCCGGCCGGCCCGCGGTTGGGGTTGGCGGAGCCGTTGTCGGGGCCGTAGTCGATGAGGCCGATGTAGCCGGTGTGCGGGTCGACGTGGAGGCGGAAGGGGTTGCGGAACCCCATCGCGTAGATCTCGGGACGGGTCTTGTCCTCGGTGTCCTCCGCCTCGTCGAAGAGGTTGCCCTCCGGGATCGTGTAGCCGGGCCCGTCGGGGTTGGGGGTGATGCGCAGCAGGCTGCCGCGCAGGTCGTTGGTGTTGGCCGACGTCGCCCGGGCGTCGTGGAACGTCCCCGGACGCTCCGACAGCGGCGCGTAGCCGCCCGACGGCTCCGAGTGCGGGTTCACGTCGTCGCCGATGGCGATGAGCAGGTTCCCGTCGAGGTCGAACTCGAGGTCGCCGCCGGTGTGGCCGGGCTCGTCGGGCAGGCGTCGCGCAGGGAACTCGATGATG
>ERZ777003.2708-NODE-2708-length-19499-cov-4.748869_pt1 | contig 19499 bp, 17 predicted proteins | sample MGYA00374956_ERZ777003 | MGnify/ENA primary metagenome ERZ777003 (study PRJEB29302, sample SAMN06268252) | bioreactor metagenome | isolation source: Joint BioEnergy Institute, California, USA | place: USA:Joint BioEnergy Institute, California, USA | collected... | reverse complement strand
CCTCGGCGGCTCCGGGAAGTACCCGTCACCGGCGCACCGGACTCCGCCGTGCGTGCCGGGCCTCCCGAGACCAGGGCGCCGACGGGCTGCACCGCCGTGGCGGTGTTTCTGGGAGTTGAACCAGATGAACCGAAGTAACCGTCGACTTCGCACCGGAAGGCCGTGCTGCCGCACGCTACGGCCCCCTCCGCCGGAGCACAACGGATTTACCGGCTCCCCGGCACTCCCGGCTCGCTGCCCGCGGTGAACGGGAAGTGCTCGAACACCTCCGCGCGCACCGTGCGCAGCCTCGTCTGCACGGCGCGGCGCAGCCGTCCCAGGCACTCGGCGACGGCGGAGTCGTCGCCGACCAGTCCCCCCTTGGCGACCAGCGGCACACCGTCCAGCACCCCGCCGACGAGGACGCCGTACACGGTCAGCGGCAGCGCCTCGCCTCCGACGTCGAAGGCCCGCACGCCCAGCACGTCCAGCACGGCCGAGGTGAGGTCGCCCCCGGTGGTGAACAGGCCGCTGGGCAGGTTCGCGGGTCCGGCGCCCTGGGCGTCGGCGACGGCCGCGGCGACCACCTCGGCCAGCCGGTCCGGCAGGAGGCGACGCTGTTGCAGGGGCAGCGCCGCGGCCTCGGCGGCGCCGACCCGCAGCCGGAACGCCACCACGTCGGGGAAGACGTGGCCGGCGAGGGCGTCGGCCAGGGCCCGGGAGAGCTTGTCCTGGCCGTCGTCGTCGGCCAGGTCGGCGGGGTCGGCGTCGACGAAGTGCACCGGCCCGGTGCGTGCGACGGCGTCGAGCTGGCGGCCGGTCAGTTCGGTGACGCTGCCGACGACGGCCAGCAGCGGCCCAGCGACGTTGCCCTGGCCGTGCAGGTGCAGTGCCTCGGCCAGCAGCGCGCCGAACGGCCCCGGGTCGGCGGTCAGCCACACCACACCGTGCTCCCGGTGGGCGCGGGCTGCCGCGTCGGCCAGTTCGACCAGGTAGGGGCCGGTGTGGGCGTCGCACAGCACCACCGGTTCGTCCCCGGCGGCGAGTTCGGCGGCCAGCAGCTCGGGGGTGACCTGGCGGACCGGGACGCGGCGCACCGCCAGGTCGCTCTGCTGCGCGAACGCCGCGGCGACGTCGGCGGTGACGGTGGGGGTGAGGGGGTCGAGCGCCGCCTCGGTCCGGTCCACCGGGACGCCGTCGAGGAGCTGCACGCCGTCGGCGGTGGTGCGGCCTGCTGCGGGGAAGGCGGGGACCAGCAGCACCCGCAGGCGCGTGTGCCGCGGGCAGCGCTCCCGCACCGACGCCCAGGCGGCCTCCGTCTCCGCGCCGAGGTTGCCGCGCAGCGTGGTGTCGAACCGCTTGACCACCAGGCCGACCGGCCACACCGCCTCGACCACGTCGGCGACGAGGTCGGTGGCCTGGCCCGGCGGCATGTGCCGACTGTCCAGGTTGGCGACGACGACGTCGTACTCCTCGGCCGCGCGGGTGACGTGCTCGGGGGCGACCGTGGTGACGCGCTGCCCGGCCCGGGCGAAGCGCGCGGCGGTCGCGGCCGCGCCGATGAGATCGTCCGCGATGACGAGTACCTGTGCCACCCCTCCATTTCTAGTGCACCGCCGGGGTGCGGCGCGCCCCGGAGCGGGCGGCGGGGTCCTCAGTCCCGCGGCAGCTCGACCACCTGGCCGGTGCGGGCACTGCGCAGCGCGGCCTCGATGACGTCGAGCCCGTGGACGACCTCGTGCACCTCGACGGGCACCGGCTCGCCCTCGCCGACGGCGTTGCGCACCCCCGCGTAGAAGGCCGGGTAGTCGCCGCGGAGGCTGGGCACGGCCTTGGTGTCTCCGGCCACGCCGAGCCGCCCCCACGCCGACTCCGGTTCGACCCCCCAGTCCGCTCCGCCGGGCCGCTCCCCCGCGCCCAGGCGTTCCTCCTGCCCGTCGAGTCCGTACACGGTGTAGGCGGCGCGGTCGCCGAGGACCCGGAAGCGCGGTCCGTTCTGGGCGGCCAGGGCGCTCGCCCACAGGTGGGAGCGGACCCCGCTGGTGTGGGTGAGGGCCACGAAGGTGTCGTCGTCGGCGCCGCCGCGCAGCGACTCCAGTTCGGCGTAGACGGTGCGCACCGGGCCGAAGAGGTTGACCGCCTGGTCGATGAGGTGCGACCCCAGGTCGTAGAGGAGGCCCGCGCCGTCGTCGACGGAGCCGCTGTCGCGCCAGGTGTCCCCGGCCCGGGGCCGCCACCGCTCGAACCGGGACTCGAACCGGTGCACGCGGCCCAGTTCGCCCCCCTCGACCAGCGACCACAGGGTGAGGAAGTCGCTGTCCCAGCGCCGGTTGTGGAACACGGTGAGGACCTGGCCGCGGCGTTCGGCCTCGTCCCGCAGGGCCCGGGCTTCGGCGGCGGTGACGGTGAACGGCTTGTCGACGACGACTGCCAGCCCGGCCTCCAGCCCGGCGCGGGCCAGCGGGGCGTGCGTCCGGTTGGGGGTGGCGACCACCACGATCTCGAACTCGCCCACGCGGCGCCACAGTTCGTCGACGGAGGTGATGACCTCGGTGTGCGGGTAGCGGGCGCGGACCGCCGCGCCGCGCCCGGGGTCGGCGGTGACCACGGCCGCCAGACGGAGTCCGGGGGTGGCGTCGATGAGCGGGGCGTGGAAGACCGCTCCGCCCCTGCCGTAGCCGATGAGGGCGACGTGCAGGTCCGGCCCGGTGCCGTGGTCGGTGTTCATGGTCCGATTATCGGAGATGCACCCCGTACACCGAAAAGGCCGAAAGGTCCTTGGGGGTCCTTCCGGAACCCCGACCGCGGAGCCGGTGGCGCTCCCCCCGGCCCCGGAGGCGCCCCCCGCGGCCGTCCCCGGGTACAGACCCGCTCTGAGCTGCGGATCCGCCGTCGGAAACGGCGTTTCGCACCGGCCGGTCCCGGGGCGGAGCGGGCCTCGAACCCGCTCAACCTTGTTCACTCTCAGCGATCACGGCACTAACCGTCCGCTATCTCGGCAATCCGTTACCAACTGGGACTCTTCCTACGTGACAAAACCGTTACGGCAGTCATTGGCCAAATGTGTGGACATTCACACACAGAACCACTTGCATCGGATGTCTACGGAGCAGGTCACACAATGACCGGGCTGTACTGGAGGTACATGAATGCCCAAGTTCCCTAACCCGCGCACCACAATCGCCGCGACACTCTCCCTGGTCCTGCTGACCGGAGGCTGCGCCTACCTGTCCGGAGGCGGCGGGTCGGCGGGCGCGGACCCGGACTCCCCGGAGTGCGAGCCCTACGCCCAGTGGCAGGACATCGGAGGAAGCGTCTCCATCTACGCCTCCATCCGCGACGAGGAGGCCGAACGCCTCAGGCGCTCGTGGCAGAAGTTCATCGACTGCACCGGCATCGACATCCAGTACGAGGGCAGCGGTGAGTTCGAGGCCCAGGTCCAGGTGAAGGTGGACGGCGGCAACGCGCCCGACATCGCCTTCTTCCCGCAACCCGGACTGCTCGAGCGCTTCGCCGCCTCCGGCGACCTGGTCGCGGCCCCCGAGAGCGTCCAGCAACTGGCCGAGGAGGGGTGGAGCCAGGACTGGCTGGACTACGCCACGATCGACGGCACACTGTACGCCACTCCCCTGGGCGCCAACTTCAAGTCCTTCGTCTGGTACTCGCCCACGTTCTTCGCCGACAACGGATACGAGGTCCCGCAGACCTGGGACGAGCTGATCGAGCTGAGCGACACCATCGCGGACGACGGCGTCAAGCCCTGGTGCGCGGGCCTGGAGTCCGGTGACGCCACCGGCTGGCCGGCCACCGACTGGATCGAGAACGTCATCCTGCGCGAGAACGGCCCCGAGGTCTACGACCAGTGGGTCAACCACGAGATCCCGTTCAACGACGCCAAGATCGCCGCCGCGTTCGACCGGGCCGACGAGATCCTGCGCAACCCGGACTACGTCAACGGCGGCTTCGGCAACGTGCAGAGCATCGCCATCACCTCGTTCCAGGAGGCCGGGCTGCCCATCCTGGACGGCGAGTGCGGCATGTACCTGATGGGCTCCTTCTACGCCGCACAGTGGCCGGAGGGCACCGAGGTCTCGGAGACCGGCGACGTGTACGCGTTCAACCTGCCGCCGATCAACCCCGAGCAGGGGACTCCCGTCATGGGCGGCGGCGAGTTCGTCGGCGCGTTCTCCGACCGGCCCGAGGTCGTCGCGGTCCGCGAATATCTGGCCACCGCGGAGTACGCTAACAACCGTGCCGCCGAAGGCGCCTGGTTCTCCGCACACCAGGGCCTTGACCTGGAGATTCTGGAGGTACCGACCGACCGCCTGGGCGCGGAGATCCTCCGCGACCCCGACACCGTGTTCCGCTTCGACGGAAGCGACCTGATGCCCGCCGAGGTGGGCGCCGGCACGTTCTGGCGAGGCATGGTCAACTGGATCAACGGCGAGGACACCGACGCCACCCTCGACTACATCGAGAACTCCTGGTCTTCCTGACACAGTCCGCTGGTCCGGGGCTGGTTCCCTCCGGCCCCGGACCGACCCGATCGGAAGAGGACGGGAATGGGTTTCTCCCTTGTCGAAGAGCTCCCCAAGCTCCTGTGGCTGGTGATCGGTGTCGCGGGCTTCCTGGCCGTCATCGGCGTCCTGCTGTTCTTCGTGGACGCCGGCCCCAAGAAGACGAAGACCGAGTGGTGGCAGGCCGCACTCTTCCTGGCACCCGCACTGGTCCTGCTCCTGCTGGGCCTGGTCTACCCGGTCATCCGTACCACCCTGCTGTCCTTCATGAACGGCCAGGGCACGTCCTGGGTCGGTCTGGACAACTACGTCCGGATGTTCACCCAGCCCGAGATCCTGGTCGTCCTCCGCAACACCCTGCTGTGGGTGCTGTTCGGACCGGTGCTGGCCACCGCGATCGGACTGTTCTACGCGCTGCTGGTCGACCGCAGGCGGTTCGAGTCCGTGGCCAAGTCGCTGATCTTCATGCCGATGGCGATCTCGTTCGTCGGTGCCAGCATCATCTGGAAGTTCGTCTACGCCTACCGTCCGGCCGAGGCCGACCAGATCGGCCTGCTCAACCAGCTCATCGTGTGGTTCGGCGGCGAACCGCGGCTGTGGCTGCTGGAGACCCCGCTCAACACGCTGCTGCTGATCGTGGTGCTGATCTGGGTGCAGGCCGGGTTCGCGATGGTGGTGCTCTCCGCCGCGATCAAGGCCATCCCCGACGACATCATCGAAGCCGCTCGGATCGACGGCACCAGCGTGTGGTCGCACTTCTGGAACATCACACTGCCCTCGGTGTGGCCGACGCTGACGGTCGTGCTGATCACCATCTCGGTGCAGACCCTGAAGGTGTTCGACATCGTCCGCACGATGACCGGCGGCCAGTACGAGACCAGCGTCATCGCCAACGAGATGTACGCCCAGGCGTTCCGCTACGGCGAGCTGGGCATGGGCTCGGCGCTCGCGGTGTTCCTGTTCATCCTGGTCATTCCGCTGGTCATCGTGCAGATGCGCACCAACCGACGTCTGAGGGAGGAGCAGCGATGAGCACGACGCAGTCCTCGGCCGCCGAGGAGGAGGGGGGCCGCGCGTCCTCTCCGGTCGCCCCCGCATCCGGAGGCCCCGGCGTCCGCGTCGCGTCCCCCGCCGCGTCCGGCAGCCCCGGGTCGCGCGAGTCGGCCGCGGCCCGGGTGCGCAAGCGGCTGTCCACCACCACGGCGAGCCTCGTCGCGATCGTCATCGCCGCCTTGTGGACGCTGCCCACCGCCGGCCTGTTCATCTCCTCGTTCCGCCCCGAACAGGAGATCAAGACCACCGGCTGGTGGACGATGTTCACCGACCCGCAACTGACCCTGGACAACTACCGCGAGGTGCTGTTCTCGGCCAACCAGGGGCAGCTCGCCAGCTACTTCGTGAACTCCTTCGTGATCACCGTGCCGTCCACGGTGTTCGTGGTGGTCCTGGCGGCCCTGGCCGCCTACGCCCTGGCCTGGGTGAACTTCCCCGGCCGCGACTGGGTGTTCCTCGGGGTCTTCGCGTTGCAGATCGTCCCCCTCCAGATGTCCCTGGTGCCGCTGCTGCGGTTCTTCTCCCAGGGGGTGACCATCGGCGACGTCCAGGTGCTGCCGGCGTGGGACCTGCCGGGGGCGTTCGCGTTCACCAACGTGTGGGTGGCGCACACGATCTTCGGTCTTCCGCTCGGCATCTTCCTGCTGCACAACTTCATCTCACAACTGCCGCACAGCCTCTTCGAGGCCGCGCGGGTGGACGGCGCCGGGCACGGGGTGCTGTTCCGCCGGGTGGTGCTGCCGCTGATCGTGCCCGCCCTGGTGTCGCTGGCGATCTTCCAGTTCCTGTGGGTGTGGAACGACCTGCTGGTGGCGCTGATCTTCGCGGGCGGCGACGTCTCCACCGCGCCGTTGACGGTCCGGCTGGCCGAGCTGGCGGGCACCAGGGGCAACGAGTGGCAGCGGCTCACCGCCGGTGCGTTCGTGTCCATGGTGGTCCCGCTGATCGTGTTCTTCGCCCTGCAACGGTACTTCGTCCGCGGCCTGCTCGCGGGCAGCGTGAAGGGCTGATCCCTCTCCTGACGGCCCCGGTCGGCACGCCGACCGGGGCCGTTCCCGTGCGGACCGTGCTCAGACCTCGTGGTCGGCGTCGCGCAGCGTGGAGAGGATGGTGCCGACGGTCTCCCCGTCGAGGGTGTCGGGCAGCCCCTGGTCCAGGAGCATGACGAAGGCCCGCAGCCCTTCCTCGTCCTCCTGCGCCGGGACGACCACGGCGTGCACCACCGCTTCGGCGGGAACGCACTCGCCGTCGCTGCCCGGCACGGTGACGTCCACGACGGCGTGGTGGCCCTCCAGCCCGTTGGCGGAGAACTCCGCCACCGAGCGCGTCGTCACCTCGGGCTTCTCGCCGTCGCTGCGGTAGCCGTAGTAGGCCCAGGCCCGCGCGGTCGCCTCGGCCATCTCCTCGGTGTCGGTGTCCTCGGCGTCGGTGATGCCCTGAGCGCCCAGCAGCGCCCGGCTGCCCCAGCCCGCGCAGGGGGAGTCGAGGTAGGTGGAGACGCCGCTCATGCCCAGGGCGGTGCCGTCGTCGCCCTCGAAGCTGTGCACCTCCACGGGGTTGGCGATCCGCCACCCCTCCTCGCCGGGGACCTCGTAGACCAGTCCCCACTTGGGGACGTCGGCGCGCTGCCAGCCCTGCTGCATGAGGCTCTCGTCGTCCTCGGTGGGCTCGGCGGTCCGCTCGGGCGTGGCGGTGTCGACGGGCCGCTGCTCGGGGGACGGGGGCGGTGCGGCCTGCGACCCGGTCCTCCCGCCCAGCGAGACCACGACCACCACGATCGCGACGGTCAGGGCGGCGGCCAGCACGAACGCGAGGAAGAGGTACGGCGCGGGACTTCCCCGCGTGCCGGGGGGTGTCGGTGTCGGGGGCTGGGTCGGGCGGCCCCACGGGTCAGGAGTCGGTTGCGGGGGGTGTGGCCGGTTCACGTCCCCGACTCTAGAGCAGCCTCCGTGCCGTGGCTAATCCCCGGTCGCGGCCGGTCACGCCCGCAGCGCGGCCCGGGCGGTCTCCAGCACCATGGTGCGGTAGGCCGCCCCGAACAGGCACACGTGCACCAGCAGCGGATGCAGTTGGTGCAGGGGGACCCGCGCCCGCCAGCCCGCGCCCAGCGGCGCGGTCTCGTTGTAGGCGTCGCGCACCCGGTCCAGGTACGGCAGCCCGAACAGCGCCAGCATCGCCAGGTCCGCCTCGCGGTGGCCGCCGTGGGCCGCCGGGTCCACCACCACCGCGCCGTCGTCCTGCCACAGCACGTTGCCGTTCCACAGGTCGCCGTGGATGCGGGCGGGGGGCTCCGGATCGCCCGCCAGGTCGTCGATCGCGGCGAGCACCTTCTCGACCAGGCGCACGTCAGCCGGGGTGAGGGCACCCCGGTCGGCGGCGCGGCGCAGGTAGGGCAGGATCCGCTGCTCGGCGTAGAACTCCGGCCACGTCGACCGCGGCGTGTTGTCCATGGGCAGCGGGCCGATGTAGCCGTTCCAACTCGCACCGAAGGAGTCGGCGCCCGCCAGGTGCATGGCGGCGAGCTGGTGGCCGAAGCGCTCGGCCGCCTCAGGAGTGGGCGGGCGCTCCTCCACCCAGGCCAGCACCAGGGCGCGGTCGTCCCACCCGGCCACGTCGGGCACCGGGGAGCCGAACGAGCGGCCCAGCCAGTCCAGGCCCAGCGCCTCGGCGCGGAAGAGCCCGTCCGCTCCCGGGTCCCCGTCGGGGAACGCCTTGACGAAGAGCGGCGTCCCGTCGGCCAGTTCGGCCCGGTACAGCCGCCACCTGTGGCTGCTGCCCATCTCGGTGACGGCGGCGACCTCACGGCCGGTCAGTTCGGCGACCCTGGCGGCGACGGACTGCACAGGCCCTCCCCTCTCACGGACCGAACAGCGGGGCGAGTTCGCCGGTGAGCCCTTTGGACGCGGCCTCGATCATGGTGAGCACGGCGACGAAGCCGTCGTCGCCCCCGTAGTAGGGGTCGGGCACCTCGGGGTTGGGGCCCGCTCCGGGGGCGAAGGAGCGGAACAGGCGGATCCGCTCCCGGCTCTCCGCGTCGGGGGCGAGCCGGACCAGGTCGTCCAGGTTGTCGGTGTCCATGGCCAGCACCAGGTCGCGTTCGGCGAACCAGGAGGGGGAGAACTGGCGGGCGACGTGTCCGGTCGGGTAGCCGTACTTGCGCAGGGTGGACGCGGCCCGGGGGTCCATGTCCGCGCCGATGTGCCAGTCTCCCGTTCCCGCGCTGTCCACCTCGACCCGGTCGGCGAGTCCGGCACGCGCGAGGTCGGTGATGAGGATCTTCTCCGCCATGGGGGAGCGGCAGATGTTGCCCAGGCACACCACGCAGATGCGGTAGGGCCCGGAGGAGTCACGGGGTTCGGGCAGGCTCATGGGACCAACCGTAGTCCAGAACCCGCCCGGGTGCGCGGGAGTCCGCCCGGCTCCGCGGGCGCGGCCGGTCCCCCGCCCCGCCGCCCCTCACCGCTGCGGCAGGCGCACCACGGTCACGAAGAAGTCGTCGATCTGGCGGACCACCTTGATGAACTGGTCGAAGTCGACGGGCTTGGTCACGTAGGCGTTGGCGTGCAACTGGTAGCTGCGGACGATGTCCTCCTCCGCCTCGGAGGTGGTGAGCACCACGACCGGGATGCGGGCCAGGTCCTCGTCCTGCTTGATCTCCTGTAGGACCTCGCGCCCGTCCTTGCGGGGCAGATTGAGGTCGAGCAGCACGAGGTGCGGCCGGGGAGCCTGGGCGTACTCGCCCTCCCGGCGGAGGAAGCGCAGGGCCTCGACCCCGTCGGAGACCACGTGGAGGCGGTTGCCGACCTTGTGCTCCGCGAACGCCTCCCGGGTCATGAGGGCATCGCCGGGGTCGTCCTCGACCAGCAGCACCTCGATAGGTTGCACCATGCGGACCTCGTTCAATCCCGAAACCTTCTCGTGTCGGCGCCAGCGGAGCCCCGTCCGGGCGGCGCGGTCAGCGGCGACGCCTCCTCCTCGGGAAGGTCGTCGTCCTTGTCCGTGTCTACCGGAAGCGACCAGCAGATCCGGGTCCCCGGCTCGTCCGACTCGTGGTCCAGCCAGATGCGTCCGCCGTGGAACTCCACGATCTTCTTGCACATGGCCAGGCCGATCCCCGTTCCGCCGTACTTGTCGCGTGTGTGCAGCCGTTGGAAGATCACGAAGATCCGCTCGGCGTACTGCGGCTCGATGCCGATTCCATTATCGGCGCAACAGAACACCCATTCGGTCCCCTCCCGACGGACGCTGATGTGCACGCGGGCCGGTTCCTCGCCGCGGAACTTCACGGCGTTGCCGATCAGGTTGAAGAAGACCTGGGTCAGCAGCGTCCGGTCGCCCTGGACCTCGGGGAGCTGGTCCCCGGTGACCACGGCCTCGGCCTCCTCCAGCGCCGAGCCGAGACTGGCGAGGGCGTCGTCGAGGACGCTGTTGAGGTCGACGGTGGTGAAGTTCTTGGTCCGTCCCACGCGGGAGAACGCCAGCAGGTCGTTGATCAGGGTCTGCATGCGCTTGGCGCCCTCGACCGCGAAGTCGATGTAGGAGTCGGCTCGCTCGTCCAACTGTCCGTGGTAGCGGCGTTTGAGCAGCTGGCAGAAGCTGGCGACCTTGCGCAGCGGCTCCTGGAGGTCGTGCGAGGCGACGTAGGCGAACTGCTCCAGCTCCAGGTTGGAGCGGCGCAGCTCCTCGGTCTGGCGTTCCAGCAGCTCCGACTGCTCCTGGAGGGTGCGCCGGGCGGTGCCGACCTCGTCGAGCTCGTGCACGATGCGTTCGCGCATGGCGTCGACGTTGCGGGCGACCCGTTCGATCTCGGGCGGCGCCTCCAGTTCGATGCGGTGGGTGTAGTAGCCGTCCGAGACCTGCTGGAGGTGGCGGCCCAGTTCGTCCAGCGGGCGCAGCACCCAGTGCTGGAGCATCACCCACAGGAAGCCGCACAGCACCACGATGACCACGCCGACGAGCATCAGCAGCGCGGCGAGCTGCTGGGTGGCCGAGGCCAGGTCGTCCTGGGCCTCCTGTAGTTCGGCGCTGATGCGCCCCTGGGCGCTGCTGGACGCCTCCCGCAGGTAGGTGAAGCGCTCGTCGCCGATCTGGTTGGCGGCGGGACCGGGGTCTTCTCCTTCGCGCAGCCGGTCCAGGACCGGCGCGGCGTACTCGGTGCTCCACGCCTCCCCGGCGGCCAGCAGGGCCTCGATCTCGGAGTCGATGGCGGGGTTGTCGCGGGCGGCCTGCTCCAGTTGGGGCAGGCTCTCCTCCAGGGTGCGGCGCCCCTGCTCGTAGGGCTCCAGGGAATCGAGTTCTCTGGTCTCCGCGTAGCTGCGGATACCGCTGTCCTGGTTGTAGTAGGCGGCCATGGTCTGGTGGAGCGCGCTCTGGGCGGGGGTGAGCTGCTCGACCTGGCGGACCACCGCCTCGCGCGCCTCCAGCGCGGTGATGACGATGGTGGCCATGGAGGCGATGAGGACAACGCCCACCGAGATCAGCAGTACCGTGACGCGCCGCCGCAGCGACCATGGGCGGGTGAGGATCCCCCCCGCGGCCGGAACGGTCCCGTCCCGTGGTTCGGTGCCGGAGTTCACGTAGTCATTCCCCATAAGTGACGAGCAGCATCGCGACGTCGTCCTGGAGCGGGCCGCCGTTGTGCTGTTCGGCCTCGTCCACGAGGCGCTCGGGCAGCTCCCCGATCGGGGTCTGCGCGGCGAGCGCGGCTTCGACGATGCGGGCCAGACCGGTGACGCCGAGCCGGTCGGAGCCGTTGCCGGCGTAGGCGTCCACCAGTCCGTCGGTGTAGAGCATGAGAGTCGACCCCTGGGGGAAGGGGAAGCGCTCGACCTCCGCCTCGGCGTCGGGGAACATCCCCAGCGGCGGTCGGGGCTCGGCGTTCACCTCGGTGACGCGCAGGTCGGGGCTGAGGACCAGCGGCGGCGGGTGGCCGAACAGCCGGATGCGCGCCTCCTCGGTGCCCCGGTCGATGCTGACCTGGCAGAGCGTGGCGTACATCTCCTCCTGGGCGCGCTCGGAGAGGAGGATCTTCTCCAGGGCGGGCAGCAGGCGCTCCTCGGCGACCCCGCCCATGACCAGGGCACGCCAGGCGATCCTCAGGTTGACGCCGAGCGCGGCCTCGTCGGGGCCGTGTCCGCTGACGTCGCCGACGATGAGGTGGGTGGTGCCCTCCCGGTCCACCGCGTCGAAGAAGTCGCCGCCGACCAGGGCCCGCTTGCGGCCGGGCCGGTAGAAGGACCGGGGCACCATGCGGGATTCGCCGAGCAGCAGCTGCGGCAGGAGGCCCCGTTCCAGACGCATGTTCTCCCGGGCGTGCAGTTCGGCCTCGCGCAACTGGCGCGCGTTCTCGTCGGCGCGCTGGCGCTCCACGGAGTAGCGCAGGCTGCGCGCCAGCAGGGAGCCGTCGACCTGGCCCTTGACGAGGTAGTCCTGGGCTCCCGCGGCCACCGCGGCGATGCCTTCGTGCTCGTCGTCCAGTCCGGTGAGGACGACGACCGCGGCGGACTGCGCGGCGTCGAGGACCTCGCGCAGCAGGTCCATGCCGCGCGCGTCGGGCAGGTTGAGGTCGAGCAGTACGCAGCCGCGGAAGTCGGACAGGTGCGGACGGGCCTCGGCCAGGGTGGTGACCCAGGTGATCTTGGCGTTGAGTGCGGTGTCTGCGAGGAACTCCTCGACGAGGAGCTTGTCCGCAGGGTCGTCCTCGATCAGGAGGATGTCTACTGATTCCACGGCGCCTCTGAGGGGTGCGCTTGGCGTGCCTGGGGATAAGGGCACGTTCGGCGACTCGTGCTCTGTCTTTCCAATGTCCACATCGCCTCTAGGTCGACTGTCTCTCAGCACCCGGGAAAAAGGAAGATCCGTGCGGGGTCCGGCGTCATGGCTCCTCCCCTCCGACACCGGCGTGCTGGGCACCTGGCAGGGCGAGCGCACCGGGGGTCGCGGTGGTCCAGCCCGACTCCTCTCCCTCCAGGCTGGTTCGCGAACAGTTCGTGCCAGTCAAACGATAATGGCCCGGCTCTCTGCACCGCCAGCAGCGCAGGCCGCGGGCGGCCGACCTCCGGCCGGGGGACGACGGCCGGGCTCCGGGCTCATGGGACGTCGTGCCGTCCGCCCCGGCCAGGATACTCGCCGTTCCTCCGAGGTTCCTGTGACGTACCGAAGCGCACCACGAAGACCAGCCTTTTTGACGGCTTGTCAGCAAAGTGTTGCCTTATCCGACTTTAAACGACATCATGTCGTATAGACCCTTATCCTTTGTCCGGAAAGCAGCCGACAGAAAGAACGGCCCCATGAGCACGGCACAGGCCACGCAGCAGCGCCCCGACTCCTCTCTCTCCCTCTCCGAGCGGCTCAGGACCGACACCCGGCAGGACCACGACTCCGCCGAGTCCAACAGCTTCGCCAAAGCCCTGCTCGCCGGCACCCTCCCCCGTGAGGGGTACACCGCCCTGGCCGTCCAGCACTACTTCATCTACACCGCGCTGGAGGAGGTCGCCCAGAGCCTGGCGACCCACCCGGTCGGCGGCGCCGTGTACTTCCCCGAACTGCACCGGGTCCCCGCCCTCGAACGCGACCTCGCCTTCCTGTGCGGTCCCGACTGGCGCGACACCATCACCCCCCTCCCCTCCACCCGGGCCTACGCCGAGCGCATCCGCTGGACCGCCGACTGGCCGGGCGGCTTCATCGCGCACCACTACACCCGCTACCTCGGCGACCTGTCGGGCGGGCAGTTCATCAAGAGGGTGGTGCAGCAGACCTACGGCTTCGACGACGGCGCGGGCATCGAGTTCTACGTCTTCGACCAGTTGGGCAGCCTGCCCCGGTTCAAGAAGAGCTACCGCGCGGCCGTGGACGCCCTGAACCTGGACGAGGCCGAACAGCAGCGGATCATCGAAGAGGCGCACGTGGCCTACCGGTTCAACACCGAGATGATGAACGAACTGAGCGGTTTCGTCCCGGCCTCCTGAGGCCCACCAGGCATAACGGCGATTTCGGACACTCTCCGCGGTGAGACGTGTCACGATAGAGTCATGCCCAAGATCTCGGCGCCCACCATTGCCGCACACCGGGCCCAGGTGCTCGACCGCATCCTGGACGCGGTGGCCGTCCTCACCCGTGACCAGGGGATCGACGAGATCTCTATGACGGACGTGGCGACGGTGTCCGGCATCACCCGTACCGCCCTGTACAACTACTTCCCCGACAAGCCCGCCCTGCTGCTGGCCTTCACCGAACGGGTGACCGCCGACTTCGTGCGGCGCTGCCGGGAGGAACTGCCCCGGGACGCCCCCGCGGTGCAGCGGCTGGCCGGGTTCGTGGACTTCCAGTTGGAGGCCGTCGTCGAGCACCCCCACCCGGCGGCGGCCGAGCTCGGCGCGAGCCTGGGCCCGCAGGCGTACCAGAAGCTCGCCGACCACGTCGCGCCGATGCACCGGCTGCTGGTGGAGATCCTGCAACAGGGGACGGACAGCGGCGAGTTCGAGCCGGTGCCCGCCGAGCCCACCGCCAAGCTGCTGCTGGCTCTCATCGGCTCCCAGCGCCTCCCCCTGGTACGCGGGGAGGTCAGGCTGGACGAAGCGCGCTCCCTGGTGACCGAGTTCGCGCTGCGGGCGCTCGGCGTGGACCGGGAGCGCGCCGCCGCGGCGGCCCGTCCCGCCTGAGCGGGGACGCCGCGAGCCGGACCCGCCCCGCGGGACCGGCGACGACCACCGGTGCCGTTTGCCACGAAGGGAAAGCCGACGGTGTCGCTCCTCCTGGCCGCACTCGGGTCCGTCCTGGTGACGATCGCGCTCACCAACCGCCTTCCGCGGTGGAGCCGCCGCTCCTCCCGCGGCCGTCTGCCGCGCCCGTACACCGTCTCCGCCCGGCTCACCGAGCGGGGCCGCGCCACCCTGACCACGCTGGGCGGCAGCATGCTGATCGCCGCGTTCTTCCTCACCCTGTCGGGACGGTGAGCCCCCCGCGCCGCACCCCGGTGGCCAGCGCGCCGCCCCGGGGGCGCGCCAGGGCCACCGCCAGCGCCGTGGCCGCCGCCAGGCCGGTCAACGCGGCCCCCGCCAGCAACGCCCGCCGCCTCCGGACCGCGGCGCGGGCACGGGTCTCCGCCCGGGCGCGCTCGGCCTCGTCGAACCGGCCGCCGCACAGCCGCGGGTCCAGTTCCAGCTCCCGCCACACCCGGGGCCAGGGCCGCAGCCCCCGCACCGGCACCGGGCGGGGCTGCGGCCCCGCCAGCCGCAGCGCGCCGGCCGAGGCGCGGCGCGGTTTGGCCGACACGGTTCCCGGCCCGGCGGCCAGCTCCACCGGTGTCGGCCCCGTGTAGTACAGCGTCCCGGGCGCGTTGCTCAGCAGCTCGGCCAGGAGCTGGGCGCAGGCCCGCGCGTCCCCCAGGGCGGTGTGCTGCCCGGTCGGCCAGTCGCCGCCCAGCGCGTGGCTGGCCCGGGCCAGCGAGTAGCGCTCCAGGCTCACCTGGGCGCGCAGGGTCCGCAGCGTGCACAGGCCGGGCAGGCCGGTCGGCAGCCCCGCCGGGACGAACTCGCTGGTGAGGAAGGTGTTCTCGAACTCCAGGTTGTGGCCGACCAGGACCGCCCCGGAAAACAGCGCCCGCAACTCCGCCACGAGGTCCCCGGCCCGGGGCGCCCCCACCACGTCGCCGTCGGCGATCCCGTGGAACTCCCGGCCGGTGACCGGGGTCCGCGGGTCGACCAGCGTGGTGAACTCGCGCACCACCGTGCCGTCCCCGCGCATCCGGACCACGGCGATCTCGCAGACCCTGGCTCCCTCTTCGGGCCGCAGCCCGGTGGTCTCGACGTCGAGCACCGCGTATTCCAGGTCGCGCGCGCGGCACCCGCTCCGGCGCCGGGTCAGCGCCCCCATTCGCACGGCCTCGTGGCCCGCGCGCTTCTCGTGCGGCACGTCCGTCTCCTCGCCTCGTCCTGCAGCCCGTGTCGCGCAGTACTCCGCGGGCCCGCCCTGACCTTACCCGCCATCGGTGACGCTCCCCCTCCGCACGTGCCGCTTGTGCCCAGCAGCACGTGCGGGAACACCCCGTCGGGGGTCGGGGAAGCGGCGCCGCAGGCGCCGGCGTTGCCCCCTGTGGGGCCCGGACGCCGACGGCGCCCGGGCGGGTCCGCCGGTGCCGCCGCGCTGTTGGTACGTTCGGCACCGCGCACGACGTCACCGATCCGCGGAGCGACAGTTGCAGACCATCGTTGTAGCCGGGGCCGGGCTGGCCGGCCTCACCACCGCCGAAGCACTGCGGCAGGAGGGCTTCGACGGGACGATCGTCCTCGTCGGCGAGGAGGCCCGTCCCCCCTACGAGCGCCCGCCGCTGTCCAAGGAGGTCCTCACCGGGCGGGGCTCGGGCCGCAGCCTGGACCTGCGCTCGGAGGCCGAGCTGGCCGCGCTCGACCTGGACCTGCGCCTGGGGGTGCGCGCCGTCGCGCTGCGCCCCGGCGGGCGGGCGGTGGAGCTGTCCGACGGGAGCGAGCTCACCGCCGACGGGGTGGTCGTCGCCACCGGCGCCCGCGCCCGCCGCCCCGGCACCGACCTGCCCGGCGTCCACGTCCTGCGCACCCTCGACGACGCCGAGGAGGTCCGCGCCGGCCTGCTGCGCCACGGACGCGTCGTGGTGGTCGGAGCGGGCTTCGTCGGGGCGGAGGTCGCCGCGTCCGCCCGCAGCCTGGGCGCCGAGGTCACCCTGCTGGAGGCCGCGGACACCCCCCTGACGAGGGTGGTGGACCCGCGGATCGGCGCGGTCCTCGCCGAACTGCACCGCGACAACGGCGTCGAGCTGCGCCTGGGCGTCCCGGTGACCGCCTTCGAGGGCACCGGCCGCCTGGAACGGGTGCGCCTGGCCGACGGGAGCGCGGTGGAGACGCCCCTGGCCGTGGCGGGGCTGGGCGTGGCGCTGAACACCGAGTGGCTGGCCGGGTCGGGGGTGGCCCTTGACCCCGGGGGCGGGGTGCGCTGCGACGAGTACTCGGCCACCTCCCTGCCGGGGGTGTACGCCGTCGGCGACCTCGCGTCCTGGCCCCACCCGCGCTACGGGGGCCGACTGCGCCTGGAGCACTGGACCAACGCCGAGGAGCAGGCGCGGGCGGCCGCGCACAACCTGCTGGCGGGAGAGGGCGCCCGGCAGCCCTACCGGCCGGTGCCCTACTTCTGGTCGGACCAGTACGGCATGAAGATCCAACTGCTCGGCCAGGCGTCCCCCGCCGACACCGTGGAGGTCGTGCACGGCTCGGCGGAGGACCGCAAGTTCGTGGCCTTCTTCGGCAGGGCGGGCCGGCTCGTGGGCGTCCTGGGGCTGCGCTCCACCCCGAAGGTGATGCGCTACCGCCCGCTGCTGGCCGAACCCACCTCCTGGGAGGACGCCCTGGCCGCGGCGGGGCGCTGAGCCCGGCGCGTCACTGCTCGGCGAAGCGGTCGGTGGCCTCGATCAGCCGGTGCAGGATGCCGGGCTCGCTGAACGCGTGCCCGGCGTCGTCGACCAGGTGGAACTCCGCCTTCGGCCAGGCCCGGTGCAGGTCGAACGCGGTCTTGGGCGGGGTGCACACGTCGTAGCGGCCCTGCACGATCACGCCGGGGATGTCGGCGATCCGGTCCGCGTTCTCGATGAGCTGCCCGGGGGTGAAGAACCCGCCGTGGACGAAGAAGTGGTTCTCGATGCGGGCGAAGGCCAGCGCGTACTCCGGCTCGGCGTGCACGGCGCGCAGCCGCTCGTCCGGGTAGAGCGTCAGGGTGCTGCCCTCCCACACGCTCCAGGCCCGGGCCGCCTCCAGCCGCACCTGCGGGTCGGGCGAGTTGAGCCGCCGGGCGTAGGCGCCGATGAGGTCGTCGTGCTCGGCTTCGGGGATGGGGGCGAGGTAGTGCTCCCAGGCGTCGGGGAAGAGGAAGGAGGCCCCGCTCTGGTAGAACCAGCGCAGCTCCTCGTTGCGCAGCGTGAAGATGCCGCGCAGCACGAGTTCGCTGACCCGCTCGGGGTGCTCCTCGGCGTAGGCCAGCGCCAGGGCGCTGCCCCAGGAGCCGCCGAACACCAGCCACCGGTCCACGCCGATCATGCGCCGCAGCCGCTCGATGTCCGCCACCAGCGCCCAGGTGGTGTTGGCGTGCAGGTCGGTGTCCATCCGGCTGGCGTGCGGGGTGCTGCGTCCGCAGTTGCGCTGGTCGAACAGCAGGACGCGGTAGCGCTCGGGGTCGAACAGCCGACGGTGGTCGGGGGTGCAGCCTGCTCCGGGGCCCCCGTGCAGGAAGACCGCTGGTTTTCCGTTCGGGTTGCCCACGAGCTCCCAGTAGATCCGGTTGCCGTCGCCCACGTCGAGCATCCCGCTGTCGTACGGTTCGATGGGCGGGTACAGCGTGCGCATCAAGAAGCGCCCCTCTTTCGGGTCGGGGTTGTCGTGCCAGGTCGGACGTCACCCCGGCGGCGACGCCGGGCTCTCGGCACGGGCGCTGCGAGGAGGCAGGACTCGGGGTCCCGCGTCGGGAGCGTGGGGTGCCGTCCGTGGGGGCGGGCAGCGGACCCGGCGCGGTCGGCCGCGATGTGGACGGGAGCCGCGGTCCTCCGGCCGCGCGGCGCCACCGGTGCGGTCGGTGGGGCCGGGGCGACAGGCGACGGGGCAGCGTGCCTGTCGTGCGGTCTGACCACCACGCGCCCGTCGGTCCATCCTAGACCGCCCCCGGAGCGAAGAGGGGTTCTTCACTGCACGGCACCTGTCACAGACGCAGAGTTGTCGCAATAGGCTGCGTTACGAGCGCGTTAGGGTTCTTTTGAGCGTCTGCCGACCACGCTTTTCGTCCCAGCCGCAAAACGCCTGGGCGCGGGTGTGTCACCGTCGGGTGCCGGAGCTGACGCACAGATCCCGTGACGCGTCCGCCCGGAGTCTCACCGGGGCTCGCGACAGCCACCGAGCCTGCCAGTCAGGGGAGAAGGATGAAGGAATCGCCCATGCCGAGTACCAACGACACACGGGTCGTCAGCTACCAGCCGCTCGTCGCCCCCCACGACATCCTGGCCGAGCTGCCGATGGGCCCGGAGCGCACGGCACTGGTCGAGGAGTCCAGAGCCGCGGTCAAACGGGTCCTGGACGGCGAGGACGACCGGCTGCTCGTCGTCGTCGGCCCGTGCTCGGTGCACGACCCGGTCTCCGCGCTGGACTACGCGCGCCGCCTCAAGGCGCTGATCCCCTCCCTCTCCTCCGAGCTGTGCGTGGTCATGCGGGTGTACTTCGAGAAGCCGCGCACCACGCTGGGCTGGAAGGGCCTGATCAACGACCCCGGGCTGGACGGCAGCTTCGACGTGCACCGGGGGCTGCGCACCGCGCGCAAGCTGCTGCTCGACATCGGCTCGCTGGGCATCCCGGCGGGCACCGAGTTCCTCGACCCGATCACCCCGCAGTACATCGCGGACGCGGTGACCTGGGGCGCCATCGGGGCGCGCACCACCGAGAGCCAGGTGCACCGCCAGCTCAGCAGCGGCCTGAGCATGCCCGTGGGCTTCAAGAACGGCACCGACGGCGACGTGCAGGTCGCCGTGGACGCCTGCGCGGCCGCCGCCAGCTCCCACACCTTCTTCGGGGTGGACCCCAGCGGCTCGGGCGCGGTCGTGTCCACCTCCGGCAACCCCGACTGCCACGTCATCCTGCGCGGAGGGCGCTCCGGCCCCAACTACGGGGCTGCCCACGTCACCGCCGCGCTGGACACCATCGAGGCCGCGGGGCTGCCGCGCCGCCTGATGATCGACGCCAGCCACGCCAACAGCGGCAAGGACCACCTGCGCCAGCCGGGCGTGGCGCAGGACATCGCCGCCCAGGTCGCCGAGGGGCAGACCGGCATCATCGGGGTGATGCTGGAGAGCTTCCTGGTGCCGGGCGCGCAGAAGCTCGGCGACCCGGCCGAGCTGACCTACGGTCAGAGCATCACCGACAAGTGCATGGGCTGGGAGACCACCGA
>ERZ777003.2707-NODE-2707-length-19505-cov-6.156761_pt1 | contig 19505 bp, 16 predicted proteins | sample MGYA00374956_ERZ777003 | MGnify/ENA primary metagenome ERZ777003 (study PRJEB29302, sample SAMN06268252) | bioreactor metagenome | isolation source: Joint BioEnergy Institute, California, USA | place: USA:Joint BioEnergy Institute, California, USA | collected... | reverse complement strand
TGAATGGCGTAACCTATATCTCGGGTGGTTTCGGACTGGAAGAGTCCACGGCAATGATGGCCGCAATCCCGCAGTTCTCGGTCGCCATGATCTTCGCCGAGGCCAACGGGGCTTATCTGGCCTACATTCCCCTGCGCATCACCGGGCCGCAAGGCTTCAATCTTGAGCTGACCTCCACAGGGCCCATCCTGCTCATGGACCTGCCCGATGGCCAGTACACCGTCACCGCCAGCTACCAGGGACGTGACAAGACGGCTCGTTTCACGGTTCGCGGCAACAACAAGGGGCAGCGCCTCGTGTTTGCCTGGTAAGCAGTCAGGCATCTGCAACCGAGCGAGGGCGGGCCGCATTCGGGCGGTCCGCTTTTTTGTTGCCTGTCAGGCGCCAAGCCCGACGGATCGCATGACCAGGCGTATCAGCGCAGCAGCAAGGGTCAGGGCCGCCACGCTGCAGCTCCAGATGAGCACCAGCCAGCCCAGCCGTTTCCAGAAACCGGGAGACCTCTGTCCCGTCATCGCGTCAGCCCCTCGCGGCAGCCGTGCCGCGACGTGGCCGCCGGGAAGGGAACCGGCGCCGTGCTGGCGCCGGCCGCCCACGGCCGGCACTACTCATAGCCATCGCCATGGCGCACCTTGCCGCGGAAAACGTAGTATGACAGCGCGGTGTAGACGAGCACGATGGGCGTAATGAACAGCGTGCCCACGAGGGCAAAGCCCATGGCCTGCGGCGCGTTGGCGGCTTCATGGATGGTAATGTGCGGAGGAATGATGTAGGGCCAGAGGCTGATGCCCAGACCAGCGTAGCCCAGCAGCACCAGGCAAAGGGTCAAGGCAAACGGAGCGCCGTGTGATCGCTTGTGCAGCGCGCGCAGCATGCCCCAGGCGGTCAGCGCCACCAGCACCGGTACGGGCGCAAGCAGCACGATATTGGGAAAACCGAACCAGAGCGCGGCGATGCGTTCATCGAGCAGTGGCGTCCAGACGCTCAGTACGACGATGATGGCCAGGAGCGCCCACAGCAGGGGGCGGCTGAGGCGGAACATGGTGTCCTGCAGTGTGCCTTCGGTTTTCATGATGAGCCAGGTCGAGCCGAGCAGGGCATACGCGATGACCAGTCCCGCCCCGGTAAAGATGCTGAAGGGAGAGATCCAGTCGAGCGCGCCTCCGGCGTAACTGCGCCCCACTACCTCGATGCCTTGCAGGTACGAACCCAGGACCACTCCCTGGAAAAACGCCGCGGCGATCGAGCCGGTCATGAAGGCTTTGTCCCACCAATGGCGCCGGGCTTCGCTGGCCTTGAGACGGAACTCGAAGGCGACGCCGCGGAAGATGAGTGCAACGAGCATGAAGATCAGCGGCAGGTAGAGGGCGCTCAGCACGACGGAATAGGCCAGGGGAAAAGCGGCAAACAGCCCTGCGCCCCCGAGCACCAGCCAGGTTTCGTTGAAATCCCAGACCGGCGCGATCGAGTGCATCATGAGATCACGGTCGTGGCGCCCCGGGACAAAAGGAAAGAGAATTCCTACGCCCAGGTCGAAGCCGTCCATGACGACGTACATGACCACGCCAAACAGGATGATGATGGCCCACAGCAGGGGGAGATCGATGCCCATGGTGGTCGCTCCTCTCAGGAACTGGCGTTGGTGGAGTCGGGCAGTGGTTCCGGCGCGCGTGACATCGGGCGCATGGGGGTACGCGGCTGCCCGGGGCCGCCTTCGACCGGTTGGGTGCCTTCACCGGCATGTGGCCCCTTGCGCAGCATGTGCAAACAATAGGCCGTTCCCGCCCCGAACACGACCAGATAGACGATCACGAACATGGCCAGCGACAGCCCGACCTCCGCCGCGCCATGCGGAGAGACCGCGTCAGCCGTGCGCAACAGCCCGTAGACTACCCAGGGCTGGCGCCCGATTTCAGTCGTGTACCAGCCTGCCAGGATGGCGATCAGTCCTGCTGGCCCCATGTACAACGCCATGTGCAGCAGGCGCGGGGAGGTGTACAGCTTGCCGCGGGCTCGTGCGATGGCACCCCAGATGCCGAGCACGATCATCATGACGCCAAAGAACACCATGATGCGGAAGGTCCAGAATACGATCGTCGAGTTGGGGCGGTCTTCAGGTGCGAAATCCTTCAGGGTCGGGATCTGGCCGTCCCAGCTGTGGGTGAGGATGAGGCTGCCGAGGTGGGGTACCGGCAGGGCAAACAGCGTTTCTTCGCGTTCCATGTCGGGCCAGCCTACCAGGTAGATGGGGAAGCCCTCGCCCGGCACGTTTTCCCAGTGGCCTTCGATGGCGGCGATCTTGGCGGGCTGGTGTTTCAGGGTGTTGTGGCCGTGCAGGTCGCCCACGACAGCCTGGACGGGGGCGACGATCAGCAGCATCCACATGGCCATCGACAGCATGGTGCGCACCGCTGGGGTGTCGTTGCGGCGCAACAGGTGCCAGGCAGCGGTTGCGCCCACGAGCAGTGCAGTGGACAGAAAGGCCGCCAGCAGCATGTGTACAAGCCGGTACGGGAATGACGGGTTGAAGATGACACGGATCCAGTCAACGGGGATGGCGCGGCCGTCGACGATTTCATGGCCGGCAGGCGTTTGCATCCAGCTGTTCGATGAAAGAATCCAGAATGCGGAGACGATGGTGCCGAGAGCTACCAGCACCGTCGAGGTGAAATGCAGCCCCGGCCCTACCCGGCGCCAGCCGAACAGCATGACGCCAAGGAAGCCCGCTTCCAGGAAGAAGGCGGTCAGCACTTCGTAGGTGAGCAGCGGGCCCGTAATGGCGCCGCCGAAATCGGCGAAGGCACTCCAGTTGGTGCCGAACTGGTACGCCATGACAATGCCAGAGACGACGCCCATGGCGAACGTGATGGCGAACACCTTGACCCAGAAATGGTAGAGATCCTGGTAGACCATTCGCCCGGTGCGCAGCCACAGGAACTCCAGGACAGCGAGGTACGACGCCAGGCCGATGGTGATCGACGGAAAAATGATGTGGAACGACACCGTGAAGCCAAACTGGACGCGCGCCAGATCGAGGGCTGTCAAGGCATTCATGTGGTCTCCTTCTTGTACAGACATTCCGGCATCGCTCGGTACAACTTTACACAACGCGCGCCGGGGCCGCAAAGGCCCGGTCGAGCCTGATTGTGCCAGGTACGTGGCTGCCACGACGCCCGCCGCCCTCAATGGCGCAGCCACGCAGCAAAGCGGTGCGCCTGTCACCGCGCGCTTCGTTGTCGCAGCGAGGAGTGCGGCTCTGGCGGCTTGGAACCCGTGGCCGCGGTGCGCGGCGGCTCAGTGTGCCGCACCGACGGGGATTCGATCGGCCGTGCCGTATCCGGATGCAGTTGCGGTGCACGGCGTGCGTTGGCGAGCAGCTTCGCACAATCCACGCCATCGCTCGAGCCGGGCACGGTGACCGGCAGGAGGGCGAGCGCCGCGGGTGCCACGGCGGCTATCAGGGCAACTGCGCCTGCGCGCAGCAGCAGAGACCCTTTCTCGACACCGATGCGGGGATCGGCGAAGCTGCCATCAATATAGAGGGGGGCACGCAGCGAGAGAACGCGAAGGTCGTAGGTTTCAGGCCTGATGTCGAGAGCCAGGCGCTCATCGTGGAAGTCGATTGCCCCCGTGATGTCAATGAGCGCTTCGGTGGTGCCAATCCGCACATTGCGCGCGGTCGCCAGGCCATCGCGCACGGCCAGTTCTGCCGCTGCACATTCGATCTTCACCTTCTTGTCTCCGAACAGTCTGGCAATCACGGCGCTGGCGATGTTCAGCGAGGCTGCTTCCAGCACAAAGCGGCTAATGCGTCCGCTTTGCAGGTAGAGCTTGACCTCCCCCTGGCTGCGCCCCAGCAGCTGTGCCACCGAATTGCCGTTCGACAGGATGCTGATCGCACCATCAATTTTCCCGGCGCTTTGCTGCATCGCATCGATGGCCGGAAACAGGGCCGGCAGCCTGAGGTCCTGCATCCTGGCATGCAGCACCACCTCGGCCGGGCGGGCACGGCCGTTCATCCTCAGGCGGGCATTCAGGTCGCCCCCGGCGATGCCGAACTGCAGGGGGTCGAGCCGCAGTTCACCGTTTTCAAGTACTGCATGGGTCCGGATATCGCTGAGGGGCAATGCGTCGGGGCGAATGATCCGTTCTCCCTCGAATTTCAGATCTAGATCCATGGCACTCCAGCGGTCAGTGCGGAACTCATGCGTGGGCAGGATCTTGCCGGCGCGATTCGAACGGGTACGCCCGCGTTGCGCGCGTGGGTCTGGCGAGACGCCGATGAGCGGTCCGAGGTCGGCGAGGTGCAACAGTCTGGACGTGAGTTCGCCACGGAGGCGTGGACGCGGTGTGCCGCTCTGGTAGTCAAGGCTGCCATGCAGGTCGCTGCGTCCGACCGTGCCGTGGAAGTCTTCGTAGCGCCAGTGCGCTCGGTCGGGAACAAGGCTTCCTCGCAAGTGGCCGTCGGTGGCAAACGGTGGAGTGTCGGGCAGGACGATGCCGGTGAGCGGAAACAGCAATGCCATGCTGTCGCCCTTGACTTCGACATTCAGGTCGACCTCGACCGTCTCGCGCAGATTGCCGACACGGCCCTCCGCAGCCAGTTGCACCTGGCCAGCCGTCATGCGCACCTGCAATGGATAGCGTACCGCTGGATCGCGCAACGAGACGAAGGCTCCGCTCTTGCCTGAGCCTTCCAGCTTGGTCTCCCGGTATTGTCCCTTGAAACGGATCGCCGCTGCGTAAGGCAGGGCGTGCAGGCCCTCCGGCGTGGGCTCCGGAGTGACGGACTCGATCCACGCTTCCAGAGTGAGGGCGCGTGGCACGTCGATATAGGTGAGATGGGCATCGATCAGGCGTACGTCATCCAGGGTGAATGTCCAGCCGGAGTGGTGATTGGTGCCGGGATCGTCTGGCGCGCGTGCGAACGTCCAGTTGTTGCGCGCGGTATCGGGGCGCTCGAGAGCAAGGTCGGCACCTTCCAGGGTCAGTTCGTGGATGGCGACGTGGCGGCGCAGGAGTGGGAGCAAGTCGACGCTGAATGCCAGACGGCGGGCCTGCAGCAGATCGGCACGGCCGGCCCACGCAGGGCGGCCCAGGCGCACGTGCTCGGCGCTGATGTTCGCTCTCGGCAGGTAGGCGCGCCAGCCTCCGGGTGTACCTGCCCGATCCCATGCGACCGCGAGATCTCCGCCGATCTCGAACGAACGGCCGGTGGCTGTTTCAACGGCCTCGACGATGCGCGGTTTCAACCGGTTCCAGTCGAAGGTGTGGAGCGCAACCGCTGCGAGAGCGACCAGTACGAGAAGTGCCGCGAGCAGGCCGGCCGCCCATTTGCAGAGTGATCGCATGGCGTTTCCTGAACACCGGGTCCGAGCGTCCGGCATGAGCAAGATGCGCGCCTACGGGCCGGGCAGCGGGAGAAGGCGGATGCCGGCAGCTGCCTTTGGCCAGGCCGGCAGGAGGCGGGGTATTCAGGAACGGGGCGGAAGCGCCCCGTCGGTGGCGGGTCAGGGGCGTACGTCGGCGGGCGCCGTGTCGCGGCCCCACACCAGGACGAACGGCAGACCCACCAGCAGCACGAGGACGCCGACGACGGCGCCACTGCCCGCATAACTCAGGCTGGAGTACACCAGACCCAGGCAGGTGGCAGCAAAGAGGAGGGGCGTCACGGGATAGAGCGGCACCCGGAACGGTCGATCGGCATTCGGATGACGGCGCCGGAATACGATGACGGAGAGGGCGACCAGAAGCATGAACAGCCAGAAAACGGGGGCGGTGTAGGCCACCATCGTGGAGATGCCGCTGCCATCGGTGTACGCCCCGTAAGCGATCAGGGCCAGAGTGATCACGCATTGCAGCAGCAAGGCGTTCACCGGCGTGGACCCGCGCGAGGCCCATGCGCCCAGCTTGCTGAGGGCGGGCACGTCGGAGCCCAGGGCGTAGTAAATGCGCGCGCCGGTGAGGATGGTACCGTTGATGGTGGACAGGGCGGTGAAGCACACCAGCAGGCTGAGGAAGAATGCACTCTGGGGCCCGGCCACGATTTCCATCAGACGCGCGCCTACCGCAGGCGTGTTGCGCAGGCCGGCCAGCCCGAAGATGTGCAGGAACGCCAGGTTGGCGATGAGGTACAGCGCCGTGACGATGAGCGTGCCATAAATGAGGACACGTTTGAGGTCGCGGCGTACGTCGCGCATTTCACCCGAGATGTAGGCGGTTTCGTTCCAGCCACCGTAAGTGAGCAGCACGAATACCATGGCCATGCCGAGTGCGCCCAGCCCCATGGGCGCAGAGGCGGTCTCGGCGCTCGCGGGTGCGCCAGCGCCGGCCGGCCCCACGAACCCCGCTATGCTGAGGGCGAGCACGCCCATGATCGCAAGTATCGTGAAGACTACCTGGGCACTTTTCGATTCGCGCGTGCCAATGACATTGAGTGCGGTGAGGATGACGACGGACAGGACGGCATGAATGTTCACGCCGTGGTCGCCCAGGGGCACGATATTGTTGGCATACTCGCCATAAATGAAGGCCACGGCAGCGATGGCGCCCGTCTGGATCACGGTGCCACGAGCCCAGGCGAACAGCATGCCCACGCGCGGGCCGTAGGCCCTTGTCAGGTAGACGTACTCGCCCCCGGCACTCGGGTACATCGAGCCAAGCTCCGCGTAGCACAGGGCTCCGATGAGCATGATGACGCCGCCCAGCAGCCAGACGGCAACATACATGGTCTCGCTATCGACGTTCATGGCTACCAGCGGCGGAAAGCCGAAAATGCCGATGCCGACCACGACGCCGACCAGAACGGCGATTCCGTCGAGGACGGTCAGTCGGGTCTGCTTGGGCGAGGGAGAGTTCATGGGCGTGTCTCCGATATCTAGTAGTGCAGGTCGAGATGCGTGCTGGTTGAGATGGTAAGCCAGGGCAATCAATACGCTAAATCTTCTGCGCGGACCAGCCCTCGCCGGTGATGCGGTTGTCGTGTACCTGGCCGGTGTAGGTGGTCCCATCAAGGCTGAACCTGATGCGGTCGCCCTCGACACGACCGTCGTCGATGGCCAGGCGCTTGCCGTCGACCAGCGCAAAGCCGGTGATCTTCTGGAACTCCTGCTCGAGCTGCATCTCGAAGCCCTGCTTGCCGGTGACCTGCCATTTGCCCGCCACCCGTGCCGGGACGATCCAGAGGTAGAGCGTACGTCCGTCGACCTTCTCCTGACGGTCTGGCTCCCAGTCTCCCATGTTGAAGGCATGCGAGACGACGCGCGTACCGGGCTGCAGTTCACTTAGAATACGTGGCCGCAGCTTCATGTTGACGCTGGGCAGCAGATACATGGTCAGCACCGTCGCGTCGCTGATGGGCGTCTGGAACAGATCCTGGTTCCTGAATTCGACCTTGCCGTTGACGTTCGCGTTCTTCGCGTTTTCGTTCGCTTCTGCGATACGCTCGGGGTTGAGATCGACCCCCATGGCGCGGGCACCATAGCGCGTCGCGGCGGTGATGGGGATGCGTCCGTCGCCCGAGCCGAGGTCAATGACGAAATCGTTCGAGCCCACCTGGGCAAGTTCCAGCATGCGGTCTACCACATGCTGGGGCGTAGGTACGAACGGAACGTCGAGCGGCTTTTGCCCGGACCCTTCGGTGGCGGCATGAGCACCGCCCAAGGCAACGAAGCAGGCAGTCAACAGGGAACAGAAGGCCCGCGTGGGCTGGCTCACGTATGCTGTCATGATCGTCCTTCCCCTCTCGTCAGGCAATGCGTGAAGCTCGTTGTTGGCGGAGTGTTGCGCTCACGTGTCACAGCGTAGCATCGGGGGTAAGGGGTGCGGAAGGTCTGACACTACAATCCGTGTTGAGAAAACCTCCCACTGCGGGTTTTTCTGAGGGTTTCCGCACCATCTGCAGACAAATCACTTTATTATTTCGGCCTCGCAGGTCGATTTTCTGGAGAAGAGCCGGTGAAGATCAGGTTTTCCCGTTGTGTGACGCTGGCTGCGCTCGCGTTGTGGGCGTGGATGGCCCCCGCCGCGGCGCAAGTCGTGAACGTTTACAACTGGGCTGAGTATACGGCCCCGGACACGTTGTCGGGCTTTGAAAAGGCCACCGGCATCAAGGTCAACTACGACGTATTCGACAGCAACGACACGCTGCAGGCCAAGCTGCTGACTGGCCAGTCGGGCTACGACGTCGTGGTTCCGGCCATCAACTACGCTGCAAGGCAGATGCAGGCAGGGCTGTTCCAGAAGCTCGACAAATCGCTCATTCACAATTGGGAGCACCTTGATCCCGACCTCATGGCCCTGGTGGCGCAGGTCGATCCGGGCAACGAATACTTCATTCCTTGGGGCTGGGGTACCAGCGGTCTGGGCTACAACGTTACGCGCGTGCGTGAGCTTGTCGGCGAGGACGCACCGCTGAACGAGTGGGAAATGCTCTTCAACCCCGAGTACGCCGCGCGCCTGCAGTCGTGCGGCATTTCCATCCTCGACGAACCGTCGCAGGTGTTTCCGGCCGTGCTCCATTACCTCGGGAAAGACCCCAACAGCAGCGATCCGTCCGATTATCGCGAGGCGCTCGAGGTCCTGAAGACGATCCGCCCCTACATCCGCCAGTTCAGCTCGGCCGGCTACATCGACGAACTGGCCGTGGGCGATCTGTGCATGGTGTACGGCTATTCGGGAGACGTGTTCATTGCCAAGCGCCGCGCCGAGCAGGCAGGCAAGGACTACACCATCGAGTACTTCATTCCGGAGGGTGGGGCCCCGGCCTGGTTCGATGTCATGGCCATCCCGAAGAGCGCGCGCAATGTTGCCGAGGCGCATGCCTTCATCAACTATATCGAGACGCCGGAAGTGCACGCGGCCATCACGAATTCGGTGTTCTTCCCCAGTGCCAACAAGAGTTCGCGTGAGTTCGTGGTGCCCGAAGTGGCCAATAACCCGATGATCTTCCCCCCGCCGGAAGTGTCGGAGACGCTGTTCCTTGTGAAGCCGCAACCGCTCGATATCCAGCGCCTGCAGTCCAGGCTCTGGGCCGAGCTGAAGTCGGGCCGGTAACGAACCGGGGCAGCGCCCATCCCGGCTGGCGTGGCCAGACGTGGGTACGCGAGCACCGGTGATTCAGTCGCGGGCAGGCGGGAAACCGCTCGCCCGGTGTTTTTCTGGTTTGTTGAGTTCATTTGATGGCGCCCGGGGCGGGGCGCCATTTTGCAAGGTGCGTCTTTCATGTCTGAAACCCTTGGCAATGGGCACCGGTCGTCCGCGCAGTCCGCGGGGCCTGACGATTTCGTGCAGATCATCGATGTCGCCAAACGCTTCGGTGACGTCATGGCGGTGCGGCAGGTCAATCTGAATGTGCGTCGCAACGAGCTGTTTGCCTTGCTGGGCAGTTCGGGCTGCGGCAAATCCACCCTGTTGCGCATGCTTGCCGGTTTCGAAACCGTTACTTCCGGCCGCATCGTGCTCGATGGCGAGGATCTCACCGATGTTCCGCCGTATCGGCGCCCGGTGAACATGATGTTCCAGTCGTATGCGCTCTTTCCCCACATGACCGTCGAAGCCAACGTGGCGTTCGGCTTGAAGCAGGAAGGTACGCCGCGCAACGAGATTCGCGACCGCGTGCATGCGGCGCTCGAACAGGTGCAGATGACGCAGTTCGCGCGGCGCAAGCCGGGCCAGCTGTCGGGCGGTCAGCAACAGCGCGTCGCGCTGGCCCGTAGCCTGGTCAAGCGGCCCAAGCTTCTGCTGCTCGACGAGCCCATGTCGGCCCTCGACAAGCAGATCCGGCAGCGGACGCAGATCGAACTGGTGCGCATCATCGAGGAAGTTGGCGTCACCTGCATCATGGTTACGCACGATCAGGAAGAGGCCATGACCATGGCCGACCGTATCGCAGTCATGAGTGACGGTCTGATCCAGCAATGCGGCACGCCCCAGGAGGTCTACGAGCATCCCGCCACCCGTTTCGTGGCGGGTTTCATCGGTTCAACCAACTTTTTCCAGGGGCGCATCGTGGACGAAGCACCCGACCGTGTCATGCTTGATGTGGCTGAGCTGCCGCATGCGATGGTGGTCAGCCACGGTGTGGGCGAGTCCCTCGGGATGGAGGTCACGGCTTCGGTGCGCCCGGAAAAGATCGTGGTGACCCTGAACAAACCTGCTCGGCTCGACAACTGGACGCGCGGAGAGGTCGTGCACGTGGCCTACCTGGGCAGCCACCTGGTCTACCAGGTCCGCCTGGAGTCCGGCAAGGTGGTGGAGGCGAGCATGCCAAGCTATTCGCTGCTGGACGAGCACAAGGCTGAATTGCACGATGAAGTCTATGTCGGCTGGAGCGCCGACGCCGTTACCCTGTTGCGTGAATAGGATCCATCATGGCAAGGCTTCATTCCCGGCTTTCGGCGCGGCAGCGGGTACTGGCCATTCTGCCGCCTTACGTGTGGCTGGTGCTGATCTCCCTCGTGCCCTTCCTGCTGGTGGTCAAGATCAGCTTCTCGGAAATGGAGTTCGGCATCCCGCCGTATACGCCGCTGGCCGAGTTCGAGGAGGGGGTGCTGCGGCTCACGCTGAGCCTGCGTGGCTACATGATGCTGCTCAGCGACAGCCTGTACGTGGCCACCTATCTGAACTCGCTGAAGATGGCGGCGATCACGACCGTCTGCTGCATCCTCATTGGGTATCCGCTGGCCTATTGTATTGCACGTTCGAACCCGCGCACGCGCAATTTCCTGCTGTTTGCGGTGGTCCTGCCTTTCTGGACATCGCTACTGTTGCGCGTATATGCCTGGATGGGCATCCTGCGTAACGACGGCCTGCTCAACAACGTGCTGATGGCGCTCGGCATCATCGACTCACCTCTGGAAATCTACCGGACTGACCTCGCGGTGTATATCGGGCTGGTCTACGCCTACCTGCCGTTCTTCATCCTGCCGCTGTATGCGCATCTGGTGAAGCTCGACGAGCGTCTGCTGGAGGCAGCATACGACCTGGGTGCGCGGCCGTGGCGCGCGTTCCTGTCGGTCACCTTGCCGCTTTCGCGCAATGGCGTCATTGCGGGCGCCATGCTGGTGTTCATTCCCACCGTGGGTGAATACGTCATTCCCGAGCTGCTCGGGGGCGCCAACACGCTCATGATCGGGCGCATCATGTGGACCGAGTTCTTCAACAACACCGACTGGCCCATGGCGGCCGCCGTCACCTGCGTGATGGTTCTGTTGCTTCTGGTGCCGCTGGCGCTGTTTCAATACAGCGGAGTCAGGGAACTGGAGGAACGGCGATGACGGTGAAGCGGGGCAACGGGTTGCGCATTGTCGTGCTGGTGCTGGGATTCGCCTTCCTTTACATACCCATCATCAGCCTGGTGGTCTATTCCTTCAACGCCTCCTCGCTGGTGACGGTGTGGGGCGGGTTTTCGCTGAAGTGGTACAAGGCGCTGCTCAACGACAATGTGCTCCTTTCGGCGGCCTGGCTATCGCTGCGCATTGCCGCGCTGACCGCCACGGCTTCGGTGGCGATCGGCACCTGGGCGGGCTATGTGCTGGCACGCATGGGGCGGTTTCGCGGCTTCTCGCTGTACGTGGCCATGATCAGCGCACCGCTGGTGGTACCGGAGGTCGTGCTGGGCATTTCCATGCTGCTGCTGTTCGTCGAGATGGGCAATATGTTCGGCTGGCCGGCCGGGCGTGGCGCCTTCACCATCTGGGCCGGGCACGTGATGTTCTGTACGGCCTACGTCGTGGTCATCGTGCAGTCGCGCCTGCGCGAGCTCGACCGCTCGCTTGAGGAAGCCGCCATGGATCTGGGGGCTACTCCCTTGCGTGTGTTCTTCAGCATTACTTTGCCGATCATTTCTCCGGCACTGCTCGCAGCCTGGCTGCTGGCCTTCACGCTGTCGCTCGACGACGTGGTGATTGCCGCCTTCCTGTCGGGTCCCGGGTCGACCACGTTACCGCTGGAGGTGTTCTCGCGGGTACGTCTGGGTCTCAAACCGGAGGTCAATGCGCTGGCCACCATTCTCATCGGGCTGGTCGCGGTGGGCATGCTGATTGCCCGGATGGTACAGAACCGCATCGAGCGCGCGCAGCCGCGCGATGGGCATTGATGCGCCACGACGGGGCGGGCGGAATATACTGAGCTGGATCATTCGCGTGCGCGGGAACGGCGCGCGCGATCCCCGCCGTGCCGCCGTCTGGCTGAAAGGAGGGCACCATGCTCATACGCAAAGCTTCAACCGTCGCTCCGTCGGAAATCACCTCGTACGAGGTCTATCGGCAACGGCGCAACTTCATGACAGCGGCAGGAGGTCTGCTGCTGGGTGCCAGTTTGCCGCGCTGGGGTGGGGGCGTTGCTCTGGCAGCGCAACGACAGGCCGACGGCAGTCTGCCGGTACCGTTCGAGCCCAACACGGCCTACGTACTGATGGACAAGGCCACCGAATTCCGTCATGCCACGACCTACAACAACTTTTACGAGTTCGGTACCGACAAGTCCGATCCTGCGCGCCACGCCGGACGCATGCAGGTGCGGCCCTGGACAGTGGTGGTCGAGGGTGAGGTGCACCATCCGCGGGTATTCGACATCGAAGACCTGCTGCGCCTGGCTCCACTGGAAGAGCGCGTGTGCCGGTTGCGCTGCGTGGAGGGGTGGTCCATGGTCATCCCCTGGATCGGATATCCGCTGAATGCACTCATCCGGCAGGTAGAACCCACGGGGAACGCGCGTTTTGTCGAGTTCCAGAGCGCCCGGCAGCCGGAGGTGATGCCGGGGTTGCGCAGCCGCATACTCGACTGGCCCTACGTGGAAGGGCTGCGGCTCGATGAGGCCAGCCATCCGCTTGCTCTGCTGGCCTTCGGCATGTACGGACAGGTATTGCCCAACCAGAACGGTGCGCCTGTGCGCGTCGTCGTACCCTGGAAGTACGGGTTCAAGTCGGCGAAGTCGATCGTGCGCATACGTTTCACCGAGAAGCAGCCAATATCCAGCTGGATGCGGATGGCCCCTCACGAGTATGGCTTTTACGCAAACGTGAATCCCGGGGTCGATCATCCGCGCTGGAGCCAGGCCACCGAAAGGCGCATCGGCGTCGACGGTTTCTTTCAGCCGAAGCGGGCCACGCTCATGTTCAACGGCTATGCCGACCAGGTCGCTCACCTCTATCAAGGCATGGATTTGCGTGTCCATTACTGAAGAACCTGTTCCGACCGTCATGCCGGCTCGAAGTCGGTCAGCCGAGCGGCCTGCCTTGCGCATCGCCGGCGTACCGGTGCGGGCTTTCAAGGGGGGGCTGTTCGTGCTGGGGCTGGTGCCAGTGGCGCGCTGGATGGTGCTGGGTCTGTACGACCGGCTCGGAGCAAACCCGGTGGAGTTCCTCATCCGCTCGGCGGGTACCTGGACTTTCGTCTGTCTTCTGCTCACGCTGGCCGTCACGCCGCTGCGGATCGTTACGCGGCAGCATGCACTCATCCATGTGCGGCGGATGTGCGGACTGTACACATTCTTCTACGCCAGCCTGCACTTTCTCATGTACATCTGGTGGGACCAGTGGTTCGACCCTGCGGCCGTTCTCGATGACATCGTGAGCCGCCCCTTCATTTTTCTGGGCTTCAGTGCCTGGCTCGTGCTGGTGCCACTGGCACTCACCTCCACGCGTGGCTGGATGCGACGTCTGGGCAGGCGCTGGCAGCAGCTGCATCGCCTGATCTATCTTGCCGGGGTGCTGGCACTGGGCCATTTCTGGCTGCATCGGGCCGGGAAGAACGATTTTCTCGAGGTCTACGTGTTCGGCGTGGTACTGGTATCGTTGCTGCTGTGGCGGGTGGCGCGGGCAGCGCGCCGCTGGTGGTCGACTCCTGATATGCCGGTGACGATGTTCGACCGGGGAGGGCATGTGTGATCGGTCCGGAAGGATGGATGTGGCTTGGGGGCGGCAGCCTGCTGCTCACGGGTCTCGTGCTGGGTTGGGCGCTTGCGCGTGGCAGTAGCCGCCTTGGTCCGCAGCTCGAACAGCTGCTGGAGGCGCACGAGAAACTCGAACGTGCGTTGCGCGCCGAAATGGCCGACGGGTATCGTAGCCTGCGTAATGAAATCGACGACGCGTCGCGCGCGTTGCGCGAGGAGGTCGCGCGCAGCCAGGAAAACCTGCGCACGGTGGTGACGCGGGACGCGGCGGCCGCGCGGGAAGAAAACGCCATTGCCATGCAACGTTTTGCCGGCCAGCTGGGCCAGCAGTTGCAGCAGCTGCTCGAGCTCAACGACCGCCGCATGGTCGATGTGCGCCAGACTGTCGAGGCGCGCCTGCACAGCCTGCAGGCCGAGAACGCGGCCAAGCTCGACGAGATGCGCCGGGTTGTCGACGAAAAGCTGCATGCCACTCTCGAGCAGCGCCTGGGCGAGTCGTTCCGGCTGGTATCCGAACGGCTGGAAGCGGTACACCGTGGGCTGGGCGACATGCGCCAGCTGGCCGCCGACGTGGGCGGCCTGCAGCGCGTGCTGGTGAACGTCAAGGCGCGCGGCACCTGGGGCGAGGTGCAGCTGGCACGGCTGATCGAAGACGTCATGACCCCCGACCAGTATGCGCGCAATGTCAGGACGGTTCCTGGTGGTAACGAGGCCGTGGAGTTTGCGTTGAAGTTGCCGGGGCGTGAGGAAGGGCAAAGCATCTGGCTGCCGATCGACGCGAAGTTCCCCAAGGAATCGTACGAACGCCTGATGGACGCCTATGAGCGTGCCGACGAAGAAGCGATCCGCCAGGCCGCGGCAGCCTTCGAAAAAGCTGTCGAGCTTGAGGCGCGACGTATTGCCGAGAAGTACGTGGCGCCGCCCCATACCACCGACTTCGCGATCATGTTCGTGCCGACCGAGGGCCTGTATGCCGAGGTGTTGCGGCGCCCTGGCCTGTTCGACCGCCTGCAGGCGCTGCGCATTTCGGTGGCTGGGCCGGCCAACCTTGCTGCATTGCTGAACAGCCTGCAGATGGGGTTCCGGACGCTGGCGATCGAGCGCCGTTCTGCTGAGGTATGGCAGGTGCTGCGTGCCGTGAAGACAGAGTTCGGCAAGTTCGGTCAGGCGCTGGCCAGCGTACGCAAGGCGCTCGAGACGGCCAGTTCGCGTATCGGTCAGACGGAAACCCGTACGCGGGCCATGCTGCGCAACCTGCACGCGGTGGAAGCCTTGCCCGAGCACGCGAGCGCGGCCGCTATAGGGTCAGAACCAGCTGCGGCGCTGGCTGACGCCATGGACGACCCCATGGTGCACGATTCCGGGTCTGAGCCTCGCGACGCGCCGATCGCTTGAGCGGCAGGGGTCGTGCGGTGGTGTCGCTGCAACCTCGCTGCCGCCACAGGTCGACGAATCAGTCGGAAACGGCGAAACTCTGGAAGTTCGAGCAGTTCAAGCATTAGCGTTCAGGAACAACTCCATGCTTACACAAGATCAACTCAAGCAGCAGGCTGCTGACGCGGCCCTGGAAATGGTAGCTGAGATCGCCCGGCCGGACGTGGTCATCGGGGTAGGGACGGGGTCTACGGCGGACCTGTTCATCGATGGGTTGGCGGCCTTCAAAGGCAGAATCCGAGGCACGGTCGCCAGTTCGGAGCGAAGTGCGGAACGGCTCCGACGCCATGGTCTGCCGGTACTCGATCTGAACGACGTAGAGACGATTCCCATCTACGTGGACGGCGCCGACGAAATCGACGGCAACCTGTGCATGATCAAGGGCGGCGGTGGCGCGTTGACCCGCGAGAAGATCGTGGCCAGCGTGGCCGAGCGCTTCGTGTGCATTGCCGATGAGTCGAAGCTGGTGCAACGACTGGGCGCATTTCCGCTACCCATCGAGGTGATCCCGATGGCCCGTGCAGCCATTGCGCGGCGCATGCTGGCTCTGGGCGGCGAGGCACGCGTGCGCGAGGGTTTCGTCACCGACAACGGCAACCAGATTCTTGACGTACACGGCCTGCGCATTATCGATCCGCAGACGTTCGAAGCCCAGATCAACAACATGCCCGGGGTGGTGACGTGTGGCCTGTTTGCACTGCGTGGCGCCGACATCGCCCTGCTGGCGACGCAGAACGGCGTGCGCCGCCTGGTTGCGCCCGACAACTCGCTGTAGATTTGAAGCTGCGATGACAGGACGCGCCGCTGGAGGGCGGCGTGTCAGGCCGCGCACCGAAACGCGACGGCCTGGGCAGTGAGCAGGCGTACGCCCACGGTGCTGCCCACTTCGTAGGGGTTGCGACTGGGCGCCAGCGCCAGAAGCCTGCCACCGGAGGGCAGTTCCAGGGTGTAGAGGAACTCGGGCCCACGAAACGCCCGCGATACAACCCGGGCCCGTATGGGGCTGGTGTCGTCCAGCGCGACCGAATCGGGCCGGATCAGGATTTCCACCCCGTTGGCCGAGGGCGATTGGCACGGCTGCAGCTGGCAGAGGGGCTCGAATTCGCCCAGCTCGGTGCACAGGCAGGTATCGTTGATGGCCGTACCTGGCAGCAGCACCCCTTCGCCAATGAAACCGGCCACGTAGCGGTCGGCCGGCTGGTGGTACAGATTGTAGGGGGTGTCCCACTGGCGCAGGCGGCCTTCGGCCAGCACGCCCACCTTGTCGGCAATGGCAAAGGCTTCGCGCTGGTCGTGGGTGACCAGAATCGCGGTAGCACCGGCCGCTTTCAGAATGTTCCGCACTTCTTCTGCCAGACGCTCGCGCAAGGTGACGTCAAGGTTGGAGAAGGGCTCATCAAGCAGCATGAGGCGTGGCCTCGGCGCCAGTGCGCGGGCAAGCGCCACCCGCTGCTGCTGACCGCCGGAAAGTTCGTGCGGATACCGGTTGGCGTGGCCGGCCAGATCGACCAGTTCGAGCATCTCACGCACGCGGGTGCGCCGCTCGGCGGCATTCAGCTTGCGCAAGCCGAAAGCCACGTTGGTTTCAACGGTCAGGTGCGGAAACAGCGCGTAGTCCTGGAAGACCACGCCGATACGGCGATCTTCGGGCGCTACCATGTGCCCCTTGCGGGCCACACATTCGCCGGCGAGGATGATCTCCCCGTCGCGGAGGGGTTCGAAGCCGGCAATGGCGCGCAACACCGTAGTCTTGCCGCAGCCCGAGGCGCCCAGCAGGCAGCCGATCTCGCCGGTGGCCAGATGCAGCGACAGGTTTTCGATCACGGTATGGTTGCCGTAACCCAACGAGATGGAGTGGAGATCGAGCATGGTTTCCTGTTCCTGCCAGATTGTTGCTAACTCGTGCTGCCCGGAACCTGTTCGGTCTGTCGCACGATGAGCATGACCGGCAACAGCCCGACCATGACGATGAACAGGGCAGGCAATGCCGCACGTTCCCACATGGATTCGGACGTCAGCTGAAAGATGCGGACCGACAACGTATCCCAACCGAAGCTGCGTGTCATCAGGGTGATGGGCATTTCCTTCAGTACATCGACGAACACCAGAAGAAACCCTGCCAGCAGGCCAGGCCTGAGCAGGGGCAGATACAGGCGTCGCAGGATCTCGGGTGTACTCAGCCCCAGTGAGCGTGCGGCATCCTCCTGGTTGCGGCTGATGCGCTGCATGGCGCTGTCGGCCGAGTGAAACGCCACCGCGAGGAAGCGGGCCACGAGGGCCAGCATCATGGTCAACAGGGTTCCCTTGAGAATTTCATAGCCGGAGAACCCGGTGAGACGGGCGAGTGCGACCAGGCGTTCATCCATCCAGGCTATGGGAATGAATACCCCCACGGCCAGAACGGTGCCCGGCACGGCATACCCGAGGGTGGACAGCCTGATGGCCCAACGACTGACGCGGTCGCGGTAATTGCGACGCACCCAGGCGAGAAGCAGCGCGAGCACGATGGCAGTGGTACTGGTGCCCAGGGCCAGCTCCAGTGAGTTCCAGACAAACTCCCAGTAACGGGTATCGAGGTCTTCGCGCCATATTTCCGCTGCCCAGATCACCAGCTGGACGACAGGGATCACGAACGCCGCAACCAGTACCGCACCACATGACAGCGGGGCGATGTAGCGCCACTTGCCCTGGAGCACGATACGCGGGCTGTAGGCTGAGGCCACCTGGTACTGGCGTCGTCCGCGCATGCGTTGTTCAAACGCGGCCAGCAACAGGACGAAAGTTACCAGCAACGATGCCAGCTGGGCCGCTGCTGGCAGGTTGAAGAGGCCGAACCACGACTTGTAGATGGCCGTGGTGAAGGTATCGTAGTTGAAGACGGCGACCGCCCCGAAATCGGCCAGGGTCTCCATGAGCACGAGCGTGAGGCCGCCGATGATCCAGGGACGCGCCATGGGCAATGCTACCCGGAAGAATGCGGCGCGGGGCGAATAGCCCAGTGTTTGCGCGGCTTCCAGCGCCCGTCGTCCCTGAGTGCGGAAGGCGTTGCGGGCCAGCAGGTACACGTAGGGGTACAGCGCCATCACCAGAACGATGGTGACCGCCCACAGCCCGCTGCGTACGTTCGGAAAGGCGCGGCTGCTGCCGAACCAGGCGCGGGCGAGGGTCTGCACGGGGCCCGCGTAGTCGAAAATGCCGATCTGCACGAAAGCCAACACGTAGGCCGGGATGGCCAGCGGAAGCATCAGTGCCCAGGAAAAGAAGCGCCTGCCCGGGAACTCGCAGGCAGCCGTGAGCCACGCGAGCGGGACGCCTACGGCCAGTACGCCGATGCCTACGGTAACCATCAGGAGTGCCGTATTCAGCAGCACGCGGGGCAGCACGTACTGGCTGAGGTGGGCCCAGACGTCGGGTTGCGGATAAACGAAATACGCCGCAACCACGGCCAGGGGAATGACCGTGAGCAGCGTAATCGGCAGGGCGAACACCGCGCCCCGGGACCACGTGGACGTGGCCCGGGAGAATGCAGAAGGATTAGCGGTAACCGACACGATCCAGCAGGAGGATGGCTTCGGGTTGCAGCTGGCCAACCTGGGTAGCGTTGGTGTTGTCGGCCTTGTAGGTGCCCCAGGCCTTCACGATGGGGTCGGCCTCGACGCGCGGGTTTACCGGGCTTTCGAACGTGCCATGGGTGTAGCCGTTCTGTGCGTCTTCGGACGAGATCCACTCGAGGAACTTCAGCGCGCCTTCGGGATTCTTGGCGTGCCGGGTGATGCCGCCCCCGGAAAGGTTGACGTGCGTGCCACCCTCACCTTCGCCCTGGTTGGCCCAGAAGAGTGCCACCTTGTTCTTGAATTCCGGATCACGGTTGATGAGTCGGCCGTAATAGTACGTATTGGCAATGCCCACTTCGCACTGGCCGGCGGCGATGGCCTCGAGCAGCTTGCTGTCGCTGGTGAACACGTCGGTTGCCAGGTTGTTCACCCAGCCGCGGACGATTTCCTCGGTTTTCTCGGTACCGTAGCGCGACAGGAGCATGGCGACCAGGGACTGCGTGTAGGTCTGCTTGCCGGTGCGCAGGCAGAGCTTGCCCTTCCATTTGGGATCGGCCAGTGCTTCGTAGGTGGAGAGTTCGCTGGGGTTGACCTTCTTGGGATCGTAGAAGATCGTGCGCTCGC
>ERZ777003.2706-NODE-2706-length-19506-cov-6.801707_pt1 | contig 19506 bp, 26 predicted proteins | sample MGYA00374956_ERZ777003 | MGnify/ENA primary metagenome ERZ777003 (study PRJEB29302, sample SAMN06268252) | bioreactor metagenome | isolation source: Joint BioEnergy Institute, California, USA | place: USA:Joint BioEnergy Institute, California, USA | collected... | reverse complement strand
TGACTGGCGCTCTGTGAGCGCCATGCCGCCGAACTGCGCGCCCGCTACACCGCCCGACGGCACCGCTCCTCGGAGGGCAGCCATGCACGACTTGGACGCGATGCCCCCGCCGCCGGCGCCGACCCCGGAACCGGAGCCACCGCCGGAGGCGATACCCCAGCAGGACCGGTGGGCGGCCGAGCTCGCCCGGCGCCGACGGCATCTGACCGCGCTCGATGACGAGGCCATTGCGGTCCGCTACCCGCCGCACGAGCGGGAGCTGTACACCCGCCTGCGGAATCGAGGCGGCTTCTGCCTCTGGCTCGATGAGCGAGACTACGCCGCGGCTCTCGCTGAGGCTGCACGAGCGGCAGCCCGAGACCGGGGCTGAGGGGCTCGTGACCGCCTTCTGGCGCCTGGTCGCCCAGGATCTCGCCACCGGCATCCCAACGCCCGATTCGGGCTACCCCACCGCGGACGACTGGCTCGAGTCGGAGGCGTTCGAGTACTGGGTCTCGGCGACGCTCCCCGAGTCGTGCACTCCGGAGCTGGTCCGGGCTGCCCTGCGGTCCACCTACGGAGGGAATCGTTGAGCGGACGACCGACGAAACTTACCCCGGAGGTGCAGCAGCGCATCGTCGATGCCCTCCGGGACGGCAACTACCGCGAGGCCGCGGTTGCCTGTGCCGGCATCGATTACAAGACCTTCTACAACTGGATGCGCCGCGGCCAGCAGGAGAAGGCTGGTCGATATTTCCAGTTTTTCCAGGCGGTCCAGCAGGCCGAGCATGAGGCCGAGCGAGAGATGGTCGCCCAGTGGAAGGCCCACATGCCCGAATCCTGGCAGGCCATCCGGGACTTCCTCGAGCGCCGCTTCCCCGACCGCTGGGGCCGACGGGACCGGCTCGATGTCACCATCCTCAAGAAGTTTGTCACCGAGTTTGCCCAGGAGAAGGGCCTTGACCCTGCGCCGCTGCTGGCGGAGGCCGAGAAGATCGCCGCGGGAGCCTGGGCGAAGTGACGCTGATGGAGCGGGCAATTGCCCGCATCCTCGTCGAGGCCGAGGCGGCGCAGCGGCTCGAGCGCTCCGGTGCGGCGGCCACGACCGCCGACATCGAGCGCGACTGGGAGACCTGGGTCCGCACGCTCTTCCCCCAGTACGTCTCGACATCCGATGGGGTGCCGATCGCGTTCGCCGCGTTTCACCGCGCCTTCTGGGACTGGGTCTGGGCGCTCCAGCGGGGCGAGCGGCCTGCGCCGTTCGTGGCCATCTGGCCCCGCGGCGCCGGGAAGAGCACCAACGCCGAGCTGGCGACGGTCGCCATCGGCGCCCGCGGCATCCGCCGCTATGCCTGGTACATCAGCGCCACCCAGGAGAAGGCCGACGACCACGTCCAGAACATCGCCGCGATGCTCGAGTCGGCCGCGGTCGAGCACTACTACCCGGCGATGGCCGAGCGGCTGCTCTCGAAGTACGGGACCAGTCGCGGCTGGCGGCGCAATCGCCTGCGCACCGCCTCGGGGTTCACCGTCGATGCGCTGGGCCTCGACAGCGCGGCGCGCGGCGCGAAGCTCGAGGAGGTCCGGCCGGATTTCATGATTCTGGACGACATCGACTCGGAGACCGACACGCCGACGGCCGTCGAGAAGCGCATCAAGGTCATTACGCGCAAGCTCCTGCCGGCTGGGGCGCAGGACCTGGCCGTGCTCGCCGTCCAGAACCTCATCCACCCCGACAGCGTGTTCAGCCGGCTCGCCGACGGCCGAGCCGAGTTCCTGACCGACCGCATGGTCTCCGGCCCCTATCCCGCCGTCGAGGGGCTGCAGGTCGAGCAGCGGGACGGCCGCTACGTCATCACCGGCGGTCGCCCCACCTGGGAGTGGCTCAGTCTCGAGCGCTGTCAGGCGATGCTCGACGACTTCGGCCTCTCCGCGTTCCTGAGCGAGTGCCAGCACGACGTCGAGCCGCCGGCGGGCGGGCTCTTCAGCCATCTCGACCTCGACGCCATCCTGGTCGACCCCGACGAGGTGCCCGCGCTCGAGCAGGTGCAGGTCTGGTGCGATCCGGCCGTGACCTCGAGCGACCAGGCCGACGCCCATGGCGTCCAGGTCGACGGGCGCGGCGTGGATGGACGGCTCTATCGGCTGTTCTCCTGGGAGCAGCGGGCGACGCCGGAGACGACGATCAAACTGGCGATCGAGAAGGCGCTCGAGTACCAGGCGACGCTGATCGGCTTCGAGACCGACCAGGGCGGCGAGCTCTGGGAGACCACGTACCGGAAGATCTGGCAGGAGGTCAGCCCTGGCAAGCCCATGCTGCGCTTCCGGGAAGAGAAGGCCGGGAGCCAGCCAGGGAACAAGGTCCACCGGTGGAGCCAGATGCTCGCCGACTACGAGCGGGACCGCATCCGCCACGTCCGGGGGACGCACACCGTCCTGCATCGGGCGCTCCGCCGGGTGCCGCTGACCAAGCCCTTCGACCTGGTCGATGCCGCCTACTGGTCCTGGCACAGCCTGATGGAGCAGCCGCCCGCCATCGACACCGGCGTGGTGCCGCCGCCGCTCGTTCGGCGGACGTTCGGGGAGCATACCGGCGGCGGCTTCAGTCGCTTGCGCCTCTAGGAGAGCACGAGGAGGAAGACTAACGATGGGCTTCTTCGACTGGATTCGCGGGCGGTCGGCACCGCAGCCGCCGGCACCCGCGCTGCCGCAGCCGGAGGTCATCACCGTCTACGAGGCGATTCCGGGCGCGTACGACCCCGACGCCGACCTGAGCCCCACCGGTGGCGGCTCCCGGTACTACCGGCGCATCTCGCAGCAGAGCCGTCGCGACTTCGACCCGCTCAAGCAGGAGCGGATGCAGGAGCTCGCATTCTACCTCTACGACCACAACTACCTCGCCAAGCGGGTGCTCGAGGTCATCCGGGACTTCGTCGTCGGCGAGGGCATCACGGTCGTCAGCACGAACCCGGACGAGCCGGCGCGCCAGCTCGAGCAGGAGGCGATCGACCGTACCTGGCTCGATCCGCAGAACCGGATCGACCAGGCGGTCCATGACTACTGCCTCGAGCTGGGGCTGTGGGGGGAGCTGGTGCTGCCGGTGACGGTGAACCCCCGCAACGGCGCGGTGCGCTTCGGGTACATCGACCCCGGCCGGATCGAGCAGGTCATCACCGACCCGGCGAACGACCAGGAGGTCATCGCCATCCAGCTCAAGCGGCCGGATCCCGGCGGGCCACCGCAGCGGCTGCGCGTCGTCCACGTCGAGACCGACCCCAACCGGCGGGAGTACGGGCGGCTCGTGCCGGCCCGGCTCTCCGAGACGTTCCGCGATGGCGACCGCGAGTACCTGTATCTCGGCTCCTGCTTCTACTTCAAGATCAACTCCGTCATGGGCGCCCGGCGAGGCCGCAGCGACCTGCTCTCGATTGCCGACATCATCGATGCCCACGACCAGGCACTCTTCAACGCCGTCGAGCGGAATCTGCTGACGAAGAGCTTCATCTACGACGTGACGGTCGATGGCGGCGAGCAGGAAGTCGCAAAGGTCAAGGCCGAGCTCGAGGGGAAGGGGCCACCGTATGGGGCGACGCGCGTCCACTCGACTGCCGTCACCTGGAATGCGGTTGCGCCCGACCTGAAGATTCCGGACGACGTCGCGCTGCTCGATGCCATCGTCGATGCCGTCGCCGTCGGCGCGGGGCTCCCCAAGACCTGGCTCAGCGGCACGACGGACGTCAACCGGGCGACGGCGACGGAGCTCGCCGAGCCAGCCATCAAGCGGCTGACGGCAAGGCAGCGGTACTTCCGGTACTGCCTCGAGCAGCTCGTGACCTTCATCCTCGACCAGGCCGAGCTGGCGGGGATGATCAAATGGCGACCAACGACGCTGCGGACGCTGCGGCCGGTGCCGTGGCAGTTCGCCGTCCAGATGCCGGACATGCGGCAGAAGGACGTCCAGTCGGCGGCGGCAGCGCTCAACCAGGCCGCGAATGCGCTCGCCCTGCTCAAGAGCGAGGCCGCGATCGACACCGAGGTCGAGCGGCGGGTGGCGCAGGTGCTGATTGCGCCCTTCGGCGTCGAGTACGACCTCGAGCAGGTGGCAGCCAACGCCGACCGGGAGAAGGCGGAGCGGGAGGCGAAGTTCGCCGTTGCGCCCTACGGCGCTGAGCAGGGTGATCGCCAGCAGGACGACGCCGCTAACGACGAGGCAAACGACGAGGCCGCATGAGCGAGTGTGCGCACTGTGACCACGTCGAGGGGCGGGTGTTCTTCCCCGACGGCCGCGTCATCTACCTGCTGCTCTGCTGCTGGTGCGGGCGCCGAGAGGAGCGGCCGCTTGTGGAGCGCGAGCACGGCTCGCATGCAGCCAAGCTGACCCCACTGCCGGAGCCACTATCAGGATAACGGATCGATACGCTGATGGATATCGGAACCACCGTTGTTACCGTCTGCTTCATCGTGACGCTCGGTATCGTCCTGCTAGCGGCTATTCGAGCAGCGAGCTAGGAGTCACGGACGATTGACGCGTGATGAGGAGGACTGATGGAGTGGGTGCTACTCGGTGTGGGCATCGTCGGGGCGGTAGCGCTCATCGTCGCGATGACGCTCGACTTCCGGCGGGTGGAGCGGGAACGGGCGGCCAGGCTAGCCGAGTATGGCCGGCAGGTGGAGGCCATTTACGCGAGGCTGCACCAGGATCTCGCTCAAGTCCGTGAGCTGCGAGCGCAGGCGGAGCGGCTTGCGGAGTGGGTGCAGCGCGCCGGGGCCGAGACGCCCAGCGGGGCGCTGTCCGCTGAGGATGACGAGGACATCGAGGCCGAATGGCGCCGGCGGGTGGACGAATGGCGGCGTGGCATCCGCCCCGTCCGCATGACGATCACCGGAACCTGGGATGACCCTGATTGGCCGGTCCTGCTGCACGGCAAGAACTGAGCATGCTGGCGACGCAGCGCATCCTCGAGGACTACCGGAGCAGCGACCCGCAGATTCGGCGCTACCTGCAGCGGGTCGAGCGGCTCATGGCGCGCCTTGGCCGCCTCGAGACCGTTGAGGTCCGGCGCGCCCTGCGGCTGCTCACGGACGCCCGGCGGCGCATCCTCGACGAGCTGGCGAGCCTGCCCGTCACCGCCGACGGCAGCCTCCGCGCGGTGACGCTGCGAGCGCTCCAGCTCGCGCTCGAGCAGGAGACGGCCCGCTTTGCCTCCGACTACCGGCAGTCGCTGATCCAGGCGCTCGACGATGCCTGGGCGCTTGGCATCGAGCTCGTGCCCGAGACGCTCGACGCGCTCGGCATCACGCTGACGCTCGCACCACAGATCAGCCGCACCCAGCTCGAGATCGCCCAGGGCTACACCGTCGAGCTCGTCCGGCGCATCTCCGACGACCTGCGCAACCGCATCACCGAGCGGATTCGGCTGGGCGTGCTCGGTGGTGAGACGATTGCGTCACTCCAGCGCAAGATCGCCGCCGACCTGCGGACTGAGCCGAGCCGTTACGACCACAGGCTCGGGCCGTTCGCCATCCAGGCAGAGCGCATCGTCCGGACGGAGCTGCAGACGGTGTTCTCGCTCGCCAACGAGGCCCGGCAGCAGCAGCTCGCCGAGCAGGTGCCAGGATTGCGCAAGGTCTGGCTGACGGCCAGGGATGACCGCGTCCGGCCGGCGCACGTGACGGCCGGCAACCAGTACGCGCCCGGCGGCCGGCCGGGGCCGATCCCGGTGCACCAGGACTTCATCGTCGGCGGGGAGCGGGCGAAGCACCCGAAGGACCCGCGGCTCTCACCCGGCAATCGGATCAACTGCCGGTGCATCAGCATGCTCTATCACCCCGATTGGGAGCGCTGGCGGCAGCAGGCCGCGGGGGCTGACCAATGACGACGGCGAGCGTTGGGCTGTCGGTGGCCCTCGTGCCGGAGCGGACCTATCGCTGGCGCTGCTGGCGGTGTGGGCACACGCTCGGCGAGCACAACTACACCCCCGGCGCCTGGTTCAAGGTCCACTGCCACAACTGCGATGGCCGAGAGGGTGCCTACGCCGTCAATGTCCACTGGGTGGACCAGTCCGGACACGTCCGCTCCGACGGCTGGCTCGAGCCGAAGCGGCGGCGCTAGTACCGCTGGTAGTACCACTGGCCGGTTCCGAATTCGCGAGGCCGCGGTCGCGCGAATTCCACGGAGTCGAATTCGCGGAATTCGCGAAGTCTTGAAACGAATTCATTTGGCGGAATTACTGGGCAAACGGGCCAATTCGCGGAGAAGCCTCGATTTCGCGAGACCGATGCCCATCCACCGGGCAGATCTTCGCCTTCCGTGTTTCTGCTGCCAGGGTGAGGTTCGAGCAGCGTTCCGCGACTCTCCCTGCCCTTGACATGCCGGCTCATGAGTGCTCGACTATACTGTGCGCCTCGAATCACCCACCCAGTTCGCCTGGGCCTGCCTCCAGCTCGGCGACTACCCGCCGCCCGCGCCGACCCGTAAGGGCGTCGCCCGCTTCGGACCTGACGCCGACTGCTGGCTCTGCGGCGGTCCCACCCACGGCGTCGGCTGGCCCTGGCGGCTCGCCATCACTGATACGTTCACCAACCACACGCTCGCCAAGGCGCCCCACTCCCAGACCGTCTGTCAGCCCTGCGCGGCCCTGGCGAGCAAGCAGACCTGGGGGCCCTACGTCGCCGCCCACCCGGAGAAGGGGCTGAAGACCGGCCACGCGGTGAGCTGGCGCAACTACAGCCACGTCTTTGCGCCCGGTCTCCACGACTGCCCGACCCGCGCCGGCTGGCGGCATTGGCTCCTCAATCCGCCGGAGCCGCCCTTCTTGTTTGTGATCTCGACGAGCCAAAAGAAGCACCTGATATTCCGGGCGCGTGTAGCTTGTAGCCGAGATGTCTACCCGTTGCAGTTTGAAGAAGTCGCCCTGCTGGTCGAGCGCGCCAAGTTCAGAGAATGCCTAGCCGCTTTCGATCGACTCTTTGCGCTCGGATTCAGCAGCGATGGGATCGTGACGGGCCGCTACCACCCAGCACAACTGCTCAAGGTGGGAGTGGCGACGTGGCGTGAGGCAGAGCGGGCCATCGCGCCATGGCGAAGCAGAGCGCCTTACTACCTCGAGCTCTGTGCCTATATCACGACGCGTGCTCAGCTGGAGGACGGTTGGAGGGGGTAGAAGGATTGCCGCGCCCATCAACCAAGGTTTCGCTGACCTGCCAACAGTGCGGAAACGCTTTCCTGGTACCTCCATCAGTGGTGCAGCATGGCCGCCAGTTCTGCAGTCGGGAGTGTTTCCAGGCATTCGAGGCGCAACGGGCAGTTGTAGTGTCATGTGCATACTGCTCGGAACCGATCCAGCTGATGCCAAACCAAATGCGCCGACGACAGAAGTGGTTCTGTGGTGCTGCATGTCAGGAGCGAGCTTCAGCAATAGATCGGTACACACGATTCTGGAGTCGCGTGGAGATCACCGGTGACTGTTGGATTTGGCAAGGAAAACACAACGGGCTGGGATACGGCCAGTTCTTCGTGCATGGTCGACACGTCTACGCCCATCGCTATGCCTACGAAGAGCTCATTGGGCCGATACCGGAAGGCCTCGAACTCGATCATCTCTGCCGTAATCCATCATGTGTTCGGCCCGACCATCTAGAGGCAGTGGATCACCGTACGAATATCCGGCGTGGCAATTCCATGTTCACCGGCTGGTGGAACAAGCGCAAGACGCATTGTCCACGAGGTCATCCATATGACGAGCGAAACACGTACGTCGATAAGCGCGGCATCCGATCCTGCCGGAAATGTCGGTACCTCAGTCATCGAAAATGGTTGCTCGCTAAGCGCGCAGCAATACAGGAGCTGGCAGCATGATCTACGGCTTCGATACGGACGATCTCCATGAGGCGACGGCGGCGCTCTGCGTCTATGCCGTCTGGCGTAGCCGGGATAAGGCCCGGTTCAAGGTCACGCCCGAGGTCTGGAGCCAGGCCGAGCGGTTCGTCAAAGCCTCCGCCAAGCGGGCTCGGACTGTCCCCGAGTTCCTCGAGGCGCTCAAGCCCCGCTTCTGCTGCGGGACCATCCACCCCCGCGCGATGGCCGTTGGCATCAAGGGCACGCCAACGCTCACGACCGAGAGCGGCGAGATCATCGAGCTCGGCAGCGCTGCGGAGGAGCAGCGGGAGTTTCTGACCGGCGTGCTGGCTCGGGTCAACCAGCGCACGGTCATCGATCTCCTCTACAAGCAGACCGCCTACCTCATCCTCCTGGTCCGTGACCGGCTCGAGCGGGAGCGGCCGATCGAAGCCCGCTTTGAGACCGAGCTTGCCGAGATTGGAGCTGACGCATGACGACGGAGACGCTACGCAACGTCCGGCTGTTTGGCACGTTCACCCTGCGCTCGCCGCTCTCGCACATTGGCGAGGCCATCTCGACGACGAGCTACCTCGTCGAGGAGCCCATCCTCCAGCCCGACGGCGAGGTCGAGCCGGTGTTTTCGTACTCGGGCAACGCCTGGCGCGGGCAGCTTCGGGACCTGGCCGCGAGCTACCTGCTGGACCAGCTCGGTATCCAGCGGCTCCCGCTCGACGCGTTCCACCTGCTCTTCAGCGGCGGGCGGATTGGCGGCGAGCAGCAAGTCGACCTCGAGAAGGCCCGGCAGTACCGGCGGAACATCCCGATGCTCGCGATCTTCGGCGGCGGCGTGGGCAACCAGATTCTCCCCGGCAAGCTCCGGGTCAGCAACGCCTATCCGCTCTGTGTCGAGGCGCTGCCCGTCCTGCCCGAGTATCTCCTCGAGCGGGCGGTCAACGTCTCCTACCGCTCGCTCACGTTCGAGAAGTCTTTCAGCCGGAAGGACGACTCGAAGGACGACCGGCTGAACCACTACGCCGGTATGGGCCTGCCGGAGCCGGGGCAGCTCGCGCTCCTCGGCGAGACCGAACCGACCAAGAAGCGGGAGAAGGACGGACCTGCTGACCAGATGCGGATGACCGCCGAGCTGCTCGCGGCAGGCTCGGTACTGTACACGCAGATCGACTGCCTCGACGTGACCGAGGTCGAGCTCGGCGCCCTCGTCTCGGCGCTCCACCGGTTCAGCCGGAGCCCGCACATCGGGGGGCAGGCGAACAAGGGCCATGGCCGGGTCGCGCTCGAGTACCGCCTGCTCGACCTCGACACCGGCGAGATCGTCGACTTCCTGCGCGTCGACGATGGCCCGTCGAAGCTCGCGCCGCCCGCCGAGCAGGCGAAGCAGGCGTACGACGAGTTCCTCCGGCTCCAGCTCGATGCCTATCTCGCAAGCCACCAGCACGAGCTGCGGGCGCTGCTGGGGGCGGCGTGATGGCGGTCGCGGGTCCGGCGTTCGTCACCCCGCATGCACGAAAACGCTTCCAGCGGCGGATCGCGAGACTGCCAGATAACGAGGCCCTCGCCGCGATCATCCGAGGCCTCGAGCGGCCGCGGGCGATCCGGGTAGGTCGACGGCAGGACGGCGTGCCGGTGATCGACGTTGCCGTCGACGGCGAATACCAGTTCATCGCCACGCTCGTTGTCCACCCTGACCCGCGGCTGCGCCCGGCAGTCGTGACGATTCTCCCGGCGACGGTCGGCCGGAACCGGCCTGGTCGATACAAGTGGGAGCGCCCCCGTTGGCAGGTGCTGAGATGGAACCGCTGCGCATAATCGCCGAGACCCCGGCCGGGTTCGCGAGCGCCGATCCCTGGAGCCCGGCGATCGAGGGCATTCTTGCCTACTGGCAGCTCCGTGAGGAGCTGGGCGAGGAAGAGTTTGCCCTCGGCATGACCGGCCATCGCCCGCTGGTCGAGGCGAGGCGCCTGCCGTTGGCGACGGAGTCCGATGGCGAGCACTGGTGGTGGGTCGCCTCGATGCCGATCTACGAGCTGCGGGCGGAGTATCTCCGCTGGTACCACCGGCGGTTCGATACCCAGCTCGCCGAGCGATACGCCGATACCCGGAAGGTGCTCGTCACGGCCGGGCCGTACAAGAACTACCGCAATGCCGCGACCGTCCACCTGACCCCACAGGTCGAGTGGCACGTGATCGGGGACCGCGCCGAGATCGAGCGACTGCTCCGGCGCTGCACGGCGATCGGGGCGAAGATCGGTCGGGGGCTCGGCCAGGTCCGCCGCTGGACGGTGACGCCCGACGGCGCCGACGAGCGGCTGGCGCGGCTGCACCGGCCGCTGCCGGTCGAGTACGCCAGCCGCCACGGCGTGACCGGGATGGTGCTGACCTGGGGGATTCGGCCCCCCGTCCGGGCGCGGGAGCATCAGGCGCTGTGCGTGCTGCCGTGAGCGCGCCCGGCATGACGGCGATCGAGCGCAGGACCTACGAGCTCTATGCCCGGCTGCCCGTCTTCGGCCGGCGCGTCGCGGCCGCGGATACGATCATCCGCGACGCGCTGGCGGCGGTGCCTGGCACCTGGGCGGTCAGTATCTCCGGCGGCAAGGACTCGACGGTGCTGCTCGATCTGTGTGTCCGGGCCGGCTGGCGCGGCCCGGTGTTCAACTTCTTCGATCGGGAGATCCCGACCGCCAACCACGCGGCCGTGCGCCTCCTCGCCGAACGGTACGAATTGGAGCTGCATCAGCTCGCCGTGCCGGGCGCCTGGGACGTCTACGAGCGGGCGGGGCGGTTCTTCGTCCACCCCGAGACGGCCGAGGAGCGCCGGCTCGTCAACTGGATGCTGGCCGAGTTCAAGCGCCTCGCCAACGCCTACGCGGCCGCGCAGGGCTGGGTCGGCACGTTCTGGGGCATGCGGGCGAGCGAGAGCCGGCCACGCGCGTTCACCGTCGCCCGCAAGGGCACCCGCTACCAGACGCAGAGCCGGAGCACCTGGACGGCGCTGCCGCTCGCCCGCTGGACCAGCCGGGATGTCTGGAGCTATCTCGTATGGCGCGATCTGCCCTGGCTGCCCCGCTACGACCTCGCGGACGACCGGGAGCACGAGCGGTCGGATTGGGCCTGGCTGTGCGCCGAAGGCGTCTGGCGCTACGGCCAGGGGCAGCGGATGCGGCGGACCGACCCGGCGCGCTGGCAGGCGTTGGTGGCCCGCTGGCCGGAGCTGGCGCAGTGGGGCTGACCGCCTGGGACCGCTACCCGGTTCGGCCGGGCGAGTGGTGGGCGGCCGGCCCCCATCGCTTCCTCTGCGGCGATATCGAGGCGGGGGCCTTCGCGACGCTGGTGGCCGCGTTGCCGGCGCCGGCTGCGCTCGTCTACACCGATCCCCCCTGGGGCCAGGGGAATGCCGCCTACTGGCGGACAGTGGCGGCGCGGGCCGGCGTGCCAGCGGCCCCGGCGAGCTACGATCGGCTGCTCCAGGCCATCGGGGCGGGGGCGGCGGCGAGCGGGGCGCCGGCCGTCTGGGTCGAGATCGGCGTCCGCTGGGCCACGGAGGCCGCGGCCACCCTGGCGCCATACCTGCCGCCGCTCGCGGCCGTCTGGACCGTCACCTACGGCCGCCCACCCCGGCCGAACGTGCTGCTCGGCTTCAGCGCCCGCCCGATCGCTGGCGACGCCAGCGGGCTGCACGGCGAGGCCGTCACGGCCTGGGTGTTTGCCCGGCAGTCGGTGCCGGGCGGGATCGTGCTCGATCCCTGCGTCGGGCGGGGGATGACCGCGCGGTTCGCCCACCGCTCCGGCATGGCCTGCTGGGGCTGCGAGCTGCATCCCGGCCGGCTGGCCGTGACCCTCGACTGGCTGGGCCGGCGAGGGCTCCCCGTGGCCCGGTACACGGGGACGGGAGACGACAGATGGCCTGGGTAGCTGCGGAGAAGTCGGAGGCTGTGCGAGCGGTATGGCGCGGACAAGTGGCCAGGCTAACCGAGGCGCTCGCTGGAAGCACCGGTACACGCCCGAGGAGGCCCAGTTTGTGGTCGACCACCTCTCCGTCTGGACCATCGACGCGATCGCCAAGCGGCTTGGCCGGACCCGGAAGAGCGTCGTCCAGTGGTGCCAGCGGAACGGGCAGTACCCGACCCGGCAGCAGTGGGTGACGTCAGGCCAGGCGGCGGAGCTGACCGGCTGGTCGCCGCAGTGGATAGTGCGGCTGGTCAAGGCGGGGAAGCTGCGAGGGCGTCGGGTGCCGGGTGGCCGGTGGTGGCTGATCGACCCGGACAGCCTGCCCCGTCGGCCAGAGTGGCGGGTGCTCAAGCCCTGGCACGAGCGGGACAAGGCCGTCCGGGTGCGGGGTGAGGCGGCTTAGGCGTGGTCGGTCGGCAGCGGGGTACGGGGACGCTCCGCACGGCTCGCCCGGATGCGGGAGCCGAGCCGGTTGGGGATGCCTGCCGGGCGAGGCGAGGGCGGGAGCTCCTGAAGCACCTGCCGGCCGAGCTCGTGCTGGTTCCGCTCGAGTGCGGCGGCTCGCTGCTTGGCCTGATAGGTCGGGGACCAGAGCGAAGCGGTCCGAGGCAGCTCGAACCGCTCCTTGTAGGCCGCAGCGCTCAGGCCGTGCGCCAGGCGCGCATGCTTGTCGAGGCCCGCGACCCATTTCCCGCAGCTGTGGCACTGCAGCCGCTCCCCGTCATCGTCGACGAGCAGGACGCCGAGCGGTGGCAGGTCTGGATTGGCCTGCGGGACGGGCTGGGGCGACGGCCGGGTGCGGGCGTGGTAGTCCCGCAGGTACCGCAGGTACGTCGCACGGTCTCGGTGCGGCATGTCTACTCCAGCAGGCCAACCCGCCGCAGGCCGTCGGCAGTTGAGACATCGCCCTCCACGCCGCCCCAGTACCGCTCGATGGCATCGACCAGGGCGAACTTCTGTCCCGGCGTCAGCCGCCGGAGCCGGCCGATCAGCAGCTCCCGATCGATCTCCCACTTGTCTGTCAGCCCCTCCGCCTCGGCAACCTGTGCCCAGATGAGGTCGATCGACCACGGCTCCCAGAACACGCCGTTGCAGGCGTCGAGGATGGCGGAGAGCTCGGCCTCGGTGAAGTCGAGCGTCTTCCGCTCAGCAGCGAGCAGCTGGTAGTACCGCTCGAGGTCGTCGCGGGCCGTCAGATGCAGCGACTGGCCCGAAGCCTTGCTCCGGGCCACGAGGTGCTGCTCGATGGCTGCCTCAGGGTAGAACTGGATGTAGCCTCGCTTAGCCATTCATGCCTTCCTGTAGCTTCAGCCATTCAGCAAGTCGCTGGCGCTGCACCTGCTCCCGTTCGTCCTCTGCTCGGCAGGCAGCGACCGTGCTCACGACGCCTCGGATGAGCGCATTGAGCATGCGCTCGCACTCGTCGATGTCGACGAGACGCTGCTGGAGCCAGGCGTCGTAGGCTGGTGCGTCAACCTGGACGCCGATCTGCCGCAGTACGGAGACCTCGTTGACGATGTTGCGGTCGATCACCGACGGCGTCAGCACTCGAGGGGAGGTGGTCATCAGCTGGTACCGCTCAGGCGCCTGGGCGAGCCGCCGAAACATGGCGGCGACGCCATCCCAGCCCTCGATGCTGCGCCACTGGTAGACCTCACCAGCTCCGGCGGAGCGGAAGCCGGGCGGGCAGCCTCGGAAGGCGAGCGCCCGGTTGTTCGGCGTCAGCTTACCCTGCTCGTCCCAGCAGGTCCACTGAATGGCGATCGGGGCGGCGCTTGTCGTGAGCATCTGATACCCCCCTAGCTCAGCTCGTCGTAGTGCTCGGGGCAGGCCGGTCCGAGGCTCGCTGCCAGCTCGGCAGGCGCACCGCAGACGGCGCAGCGCTGCGCGGTGGTGCGCGACTGGCGCGGCGCTGGCTCGATCGGGGCCAGGCGGGCTGCCGCCATGGCCGCAAACTGCTCAGCCAGCTCGGGCGTGGTGTAGCTGCCCGCGTGCGGGCTGTAGACCAGGCCGCGGGCGAGCGCGGCTGCCTCGTCCTGGCGCAGCTGCTCGTTGCGCGCCTGGTTGACGCAGGTGCCACACCGGCGCTGCTGCTGCTCGAGCTGGGCGACCAGCGCCTCGGGCGTCGGCGGCACGTCACCACCGAATTGCCTCGTGGCGACGTGGCCACAGTCGAGCCGCACGTCTACCTCGTGGTAGGCCTGTGTCCAGCCGGGCACGATCTCCCGCGTAATCGTCCGAACCTCGCTGACCAGCTCAAGCATCACGGCTTCCTCCTGCTCCTGTTCTGCGGTATCCCGCGACGCTCAGGGCAGGCGCCCTGGCGTTTCGCTCTCGCTAGAGCTCGTCAGGCGGGCTAGCGGGCGCCGTAGGGGTAGGCGACGCGGCCAGCGTCCTCCTCGGCCTGCATCCAGTCGGCGTCCTCGGCCTCGAAGTTGCCATCGGGGATGGCGTCAAGCCAGTCGTAGAGGCCCTGCAGGCCCACCTCCTGCACGTCCGGGCGCTCGGTGTCGGCGAGCGGGCCAATCACGCCGAGCACCTGGTCGCCGACGCACTGCCCGTCTTCCCAGACGCTGCAATACTCCACGGCGTAGACGTCGCCGGACTGGTGGACGGCCAGGGCGCGCTTCGTGTCGGTGCGGTCGAGCTGCTTGGTCATGATTCGTTCCTCCTGTCGTGGTGTTCGCTTGGTGGGTCCCGTGAGGGGCCGACTAGCGGCCCCAGTTGGCGCAGTACTCGCCATGCATCGGGCAGCCCTGCTCTCGGTCGTAGTGCGGGCAGCCAGCGGACTCGGTCACCACCTGCAGCCCGTAGAGGCCCGGAGCGTTGAGCCAGTCGCTCGAGGACGTGACGGGGATGTCCCAGGTCTTCGAGCTCGGGTTGTAGCGGCCGCCGAACTTGCGAGCGAACTTCGGCCCCTTGGGGAAGCTCACCACCTGAACCGTCACCGTCTGCATCGTCGTGCTACCTCCGTCGTTGGTGAGTCCATCATAGCAGTACTCGGTACTGATGTGACTATCCTTTGGTATAGTTCTGCATAGGTACTGCCACCTATTCACAGACGTGCTATACCAAGACTGAGGGCTAACGGGTGAGGCTCCCCCGCTCACCCGTCGACCCCCGGCGGCCCTGTGCCGGGGGTCTTTTGCTGTCCGAAGGACAGCCGAGCACCGCGATCGTGAAAGCTCGCGCGCAACGCGCAACACCCTTAAGAAAGCGCAACTGTTGCGCTTGCGCTTTCGCAACAATGCAACATGTTGCGCGTAACATGTTGCGCTTTTCCGGGGGGGGGGTACCAGGCGCTTGACCAGGCGTATTTCGGCGTGCTAGGCTTGCTACTAGCATTCCCTTGCGGCCCGTAGTGCGAGGCCCGTTCCCGTGACCCATGGTGGTCCGGGGCGGGCCTTTTTGCGTTGTCGGAGATTCGATGTACCAGGCAACCGACACGAACCTGCTGGAAACGGTCGAGGCGAGCGCCGACGGCTCCGTCGTCCTCGAGGGCGCCGGCCGGGTGCTCGAGGCGGCCGATGAGGCCGGCCGCGAGTGGGACGTCCTGCTGATCCAGGCAGGGCTCTCGCTCAACAACCGCTACTACCCAGCTGACGTGCTCCGTGAGGCGGTCTCGCGCTTCGAGGGCCGTCCAGCCTTTGCCGACCACCAGACCGAGTACGAGCGCCAGGCGCGCCCGGAGCGGTCGATCCGCGAGAAGGTCGGCGTGTTCCGCAATGTCGAGTTTGTCGAGATGCCCGGCCCCGACGGTCAGCCCGTGGCGGGGCTCAAGGCCCGGTTCAAGGTTGCGGCTCCGTGGCTACGCGAGACGCTGCGCGAAGCGGTGGCGCTCAACGAGCCGGATTTCCTGGGCTTCTCGATCGATGCCATCGGCGTCGTCCGGCCGAAGCAGCACGACGGCCGGACCGTCCAGTGGGTCGAGGCCATCCGACGGGTCCGCAGCGTCGACGTCGTCACCGATCCCGCGGCTGGGGGCCGGCTCCTCCGGCTCGTCGCCAGCCATTCCGACCAGGAGGAGGTCGCAGTGAACATCACCAAGGAAGAGATCGCCGCGCTGTTCGCCGAGCAGATGGCGTCGATGGAGGCGAAGCTGTCCGAGCGCGTGGCCGAGCAGGTCAAGGAGGCGCTCGCCGCAGCCAAGCCGGCGGACGAGCCGAAGGCGGATGAGCCCGCCAAGGCCCACGACGAGCCGGCGCAGGCCGCGGAGCAGCTAAACGTCGCTGAGGCCAACGCCGCGTCTGTGACGGTCAGCGACGGCAAGCCGGCCGTCTCGCTCGACGAGCTGCGGGAGACGATGGGCCTGGCCAAGCAGGCGAAGGCCGAGCTGCGGAAGCTCAACGGTCTGAACCGGCTGAACGAGGCGCTCGCGCAGGCGAACCTGTCGGCGCCGGGCAAGGACCGGATTCGGAAGGCCTTCACCGAGCTGCTCGAGCGGCGGGACTTCGACGATGCCGAGCTGAAGCAGGCCATCGCGGAGGCACAGGCGTACGAGGCGGCGCTGGTCGATCAGCACGTCAAGCCGCTGTCCGAGGGGCGGGCTCCGGCGAAGGCGGGCGACAGCGAGGCCGATCAGCTGCGCAAGGCGCTCGAGGGCTGGTTCGTCGGCGAGGCCATCGACGGCGTCAAGCCGGTGCGCGACCTGCGCGAGTCCTACGCCCGCTGGTATGGCGTCAGCTACCTCGATGTCAACCTCCAGGAGTTCTTCCAGTCCTTCGGCACTCGGTACGACTCCGAGACCTCGCACAAGCGAGTCACCGAGTCGCTCTCGACGGTCGAGTGGGGCGATGTCTTCGCCGACGTCATGTACAACCGGATGCTCAAGGAGTACGAGCAGAACCCGGACTACAACAAGTGGCAGCTGGTCGTCTCCGACATCGAGCCGCTGATCGACTTCCAGACCCGCCACCTGACGGGCGTTGGCGGCTACGGCGACCTGCCGATCGTCGGTGAGCGGGAGACCTACCCGCTGCTCACGTCGCCGGGCACCCAGCAGACGACCTACAAGCCGGCGAAGCGTGGTGGCCTCGAGGAGATCACCTGGGAGATGGTCCTGGGCGATAAGCTGAGCCAGGTCCGGCGGATCCCACGGAAGCTCGCCGAGGCGGCCGCGCACACCCTGTACACCTTCGTGTTCGACATGATCACGGTCGACAACCCGGTGATGGGGTACGACGGGACCACGCTCTACCACGTCAGCCACGGCAATGACGACGACATCGCCCTCTCGGTTTCCGGCTTCGCCGCGGTCCGGATGGCGATGCGGGCGCAGACGCCGTTTGGCAACCCGAACAAGCCCTTGGGCACCCGCAACCTGCCGCGGATCGTGATTGTGCCGAAGGAGCTCGAGATGCTGGCTCGCCGCATCTTCAACCCGTCGGCGGCGTACCAGATGAACGTCTCGACTGACGTCGACACCAACATCGATCCGCACGCCTGGGCGAACGAGGGCATCGAGATCCACGTCTACGACGAGCTGCAGGACGCGAACGACTGGTACGCGGTGGCGGACCCGCGGCGGGTCGAGACGATGACGATCGGCTTCCTCAACGGGAACCAGAACCCCGAGCTCTTCGTGCAGGACCAGGCGAACGTGGGCTCGACGTTCACGGCGGACAAGATCACCTACAAGATCCGCCACGTCTACGGGGCCACGGTGACCGAGCACCGGAGCTTCTTCCGGAACGTCATCAGCAACACCTAATCCGTACGCTCCCGGCCGCCGGGCATCCGGCGGCCTGCCTCAGTAGGAGGAAGTCATGGCGAAGAACCGACTTGGTGACATCCCCGGCGCTCGTTTTCACGTCGGCCCGATTGCGAACAACTCGGTCGCGAGCAACGGGGGGAACGCCCGCATTGGGCAGGTTGGGCCGTTCAGCTTCGACGTGCGCGTCAAGAGCGTGGTCTGGACGCCGATCGGGTCAGCGCACACCGTCTCGACGGCGACCTCGACGGCGACCTACCGGCGCATGTCGGTCTACAACGGCGGCACCGCTGGCACGGCCTCGGCGTCGAGCAACCGGCTGGCCTCGCTGGACCTGACCGACTCCGTCCCGCAGTACGGCGCCGCCGCGTTCGAGGTCAACGACGATCACGTCGTGAAGGCCGGCGAGATCGTCTACTTCAGCCAGGAGACGGTTGGCGGCACGGACGCCAATGCGACGGTCCTCCCGGCTGGTCAGCTCCAGGTCGAGTACGAGGTGCGCTAAGCACCTGACGACGGCCACGTCCCCCTGCCGCGGTGGTGAGTCTGCTCCTCGCTCGTCATCGCGGCGGGGCCTCGGCCCTCCCGGCTCGGCAGACCCATCAGACCCGCACCGGCCCGGCTGAGGCTGGTGCCGCTCGGAAGGAAGCACCCGATGCCTCTCGGTACCCGCGTTATCCTCGGAATCCCCACCACGAGATACGCCCGGCGCTCGATCAGCTGGATCGAGGCGCTGGCGAACCTCCAGATGCCGCTCGGCTCGTCCCTCGCCCGAATCTGGACCGAGGATGAGACCATCGCCAACGCTCGGAACCGGATCTGCCGGGCGGCGCTCGAGCAGGGCTGCGACTACGTCTTCTTCCTCTCCGATGACGTCCTGCCGCCCCCGAACGCCCTGCTCCAGATGCTCGAACGCATTGGGCGGGAGTACCCGGTCGGCGACGGCAAGACCGCTCGTGCCTCGATGATTACCGGCGTCTACTGGACGAAGACCTACCCGCCGGAGCCATACCTCTGGAACGGCTTGCTGAAGGGCTCGTACCAGGATTGGACGGTTGGCGAGTTCTTCCCGGTCGACATGGCGGGCTGTGACTGTTTGCTGATCGAGGCGGACGTCCTGCGGCAGCTGCCCGAGCCGTGGTTCTCGACCGACTGGGCCTGGGAGCCGGGGCAGCAGCCGTCGTCCATCGCGACCGAGGACTTTTACTTCTACCTCAAGGCCCGCCAGCACGGCTTCCGGCTCTTTGCCGATACCGCCATCCAGTGCCTGCATGAGGACCGGAGCACGGGCATCCTGTTCGGCCTGACGAGCGAGATGCCGCAGGCGGGCGGCGTCGCCGAGTACCAGGAGGGCGACCAGCTCATCGCTGACCTGGGCGCCGGGTTCGACACGCCGTACTTCGGCCCGAAGGCCGTCGTGGTGCGGTTCGACACGAACCCCGACACCAAGCCCGACGTACGCTGTGACCTGCGCGCCATCCCCGACCAGTATCTCGAGACCTTCGATGTGGTCCATGCCCGGCACGTGCTCGAGCACTTCAGCCGCCGGGAGGCGCCGCAGGTCGTTCGGCACTGGGCGCAGCTGCTGAAGGTCGGCGGCGAGCTGGTGATTCGGGTACCCAACCTCGAGTGGGCGTTCAAGGTGCTGACTGACGAGGGCGCTGCGAGCCAGGACATCCACTATGCCTGGGCGCAGCTCTACGGCGGACAGACGGATGACCACGACTACCACCGCAACGGCTTCACGGCTCGCAAGCTCCGCAGTCTGCTGCGGACGGTACCGGAGCTCGAGGATGTCACGGTCGAGACGGAGAACGGCGGCGTGAATCTGAAGGCGACGGCCCGGCTGGCTCGGAAGATCGAGCCCGAGGCGCTCGGGCCGATGTGGGAAGCCGTTCAGGCGCAGGAGCAGCCGCAGCCAGCGGCGAAGGAGGAGGCTGCATGAATCGACTGATCGAGATCACCACGACGGGCGACGTCAGCGGGCTCGCACCGATGACCGGGGTGCTCA
>ERZ777003.2705-NODE-2705-length-19513-cov-6.742111_pt1 | contig 19513 bp, 18 predicted proteins | sample MGYA00374956_ERZ777003 | MGnify/ENA primary metagenome ERZ777003 (study PRJEB29302, sample SAMN06268252) | bioreactor metagenome | isolation source: Joint BioEnergy Institute, California, USA | place: USA:Joint BioEnergy Institute, California, USA | collected... | reverse complement strand
CCCGCCGGCATCAAGGAGAGCCCGCACCTGTTCCCCGACTGGGACGCGCTCCGTGTGGCGCGCATCGAGGCCGACGCCGGCATCGAGGCCTGGGCGCAGACGGTGACCGAGGAGTGGCTCGCCGCCCCGCTCACCTGGATGAGCAGCGCCACGGGGCAGGAGATGACGCGGCCCTGCTGGGTCACCGTGGCGCATTTCTTCAACCACCAGACCCACCATCGCGGCCAGGCGCATTGCCTCATCACCCAGGCAGGCGTGAAGCCGGAGGACACCGACCTGCCCTGGGTGGTGGACCTCCAGGCACTGGGGCTGGAGTAGGCGCGCCGGCGGGCGGGCAGGCGGCGCCTATTCCAGCGTGATCCCCGCCTCGCGGATGGTGCGGCCGAGCGTCTCGATCTCGCGCCGCGCCACCTCGTCCATCTGCGCCACGGTCAGCGGGCGCAGGATCACGCCGCCCTCCTCGGCACGGCGGCGCAGATCGGGCAGTTCGGTCGCGGCACGCATGGCGGCGTTGATGCGCTCGACGATCGCCGGCGGCGTGCCGGCGGGCGCGAAGATGGCGAACCACGCGTCCACGACGAAGCCGGGGAGCCCGGCCTCGGCCGTGGTGGGGACCTCCGGCAGGGCGGAGATGCGGTTGGCGCTCGCGATCGCCAGCGCCTTCACGCGTCCGGCCTGCGCCAGGGCGATGGCGGAGGAGGGCGTGGTGATGAACAGCTCCACGCGCCCGCCGGCCACGTCCTGCAAGGCCGGGGCGGCGCCGCGATAGGGCACGTGGACCATCTCCGTCCCGATCGCGCGCGCGAACATCGCGCCGGCGATGTGCTGGATCGAGCCGTTGCCCGAGGAGGCGTAGTTCAGCTTGCCCGGATTGGCGCGGGCGTAGGCGATCAGCTCCGCGAGCGTGTTCACCGGCAGGTTCGGCGCGGCGAAGATGCCGTGCGGCGCCACCGTCGCCATGCCGACGGGCGCGAGGTCGCGCACCGGGTCCCAGGGGAGGTTGCGCATCATCGCCGGATTGCCGGCGTGGTAGCCGTTGTACTGCAGCAGCAGCGTGTAGCCGTCCGGTGCGGAGCGCACGACGTGCTGGATCGCGATGTTGCCGTTCGCGCCGGGGCGGTTCTCGATCACCACCGTCGTGCCGAGCGCGCGGGCGAGCGGCTCCTGGTAGAGCCGCGCCGCGAAGTCGCTGCCGCCGCCGGGCGGGTTCGGGACCACGATGGTGATCGGCCGGCTTGGCCAAGCGCCGGCGGGTGCCGTCGTGCCGGCGGTCTGTGCGCGGGCGGCGAGGTTCGGCGCGGCGAGCAGCGCGGCTCCGGCCGCCGTGGCCAGGCCGCGCCGGGAAATTCGTGACATCGTATTCCTCCCAGGATTGGACGGAAGCGCCCTATCCCGCCGCGGCCAGGCTCGGCAAGGGGTGGCGCATCGGGCGCGGCTGCCGGACGTGGTCAGCGGGGCCGACGCCTCGCCTCGCGCCCGATGCGCCGCCTTGTCCGGGCACCCGCGCGTCCCGCAAGCTCGCCCGCCTCCCCACACGCAGGGCTGAGCCGGGGCCACCGACAGCGGCGGCAACCACGTCGCCGGCACCTTCGGCCTCGGCGGCCAGTGGCACGCGACCCTGTTCGCCTAGCGCCACGCCGCGCAGCCCCGGCGACGCCGGCACCAGAACCGGCCGACCGGCAGCGGCGGGTCGAGGGCGGCGCCGCTCGCATCCTCCCCCGCGCCGCGCGGGTTGACCGCCGCACCGGACCGCGCGAGCGTGCGCGCACGACGAGATCCGCCCGAGGGAGAGACGCCATGTCCGCCGAAGACCAGGCCCTGTTCGAAAAGGGATTGCCGATCCGCCGCGCCGTGCTCGGCCCGGAATACGTGGACTCGTCCATGGCCAAGGCCGACGACTTCATGATGGCCTTCCAGCGCGCGACTACCGCCTGGGCCTGGGGCTGGGCCTGGGGCGATCCGACGCTGGACCGCAAGACGCGCTCGATGCTCAACCTCGCGATGCTGACGGCGCTCGGCAAGACGCCGGAGATCAAGCTGCACGTGAAGGGCGCGCTGAACAACGGCCTCACCGTGGACGAGATCAAGGCCGTGCTGCTGCACGCGACGGCCTATTGCGGCATCCCCGCCGGTCTCGACGCCTTCAAGGCCGCGCACGAGGTGCTGGTCGCCGAGGGCGCGCTGCCGGGCAAGAAGTGAGATGAGCGCGGCATCGCCCATCCGGCGCATCGGCTTCGTCGGCATCGGCAACATGGGCTGGCCGATGGCGGCGAATCTCGTGAAGGCGGGCTTCGACGTCGCGGTGTGCGACGTCGCGCCCGGCCGAGCGGCGCAATTCGCCGCGGAGGTCGGAGGCCGCGCCGCCGCCTCGGCCGCCGAGGCGGCGCGCGACGCGGACTGCGTCATCACCATCGTGCCGACCAGCGCGCAGGTCGCCGAGGCGGTGGCAGCGATGGGCGACGCCCTCGCCCCCGGTGCGCTACTGATCGACATGACCTCCGGCCAGCCGGGCAAGACGAAGGAGATCGCCGCTTCGCTCGCGCAGCGCGGCGTGGCGATGGTGGACTGCCCGGTCTCCGGCGGCGTGCCGCGGGCGCGAACCGGCGAGCTCGCGATCATGGCCGGCGGCGCCGATGCCGATCTCGACCGCGCCGAGCCGGTGCTGCGCGCGATGGGCACCTCGATCCACCGCTGCGGGCCGATCGGCGCCGGTCAGGCGATGAAGGCGCTGAACAACCTGGTCAGCGCCGGCGGCTTCCTCATCGGCATCGAGGCGCTGCTGATCGGCCAGAAATTCGGCCTCGACGCGCAGAAGATGGTGGACGTGCTGAACGCCTCCACCGGCATGAACAACAGCACGCAGAAGAAATTCGCCCAGTACGTGCTCTCGCGCCGCTTCGACGCCGGGTTCACGCTGGACCTGATGGTCAAGGACCTCTCCATCGCCCTCGAGGTCGGGCGGGAGACCGCGACGCCGACGCCCTTCGCCGCGCTGTGCCGGGAGATGTGGGCGTCCGCGCTCGCCGCGCTTGGCCCGGGCCAGGATCACACGGCGATGGCGAAGCTCAGCGAGCAGCTCGCCGGCAACACAATCCTGGGAGGGAACAAGGGGCCATGACCTGGGAAGCCTACGCGATCCGCTACGGCCGGCACGAACGGCCGGCGCAGCACAACTTCCTGATGCCGGTCGAGGACGCGCACGAGGCGATGCCGCTCGACTACTTCGTCTGGCTGCTGCGCGGCCCCGGCGGGCACGAGGTCGTCGTGGACACCGGCTTCGACGCGGAACTGGCGGCGCGGCGCAACCGCAGCATCAGCCGCTCCGTCGAGCAGGCGCTGCGCGAATTCGGCACCGATCCCGCCAAGGTGCGGGACGTGATCATCACGCATCTGCACTACGACCACGCCGGCAACATCGACCTGTTCACCAACGCCCGGGTCCACATCCAGGACCGCGAGATGGCCTTCGCCACAGGCCGGCACATGTGCACGGCCTGCATCCGCCTGCCCTTCGAGGCGGACCACGTGATCGCGGCCATCCGCGCGCTCTACAATGACCGCATGGTGTTCCACGACGGCGAGGGCGAGGTCGCGCCGGGCGTCACGGTGCACCGCGTCGGCGGGCACAGCGACGGGCTGCAGGTGGTGCGGGTGGAGACGGCGCGCGGCCCCGTGGTGCTCGCCTCCGACGCGATGCACTTCTACGCCAATGTGACGCGCGGCAATCCCTTCCCGATCGTCTTCGACCTCGGCGCGATGACGCAGGGCTGGAAGCTCGCGAAGCGGCTCGCTGGCGGGGACGAGAGCCGCGTGGTGCCGGGCCACGACCCGGAGGTGCGCCGGATCTACCCGGCGGTGCCCGGGACGAACGGCGAGGTGGTGGCGCTGCACCTGGCGCCGAAGGCGTAGGTCGGCCTCCGCCGGCCGGGATGAGCAGCGGGGCGGCGGCCTCCACCGCCCGCCCCGCCGGCAGCGCGCCTCAGTCGCGCGCCTGGAGGTGCGCCTCCAGCATCCACAGCATCTTGTCCACCGCGCGGGACTGCCCGGTCAGCAGGTCCGCGGTGTCCGCATCCCCGGCCTCGTCCGTCTGGTCGATCCCCGCGCGCAGCGCCTTCGCCACCTGCGCGTAGCGCTGCGCCAGCGCCTTCACGTGGTCCATGCCGTCATAGAGGTCCGTCGGGTAGGGCTCGAGCCGCGTGCCCTGCGCCAGGGACTGCGTCGTGCCCATCGCCGTGCCGCCGAGCGTGACGATGCGCTCGGCAATCTCATCCGCGCCTTCCGCAAGCTGGTTGTAGAAGTTCTCGAACAGCGCATGGAGCTGGCCGAAATGCGGGCCCTTCACGTTCCAGTGCGCCTGGCGGGTCGCGTTGTAGAGGTCCACCGTGTCGGTCAGGCAGGCCTGCAACACGCCGATCGAAACCTTCTTCGCATTGTCCGGCGTGTCGTTGAGCGTCTTGTGATGCAGCTTGCCCGTCGCCGCTTCGGCCCCGCCGGCACTCGCGTTCCTCGGCATCCATGCCCTCCTTCGTTCGTTGCGGCCTTGGGAATAAATGGGGTGACAGCCCGCCGCGTCAGCCCCCCTCCGGCGCGACGTTGAGGTAGCGTACGGCTTCCGGCGGGCCCTCGCCACGGTGCAACGCCGCGGCGCGGGCGAGCGTTGCGCGGTCCTCCTCGGTCAGCCGGTCTGCCTCGCGCAGATGCTCGGTCCAGGACTCGACGACCCAGAGCTCGATCCAGCGCTCGGGGCGCGCGACATCCGTGTAGAGGCGCCAGGCCAGCGCGCCGCCGCGCTGCCGCACCCGGCGCACCTCCGCCATCACGCGCAGGAACTCGGCGCGGTCGGCGGGATCGATATGGTAGCGCACCGCCTCGAGCACCCGGCCGGAGCGGCCGGCGGTCAGCACATGCGCGAACTCGGCGTCCGCCTCCGCCGGGCGCGGCATGGGCGTGGCCAGCACCTCCTTGGTGATCGCCGTCCGCGCCGGGTCGAGCCGCCAGCCGCGCACCGCGACGGCCGCCGCGGCGCCCAGCCCCCCCGATGCGCAGAGGGCGACGGGCAGCCCCAGCGCGCCGCCCGCCCAGCCCCACAGGACCGCGCCGAGCGCCAGCGCACCGAAGAAGCACAACTGGTAGATGCCGATCGCGCGCGCCCGCACCCAAGCGGGGGAGGCGAGCTGCGCCGCGGTCTGCAGCGTGCTCGCCGCGCTGATCCAGGCGGCGCCGAACAGCACCATCGACAGCGCCGCCGGCAGCCAGTGCGTCGAGAGCCCGAGCAGCGCCACCGCCACGGAGGCGAGCAGCGAGGCCGCGAACACCGTCCGCCCGCGCTCCCTCAGCCGCCCGACGATCTGGGGCAGGACGAAGCCCGTGCCGACCGAGCCCAGGCCCATCGCCGCCAGCATCAGGCCGAAGGCGTCCGGCCCGAGCCCGAGGCGCTCGCGCACCACCAGCGGCAGCAGCGCCCAGACCGCGGCGGTGAAGAAGAAGAACACGCAGGCGCGGAGGATCGCCGCGTGCATCGCCGGCGAGGCGCTGACGAAGCGCAGGCCCGCGCGCATGGCGCCGACGAAGTGCTCCTTCGGCAGCACCGTGCTCGGCCGCGGGCGGCGCCAGACCAGCAGCGCGGCGATGAGCACCAGGAAGGCGAGGGCGTTCAGCGCGAAGGCCGTCGCCACCCCCGCGGCGGCGATCACGAAGCCGCCGAGCGCCGGGCCGACCGCGCGCGCCAGGTTGAAGCCGATGCCGTTCAGCGCGATGGCGCCGACCAGGTCCTCGCGCGGCACCAGCTCCGGCGTGGTCGCGGCCCAGGCGGGGAAATTCGCCGCCTGCCCGGCGCCGATGGCGAAGGTCAGGGCCACCAGGCCCCAGGGCCCGAGCACGCCCGACGCGGTCAGCGCCGCGAGCAGCAGCGCCATCAGCGTGATCCAGACCTGGGCGCCGATCAGGTAGAGGCGGCGGTCGAGGATGTCCGCGAGCGCGCCGGCGGGGAGGGCGAAGAGGAACACCGGCAGCATGGTCGCGGCCTGCACCAGGCTGACCATGATCGGCGACGGGGCGAGCGAGGTCATCAGCCAGCCGGCGCCCGTGTTCTGGATCCAGAGCCCGATGTTCGAGGCGAGGCTCGCCGACCAGAGCAACCGGAAGGTCGGATGACGGAGTGGGGCGAAGGCGCCGGCGGGCATGGGGGACCATGTTAGACCCGGACGGACCGCCGGCAACGCACAAAGGGGCTGTGTGCGACGCCGTGGCGGAGCCGCGGGTGACGTGTGCCGGCCCCATGGGGCGTAATGACGTTCCGGTGGCGGATGGGGCGGGCGCGACCGGTGTTCCCTCGGCCAACATGGGGCGGAGGAGTCCGAAATCGGGCTCCGCCAGGTCCTGCGGACAGCCGCGCAGGCCGCGCCAGCCGGGAGGCTAGGGCTCGTTTCGTATGCATATATTCGATTGCATGCCTCCGCGCGCGACCCCATTTTCTCATAGAACAAAACACGAACATCGTTGCGGGCCGCGCATTGGTCTTGGGCCGCAACGCAGCGGGGACCGTCCCGAGGGGAACCGACACGATGAACGCCCTGACCGACAAGGCCGAAGCCGGCCACACCGGCACCACCCCGGGCCCGCTCGCCGCCGTGCGTGCCGAGATGCAGCGCATGGCGCCCGAGATCGCCCGCGCCCTGCCGCCCCACATCTCCGCCGAGCGCTTCCAGCGCGTGGTGCTGACCGCCATCCAGTCCAACCCCGATCTGCTCGAGGCCGACCGGCGCTCGCTCTGGGCTGCCTGCGTCAAGGCCGCGCAGGACGGGCTGCTGCCGGACGGGCGCGAGGGCGCGCTGATCACCTTCTACGACCGCCGGCGCGGCCGCCTGGTCGCGCAGTGGATGCCGATGGTCGCCGGCATCCTCAAGAAGGTGCGCAATTCCGGCGAGCTCGCCTCCATCACCGCGAACGTCGTCTATGAGGGCGAGCACTTCCGCGTCGTCCTCGGCGACGAGGAGCGCATCGAGCACGAGCGCGACCTCGACGCCGTCGGCCGCCGCGATCCGGTCGCGGTCTATGCCATCGCCACGCTCCGCAATGGCGAGCGCGTGCGCGAGGTGATGACCTGGCAGCAGGTCGAGGACGTGCGCGCCATCTCCCGCGCGCCCGAGAACGGCCCCTGGGGCCAGTGGACCGAGGAGATGGCGCGCAAGACCGTCATCCGCCGCCTCGCCAAGCGCCTGCCCATGTCCTCCGACAAGGAGCAGGACGAGGAGCTGCGCCGCGTCATTGAGCGCATCGACGAGCAGTACGAGTTCGCCCGCGACCGCAAGCGGCCGGAGGAGGCCGAGCTGGAGCGCCGGGTGGCCGACCGCATCAGCGACGGGGCCACGCCGGCGAATGACGATGCGGACAGCGCGGCGCAGCCCGAGCCGGCACCGGCCATTGCCTATGTCGCCGCGAACGGCCGGGTGCATGTCTCGCCCGACGTGGCCTCCTGGCGCGCGGACTGGCTGAAGCGGGTGAAGGCGCTGGTCCTCGCCGGCCGCCAGGCCGAGCTGCAGGAGGCGTGGGAGCGCAACAGCGATGCCATCGCCGCCGTCGCGCAGGTCGCGCCCTTGACCGCGGACGAGGTGGTGCAGGCGATCCGCGACGCGCTCGGCTTCGGGGCGGACCTGCCCGAGCCGGAGCCGGAGCCCGAGCCGGCGGCGGAGATGACGGCGGAGGGACCGGAGCTGGGCTGACGAGACCGGGAGGGCGCCCGGCCGGGCTGGCGAGTGATCGGCTGGCAGGGCGCTGCCTCGCACCGCCGCTCCGCCCGCCGGGATGCATGGATCAGCCAAGGTCATCGGTGCAGGGGAGGGGCAACATCGCCATTCCCGGCAATGCCGAGACCCTGCGCCGGGCGGGCGCCGGCCCGACAACGCCTCTCCACGACGCGCTGGCCGCCGGGCCCGCAGATCCGCTAGCGTCGCTCCCCGCCATGGCCGAGGACGACGCCCCCCGCATCGCCAGCTACGCCGAGTTCTGGCCCTACTACCTCCGCGAACATGCGCGGCCGGGGACGCGGCTCGTTCATGTCATCGGCACGGTGGCAGGCGTGCTCCTGCTGCTCTGGGCGATCCTCCGCGGCCCGCTCTGGCTGCTGCTGCTCGTGCCGGTGGTGGGCTACGGCTTCGCCTGGGCCTCCCACTTCGCCATCGAGCGCAACCGGCCTGCGACCTTCACCTATCCGCTCTGGTCGCTGTGGAGCGATCTGCGCATGGCGGCGCTGTTCCTGACCGGGCGGCTGGAGCGGGAGCTGCGCCGGGCGGGGCTGTAGCGCCTGCGCGCCCTTACCGCCGCTCCAGGTGCGCGCGCGAGCGGTGGCATCTGCCGGGGCGCGGCGGCGCAGCCATCGGCAAGCCGTTCCTGGCGCTCGCTCTCCGGCGGGGATCCGGCCCGCTGCCCTCAGCCCGGCGTCGTCGGCCGACGCCCGATCCTCACCTCGATCTGCCGCGTCCAGCCGTCGCGGTCCACCTCGAGCCGGACGGTCTGGCCGGGCGGCAGGGCGGCCACGCGGCGGATCAGGTCGCGTCCGCTCGTCACGCGCTCGCCGTCGAGGGAAACCACCATGTCGCCCGGACGCAGCCCGGCGCGTTCGGCGGGGCTGCCCGGCAGCACCTCCACCACTTCCACCCCACCGCCGCGCGCTGCGCCAGCGGCGGATTGCCCGCCACGCCAGCCGCCGAACAGGCCCCCTGCCTGCGCCGGCTCCGCCGCCGGCATCACGTCCCGCGCCGAGATGCCGAGCCATCCCCGCTCCACCGGCCGCCCGGTGCGGAGCTGCTCCACCACCCCGCGCGCCAGGTTGGAGGGCGTGGCGAATCCGATGCCAGCATAGGCGCCGGTGGGCGAGTAGATCGCGGTCGAGATGCCGACCACCTGGCCGGCCATGTTGAACAGCGGGCCGCCGGAATTGCCCGGGTTGATCGCCGCGTCGGTCTGGATGAAGTCGTCGAACGGCCCGGCCCCGATCTCGCGCCCGAGCGCCGAGACGATCCCCGAGGTCACGCTCCCCCCGAGCCCGAACGGATTGCCCGCCGCCAGCACCCACTGACCGATGGCGAGCGCCTGCGAGTCTCCCCAGGCCACGTAGGGCAGCGGCCGCCCGGCATCCACCCGTACGACCGCAAGGTCGGTCAGCTCGTCGGTCCCGAGCACCCGCGCGGGCAGCTGGGTGCCGTCGGACAGTTGCACAACGACGCTGGTGGCCTCGCCCACCACGTGGTTGTTGGTCACGATCACGCCGGAGGGGTCGATGATGAAGCCCGACCCGAGCCCCCGCACCAGGCGGCGGCGGCCACGGAACAGGCGCTCATAGGGCGTCCCGCGCAGGGCGGGCGGCACCGGCTCCGCGGCCTCGCCGACGATGGAGATGCTCACCACCGCGGGCACGACCCTTTGCGCGAGCGCCGCGAAATCCGGCACCACCTGCGCCGCGACGCCCTGCGCCGTGACCGGCGTCGCTTGGGGCGCGGCGGCGGGAGGAGCCGCCGGCGGCGCCTCGGAAGACTGCTGCCCGGGCGGTGGCGGGGGCTGCCGGGGCGTGGAGTCATCGCATCCCCCTGCCGCCGCCAGCAGAACGAGCGCGAGCCAGGCAGGCGCGGCGGCGCGTGGCCACGGGCGGGGGTGACGGGCGGCGATGATCCGAGGCGTCATCGGCGGCGGTTCTCCTGCGGGATCGGGCGGATGGACGGCCAGCCGCGCCCGAGCCGGGAGGGAGTCGAGGCACGGAGGCACCGCCCCTCGCAACGCGCCACGGCGCCCCTCGTCCCCGCACGGCACAGCGCGGCCCGGCCGTATCGTCCCACGGCGGCGCCCTACTGCACCGCGAACTTCACCACCGAAAGTGCCGCGATCAGCCACACCGCGCCGGAGACCTCCCCGGCCCGCCCCGCCATCGTCTTCACCGCCGCGTAGGCGATGAAGCCGAGCCCGATCCCCGTTGCGATCGAGAAGGTGAAGGGCATGGCGAGCGCGGTGACGATCGCCGGCATGTAGTCCGTCGCGTCCTCCCAGCCGATGTCGCCGAGCGCGCGGGCCATCAGCAGCGCCACGAAGACCAGCGCCGGAGCGGTCGCGAAGCCGGGAATGGCGGTGGCGATCGGCGCGAGGAACAGCGTCAGCAGGAACAGCCCCGCGACCGTCAGCGCGGTCAGCCCCGTGCGCCCGCCCGCCTGGATGCCCGCCGCGCTCTCGATGTAGCTCACGGTGGTCGAGGTGCCGAGCACGGCGCCGATCATCGCCCCGCCCGAATCCGCTACCAGGGCGCGGCCGAGATTGGGCACGGTGCCGTCCTTGTTCATCAGCCCCGCGCGGTGGGTCGTCGCGATCAGCGTCCCGGTGTTGTCGAGCAGGTCCACCAGGAAGAAGGTGAAGACGATGCCGAGGATGCCGAGGCCGAGCGCCCCGGCGATGTCGAGCTGGAGGAAGGTCGGCGCCAGCGAGGGCGGCCAGTCCACGACGCCCTTGAAGCTCGTCAGCCCGAAGGGGATGCCGGCCGCGGCGGTGGCGAGGATGCCGATCACGATCGCCCCCGGCACGCCCCGCGCGCTGAGCCCCGCGATCAGCAGGAACCCCGCGCAGGCGAGCAGGGTGGAGGTCGCCCCGAGCGGCCCGAGCCCCACCAGCGTCGCCGGATGCGCCACCACGAGCCCCATGCCGCGCAGCCCGATCAGGCCGAGGAAGAAGCCGATGCCGGCGGCGATGCCGAGCTTCAGCGACAGCGGGATGCCGTTGACCAGCCACTCTCGGATGCGCAGCACGGAGACGGCGAAGAACAGCAGGCCGCCGATGAAGACGGCCCCCAGCGCCGCCTGCCAGGGCACGCCCATCCCCTGCACCACGGCGAAGGCGAAGTAGGCGTTGAGCCCCATGCCTGGCGCCAGCGCGATGGGGAAGTTCGCGAGCAGCCCCATCAGCGCCGAGCCGATCGCCGCGGCCAGGCAGGTCGCAACGAAGGCTGCGCCCGGGTCGATGCCCGCCGCGGCCATGATCTGCGGATTGACCACGACGACATAGGCCATGGTCAGGAAGGTGGCGAAGCCGGCCATCAGCTCGGTCCGCGGCGTGGTGCCGCGCGCCGTGAGGCCGAAGAATCGGTCCATTGCTGCTCCCCCTTGCGCGCACGGTGCGGCACGCGCCCGCCCGCCGGCCGGCTTCTCGCCGGCTGGTCGGCAATTCCCGCACCGCGGCCGGCAGGGGAAGACCCGACTTGCCACCCGATCCCTGGCTGCCCGCCGGGCGCTGCGCCGCGCCGGCGGGGGCGGGCCGGCCTCAGGGCGCCATGGTGAGCGACCGCGTCGGCGCCAGCCGGTTCGTCTTCTTGTCGATGTAGACGAGCTTGCCCGAGAACAGCGCCTTGAGCACCTCCATCTGGAGGTCCACCTCGCTCGCGCCCTTCATGCGCGTGCCGATCTCGAGGCCGACGCGGTCGTTCTCGATGTCCATCCGCGCCGCGAGCTGGCGATCCGCCTCGCCCGAGTCGAGGTCGTCGAATTCGTGGGTGAACACCACGCGCATCGCGTCATTGTAGGCGAGCTTGCTCGCCAGCAGCGCCGACCAGTAGCAATGGCGCGCCGCGTCCGCCGGCCCGTCGCGCAGCGAGGCGCGGAAGCGCCGTTCCTGCTCCGCCTCCGGCACGGCGTCGAGCCCGACCAGGGCGAGGTTGCGCGACCAGCGCTCAGCCTCCGCCTTGGCGGCCTTGAGCACGCTGAAATGGCCCGGATTGGCCCACAGGATATCCTTGAGCGTGTCGCGTTCCGAGGCGTTCAGGCGATTGTAGGTATTATAGGCGTTGCGCAGGTCGTCGTAGAAGCCCACGGTTCCCTTCCCTCGTTACTTGGGTAGCAGCGAAAATATTGCGCAAACATTCCGGCTGCCAGCGAAGAAGGGTTTCGCGGCGGCAAATCGCGTTTCGTCCATATTTCGCGCGCGTTTCCGATGTTTCGTCGGTTTCACCACGGCCCGCCGGAGGGTGCGCACGCCATTGTGGCCGTGGGCGGCGAGTGGCGCGGCTGTGCCGCCGCCATCCGCGACGACATGATCGGCGGAGCGAGCCGCCGGCGGGCCGCGACGCCATCCGTGCGCGGCATGCTGCCCGGCCGGCGGACCGGATTGCGGCGAGCCGAGGAGAAGGACGATGCGCGGCAGGACGACGACGATGCCGAGCGGCACCGCGGCGCTAGGTGCCTTGCTGCTGGTGGCGCTGCCCGCGGCAGCGCAGCAGGAGCCGCAGCACCAGTGGGCAACCGGGGTCATCACCGCTCAGGCCGGATCGCCACCCGCCACCCAGCCCGTCCCAGCTCCTGGCGCGGCCTCACCGGGTGGTGGCCCACCGGCCGGAGGTCCGCCCGGCGCCGGTGCGCCCGGACCCGGCCCGGGATTTGGCGGGCCAATGGGCGGCCGGGGCATGATGATGGGGCCCGGCGGCATGATGGGCGGCGGCCCCCCAGGCGGGATGCCAGGCGTCGGGACGATGGCCGGCGAGGGCCGCCCGATGCCGGAAATGATGCCCGGCATGAGGGCGATGCGGCGTCGCTCGTTCGCTGCCGGCACCCCGATGAACGTCATCATCAATGTCGGCCCCGGCATCCGCGTGGATGTCGAGGACGAGGACGACCACGACGGTCGGCCAGGCCGGATGATGGGGCCCCGCGGCGCCGGCATGATGGGCGGTCACGCGATGGGGCCCGGCATGGCCATGCGCGGATTCGGTCCGGGAGCGCGCCTCCATAACATGCTAGCCGAGCGCGTCGAGGGTGGCCTCGCCTTCCTGCGTACCGAACTGCGCATCCGGCCCGAGCAGAGCGGCGCCTGGGACAGCTTCGCCACGCGGATCCGCGAGGCCGCGGCGCGCTACCGCCAGGCGCGTGCGCAGGCGCCGGGCCCGGCCCCCGACGCCGGGCTGGAGCAGCGGCTGGCCGCGATCGAGGCGCGGCTCAGCGCCGAACTGGAGCGCGTGCGCGGCTGCCGCGAGGCGGCCCTGGCGCTGCTCCCGGCGCTCGACGATTCGCAGCGCCGCACGATCGAGCAGCTCGCCTGGCTCGTGATGCCGGGGCCGGTGGCGGTGGGGACGACCGGCGCGCGCTGAGCGCGATGTCGCCGCGGAAGCAAGGGGCGGCGACCTGAGGGCCGGCGAGTTGCGTGGCGGCGGCCGCTCTGCCCCTGTCCGCAAAGCGCGCCCTGGAGCGGCGAGGGCAGCATCGACGCCACCGCGAACCTCGCCTGAAGCTGGGCGCCGTGGCGGCGAGGATCGAGGTGAGGCCCATCCGCTCGTCGCTGCGGCGCTGGCTGGCTTCGGGGCCGACGGTGATGCGCGCAGGACGCGGGTCGTGCATGGCCGGCGCCCGCCCGGTGCTGTTCCGGCCTGCCTCGCGGCGCGGAGAGGGCCCGCGGACGACGGCGTGCGATTGCGTGATTGTGGCGCGGCACGCCCGCCTCTAGAACGGAACGGCATGCCACGTTCTCCCGACGAGGCCGGCGATGATGCGCCGTCCCGCCACGCCTGGCTGACGCTCGCCGGCGCCTTCCTGGCATTCACCGTCAGCGCGACGCTGATGCACTCCTACACGGTGTTCCTCGTCGCCTTCGTCGCGGATTTCGGCTGGACGCGCGCCGAGAGCTCGCTCGCCTACTCGGTGGGTCAGCTCGTCGGCGGGATCAGCGCGCCGCTGATCGGCGGCCTGGTGGACCGCATCGGCCCGCAGCGCATGGTGCTGCTCGGCGGCGGGCTGCTGACGGTCGGGCTGCTCGGCAGCGCCTGGGCGGATGCGCTGTGGCAGATCGTCCTGCTCTACGGCGTGGCGATGACGCTCGGCGCGGGCTGCATCGGGATGGTGGTGTTCGTGCCGTTGATCTCCCGCCTCTTCGTCCGGCGGCGCGGCATGGCGATCTCGATCCTGCAGTCGGCGAACGGCTTCGGGCGCGCGCTCTCGGCGCCGGTCGCCCAGTTGCTGGTCAGCGGCATCGGCTGGCGCATGGCCTACATGGTCGAGGGCGTGGTGATGGCGCTCCTGGTCCTGCCCTTCGCCGCGATGTTCCGTCGCTCGGGCGCGAAGGAGGACGGCGCCGCCGCTGCGCCTGCTGGACCTGCGCGCGAGCGCGCCGCGCCGCCCGCGCCGCCCCGGCACTGGGGGCTGTCCGAGGCGATGCGCACCCGGGAATTCTGGCTGCTGTTCGTCGTCTACATGTGCACGAGCATCGGCAGCTTCCTCGTCGCGCTGCACCAGTTGGCCTTCGCCGTGGATGCGGGGTTCGATCCGCTCTACGCCGCGGGCGTGATCGGCACGGGCAGCTTCCTGGCGCTGCCGGGCGTGATCCTGACGGGTACCGCCTCCGATCGCATCGGGCGCGAGGCCTCCGCCATCATCGCCTACGCGATCTCGATCGCCGGCGTTGGCTGCGCCCTGTTCATCACCGGGCCCGACCAGCATCTGCTGCTGTGGCTCCACGCCTGCCTGTTCGGCGTGACCTGGGGCGCGCGCGGCCCGGCGGTCACCGCCAAGACCGCCGACCTGTTCCCCGGGCCGCGGCTCGGCACCATCGTCGGGGTGATCACCGTCGGCTCGGGCATCGGCGCGGCGCTGGGCTCCTGGGGTGCGGGCTGGATCTTCGACACCTTCGGCAGCTACCGGGTCGCCTTCTGGCTCTCGATCGTGGCGTACTTGTGCGGTTCCGTGGCTTTCTGGGCGGTGCGCCGCCCGAGGGGGCGCGGCGCCGGACCGGGCGTCGCGGGCCGATGAGCCGCCGGGCGGGCGCCGCCGGTCTCCTCGAATGGCCCGGCCGGCCCCTCGCGCTGCGCACGGTGCCGATCGGCGCGACCTGATCGCGCAAGCGGATGATTAGGCTTCAGGAACGGCGGCTTCCGCCGGACGTTGTTCGGCAATGGTTGCGATCCTCTGCCGATGGTGCTCGCGGCGGTCGAGCATTCGCGCGGCGGCTGCCCGACCGGTCGCCCCCGACGAATACGCCGCGGATCGTTGGTTCCTGCGCGTCATCGGGCTCGTCCTCGTCGCTGAATCGATGCTGATCGCCTGGTTGCTGGCGGGCTGACCGGTGCCCCGACCAGGGGGCGACGGCGCACCCGGTTCGAGGAGGTCAGACCTGCACCGAAGACCGGCCGGCCCTTCATTTGATCGGCCGCCACGGCCGCTGCTGCGGTGTGGCGGTCCGATCGGCCGTGCTGCCCCAACGCCCGCGGCGCCCTGCAGCGCCCCTTGGCGTCGCGGCCGCCAGGCCGACACGCCGTTCCGGAGCAACCAGAGGCAAGCACTTGGTCGCGCTGCGGCGATCGGCCCTGGGCCGTCATGCGGCACCCCGCCCTTGGGCCTGTTCCGCCGGAACAATCGGCGGGCGGGAGCGTGACACCGGAGCCCATCGGCGCGGCTGTCCGAGGTGCTCACGAAGCCAGGATCGGCAGGAAAGTGTCCGGGCTTCGGGATGCAACTCCATCGCGCCGGCGGGCGACAGGCCAGGGCTCGAAGCCATGCACGCTTTGCGGAGGGCATGCGCCGGATCAGCGTGCGTGCCGCAACACCGGGCGCGGGCCGGCGTTCAGCCGGCTTCACGATGAGCGCCACGGTGACCGCGATGCCCGACCCCGGATCCGAGGCCGGTCTCTCCCGGACCACCGTCCCTGCGCTCAGCTTGCGTCGCCCCGTCGCGCGCGCCCTCGCCGCAGCCGGCGCGCTGGAGGAACTCCGGGCTGCCGCGCGGAGCGCGGCTGGCCGGCCATGCACGTAATCGCCGCCCTGGTCGCGCCGGGCGCAGGGGGCAGGACGTGGCGACGCCTCGCAGCGCAGCAGCCCAAGGGCATCATCGCCGAGCGCATCGTCGAGCCGCCGGTCTTCGGCCGCCTTCCCCTGCTGGTCGCGCTCGCCGTTCCGGACACGGCCGCAGCCGGAACCCTGGCCGCGGAGGAGGTGCGGGACCGCATCGCGCGCTGGGCCGCCGCCGAGGACGGCGGTGCCGCAATGGCCCTGCCCATGCGCATGCCGCTCCGGCGCGTCGCCCGGCGTGAGCGGGCGCCCGATCGGCTTCGCGCCTGGTGATGTGGGCCCGTCCGGCCGCGCAAGCGTCCCATCAGGTCCGGCGACCGCGAGGATCTGCCTGCGTCACCGGTCTGGAGCGAGGTGCCATGGTCCACCACCCCTGACGCCGCACGACGCTCCACCTCACACCCTGCACCGCGGCTCAGGCTTGTGCCGGGGTGTTTCGGCCGCCAGTGGCGCGGCGTCACGGACCAAGGGCCGCACTGGTCGCCCGTGCGCGCCACCCATCCGGCGCGCGGCAGCCGGGTCGCGACGCGGGGGGGATGCCACGCATCGTCCCGGATCGTGAACCGGGCAGGTTCCTTACCTATCGGAGTTGTCGACAGTTCGCCGCACAGCCCGGATGACATCCCGTCGCGCCTGCCGCCGGCCGGCCGAGGATTGCTCGGCGGGCAGGTGGCGAAGGTCCGGGCGGACCGGCCCGCAGTCCGCTCAGGTCAGAGGACGAAGGCGAAGACGCAGAGCGCCACGGTCGCCGCGACGAGCATGGCGCCCGCAGCGATGGGAAGGATCCGCTCAGCGAGCAGCATCAAGCGCAACAGACGGTCGTTCTCCGGCAGTTCGCCCTGCCGGGGGTCGAACCAGGCTTCGATGCCCCAATCCCTGACACGCATCGGCCACCTCCACCTAGCCGAAATGAATCCCCGGAATGTTCGCAGGATGAATACACAATCCGGAGAGCGCATCCCCGTGGCGGCGATGCCCGCCCGAGCAGGGCCGGAGGAGGACCACGCCGAGGATCTCGGCGATCCCACGGGGACACGGCTCGGATACGTGCCGGCGTTCTGAAACGCGGAACGCCCTTCGGCCCGTCCTCCCGGCTGGCCCGTCGACTGTGCCGGCGGGCTGGCGGGTGGAGGGGCCGAGCGGCGCCAGGTGCGCGGGCCGGACCGTTCCTGCGTCCGTCCGACCACCCTCCACCCCGGCAGCGAAGCCGCGCCGCTACTCGACCAGCCGCACCACCTGCAGCCTGGGCACGTTGGTGCCCACCGTATCGCAGTCGTTGTGCTGGACCGAGCCCGATCCGCCGGCGACGTCGACTCCGTCGGCCACCAGGACGAAGCAGTTCCGGTTGACGCCGACCGTGTCGTTGTTCCCGGCATAGTAGATGCCGCTGGTTGGCCCATAGATGCCGCCCACGAGGCTGGACGCGCCGCCTCCGGCCAGCGAGATCTGGGCGGGCGCGGGCGAACCGGCATCGTCGCGGTAGATGAGCAGGCCCGGATAGGGGTAGCCGCGGCCGGTGGGTGGCGCGTTCAGCCGGACCACCGACTGCGCCGTGAAACTCAGGACTCCCGGCGCCGCGCCGTTGGCGCCGACCATGACGATCGTGACGCCGCTCTCGCCCGGGACGCAGGTCGAGCAGGTCAGGATCGCCGTCTTCACCGAGAAATTGCCGGTAAAGTAGTAGGTGCCGGGTGCGAAATCCCAGGTCCCGACGCCGCCGCCCTGCTGCCCCTCGAGCGACTGGTCGCCGCAGAAGATCATGCGCTGCGTGCCCGCTGGCGGCCTTACCTCCCGCAGGGTCCCGTTGTTGAGGCGCGGCCAGTCCTTGAGGCTGGTCTGCGAGCAGGCGGAGCCGCTCAGGCTCGGCGGCATGGGGACGCTGTTCGCCCAGTCGAACGGGTCGGGCACCGGGGGCCTCGCGGAGCCATAGGCGCGGACCGTCGAGCCGTTGCCCGTATAGTCGCAGCTGACGCACTGCCCCGTCGCGGTAAGGCCGCCGACATCGAGGACCATGCTCTGGCCCTGGCGCCAGGTCGAGTTCGCGCCCATCCTGTTGGAGTGGAGCACGCAGGTCGGGGCGCTGATCGAGGTCGAGCCGCGCAAGGTCAGGCCGCTATGCGTCGCAAGGATGCAGGCGCGCATGTTGCCGTTGTCCACGAGCGCGACGGCACGCGTCACGACGCTCACCTCGGGCTCGCCGATCAGCAGGCCGGAGAGGAAGGTCGGGATGCGGCGCGTGATGACGACCTCGACGGATTTCTCTCCGTGCGCTGCGGGGGCGTTGACCAGGATCGAGGTCCGGGCGTCGGCGCGGAAGTCGTTGCGCGAGGCGGCGTCGGTCGCGGCGGCCCGCGCGGCCGAATGGTCGCCCGGCTTGTAGAGGTAGCTGGACGCTCCGCCCATGGCCGCCATGTCGGTGGCGCTCCGGGCGTCACGCTGGGTGTAGTACCAGAGGCCGCCTTCGGTCGCGAGCGCGGCGAAGCCGAACAGCGCGAACGCGGCGCCTGCAAAGACCAGCGCGGTCGCGCCGCGGCGGTCCGCGAGCACGGCGCGGACCGAGTTGCGGCGCGGCGGCGACCCGGCCAGGACGACCGGCCGGCGGCGGCGGCTCGCTGCGGGGGCCTGCTCGCTGCCGGCCCGCCGGGGTGCATCACCACAGGGATGTGGGAGTGAGGTCGCGGTGGCGTTCATGGGTGGCGGCTCACCTAACCGAAGTTAAGTCCGCCCTCAGAATGATACGATTCTACATTCGATGCTATCATGAGTTGTGTTACTTTGTTCATACTCGCGTGAGTTGCGTATGGCCTGCTCGACGCCAGCGAGATTGGCATGAAGCCCCGTCGGAAGGGACAGGCTGCGACCGTTTTGCCCGGATTGGTTGTGGTAACTGCATTAGTTATAAATTGTCCGTTGCCATCGCAGCCGCCCGACAATCCGCGCGTGGTGCTCTGCAAGGGCCGCCGCGGTCTCCCTCCGCGACACCACGACCGCCCGCCGCCCCTGATCGGGCGGCAGTGCGGCGGCGGGCAGGCGACCCGAGATCCAAGGCCTGCAGGGGTGCCACGGCGGTGGGCCGTGCGTGGCGCGGGTGACGGAAGTTGGCGAAGCGGTCGGCATCCGCCGGGCCATCGGCCCGGCCGAAGAATTCGTGCCGGCGGCGGCAACGGACGGGGCCGCCGCGAAGGTGAGGCAGACTTAATGCAGCGGCCAATTGTGCCCGCCGCCTGGACGGCCGAGCGTGCACCTGCCGGGGGCCATTCGAAGTGGGAGCACGCGCGTGCGCAACACCTACGGTCAGGCCTCGGCGGGCCTTTCGGCCTGGATCTGGAGCCACCTGTACCTTTGCACGGCGGTCAGCCTCGTCGTCGCCGCGATCCTGCGGCTGTTCGGCCAGTTCAATTGGGTCACGTTCTTCGTCATGGCCGCGGGGACGTTCCTGATGATGGCGGCCGAAGTCGTCCGAGAGCCTCCACCCCCGCCCCCCGACGGCGAGTAGCAGCGCCGCGCTTCCACGCTGGCGGGCACCAAGTGGAAGGACGCCAAGGACGCGCTTCCCAGGTAGCCGCGTGTGGGCCTCTCAACCGTCTTCCGGGGAAAGCGCAGCTTCGGAGTGGGGTGCCGCTCCCGCGGCATCCTGCATCCGTTCATGCCCGGGCGAGCGGCGCCGCAAGCGGGCTGCGACGGAGGCCAGGCTGCGATCGCCCTGAACGGAAATG
>ERZ777003.2703-NODE-2703-length-19515-cov-15.085355_pt1 | contig 19515 bp, 16 predicted proteins | sample MGYA00374956_ERZ777003 | MGnify/ENA primary metagenome ERZ777003 (study PRJEB29302, sample SAMN06268252) | bioreactor metagenome | isolation source: Joint BioEnergy Institute, California, USA | place: USA:Joint BioEnergy Institute, California, USA | collected... | reverse complement strand
CCGCTAGCCAAGGCTGCTTTCTTCCAGGAAGCTGTGAGGGCCGCAGGCCAGGGTTCCCTCCAGCGGGGAGGTTCGGAGGGCCTGCGGCCCTCCGAGGATCTTTATGCCGGAAGAAGGGTTTCCGGGGAGGCGAAGCCTCCCCAGACCCCACCGCACCTCAGAGCGGCGGGAGCTATTTCGGGGGATGCGGGGCCTGGCCCCGCATAAGCGGCAAGAGCGCTACGAAGGGTCGATGAGGCCCGGCTCGCCGGAGATCAGGCTGATCGCACGCGACCAGGAGTCGCTCTCGGCGCCGGACGGCTCGGCTGTGAAGCGGTAGTCCTGCTTGCGGATGAACTCGTCGAGCTCGTCGGCCAGGCGGCGCCAGGCGGCGAGCTGGGCCTCGCGCACGCGCTCGAAGCTCTGCGAGTCCGGCGCGCGCTGGAGCGCGTCGCGCAGGTGCGGGACGCACAGGCCGGCCGACTCGCGCAGCGCCGTGGCGAGCGTGCCGTCGGCGATGTGGCGCACCAGCGCCGTGCCGTAGACCTCGTCCTGCTCGCGGAGGTAGACGCAGGCGGGGCAGGGCCGCTCGGCGGGCAGCGGGTCGGCGCTGGCCCGGCGCACCGCGCGCCGCAGGCGGGCCTCGAGGCTCGGCGGCTGGCGGCGGGCCTCGGCGAGCTGGGCGGTGAGCGTCCCGAGCACGTCGCGGTGGACGATCGCCGTCCCGAGCGCGTCGCGGCTGGCGCGCAGCATGCGCCCGTGCTCGGCGCAGAATCCGCGCGCGGCGCGGATCACGGCGCGGGTCCGCTCGTCGCCGACGCCCTCGTACGAGATGGCGTCCAGGTAGCGCCGCAGGCTGCGCCGCAGCAGCGCGCACATGGCGCACTCTGAGCCGGCCAGGGCGTCACGAAGCTCGAAGAATAGGGTGTGCTGCACGCGGCCCTCGCTGGCGATCTACGACCCCTTCAGCCCCCGGAGCGCGTCGGGCGGCAGGCCCCACGCGGCGACGGTGGCGGCCTCGTCGGCCGCCGACATGCACTTTTTGAAGCGCGCCCCGGAGACGCCGTGGACCCGGGTGCGGCACTCCTCCCACGTCGCGTGGCGGCGCAGCTCGCCGTTCACCAGGCTCAGGTAGCTCGGCCCCGGCGGCCTGTCTATGCCGGCCTCGTCTGCCGCGCCCGGGGCGGGCGGCGGTGTGCGCCCGGCGGCGTACGCCTGCGCGATCAGGTTGGCGCGCTCGTTGTGCCGGTCGCCGGCGTGGCCGCGGACGTAGGCCCACCGCACGCGGTCGCCTGCGGCGGCGTCCAGCGCCTCCCACAGGTCGCGGTTCTCGACCGGCTGCCCTTCGACGGTGAGCCAGCCGCGCCGCTTCCAGCCGCGCAGCCAGCTGGTCATGCCGTTCACCAGGTACTGGCTGTCGGTGTGCAGCTCGACCGGCGCGTCGGGCGGCACGCGGCGCAGCGCCTCGAGCGCCGCCCGCAGCTCCATGCGGTTGTTGGTCGTGCGCGCCTCGCGCCCGCCGAACTCCTCGACGGCGCCGTCGCGCACGATCAGCGCCGCCCAGCCGCCGGGGCCGGGGTTGCCGCTGCAGGCCCCGTCGGTGTAGATCTGTATGCGCTCGCCCTCCCGCGGGGCAGCTTTCGTGGACATCAGCGCTCTCTATCCACCCGCCGCAGGGCGGCGGGCAAAAAGGATCTCGGAGAGCCAGCGGCTCTCCGAGCCTCTCGGCGAAAAGCAGTTCTGTAGACTCCCGGGCAGGCGCCCGCCGAACGACATGATATAATACCGCGCGTTACAGAGTACGGACAAGAGGTCTTTCCAATGCGACGAATCTATGTAGGCCTGCTGCTGCTGCTGACGCTTGTTCTGACGGCGTGCGGCGGTGGCGATACCGCTGTGGCCGACCCGCCGGCCGCGCGGCCGTTCGAGACCAGCGGGAGCGAGCAGGTCGACGCCCTGATCGCCGACTGGCGCGAGGTGGCCTGGGAGGCCATGCTGCGCGACGGCGTCAAGCCCGAGACCAAGGAGGAGAAGATCTTCCTGTCCACCGCGAGCCTGGCCGAGATCCAGGAGCACTACGAGAGCCTGACGTCCAACGGCTGGTGGCGGCTGCAGCGCATGCCGGGGCTGTCGGGCGATGTGCTCCTGACCGGGTACGAGCAGGGCACGACGTCCCTGGTGGTCGGCGCCGTGGACGCCAGCGCCTACGGCGGCGAGGGGACGGTGATCTACACGCTCAAGGGAACGAAGTAAGCAAGGATCACGCGGCGTGGGGCACGACGGCGAAGCCGTCGCGCCCCACGCGTCTTCCAGGGCGATGTGCTGCGCCCCTACGGGAGGGACGCGAGCATCGAGCTCTGCACCAGGGTCATCACCGGCGTCGGGAGGATGCCGAGCAGCAGGATCAGCGCGGCCGCCAGGCCGGTGCCGAGCGCCAGCAACCGGTCCCCCGAGGCGACGATCTCGCGCCGCGGCTCGCTCATGAACATCTGCGCGACGATCCGCAGGTAGTAGAACGCGGCGATCGCCGACACGATCACCCCGATGAGCGCCAGCACGCCCAGGCCGGCCTCCCACGCGGCGGCGAACACGTAGAACTTGGCCCAGAACCCGGCCGTCGGCGGCACCCCCGCGAGCGAGAACATCGCCAGCGCCATCGCCACCGCGAGCAGCGGCCGCCGCCCCCACAGGCCGGCCAGGTCATCCAGGTCCCAGGCCTCCTCGCCGCGCTGCTCGAGCGCGATCAGCACCGCGAAGGCCGCGATGTTAGTGAGCGAGTAGGCCAGCAGGTAGAAGAGCAGCCCCTGCATCCCGGCCTCGTTGCGCGCCAGCAGCCCGAGCAGGATGTACCCCGCCTGCCCGACGCTCGAGTAGGCCAGCATGCGCTTGACGTTGCGCTGCGTGAGCGCCGCGATGTTGCCGACGATCATCGTGGCGGCCGCCAGCGCGCCCACCGCCGGCACCCAGATCGCGGCCTGGGTGTCGATCGCGTTCAGCAGGAAGCGGGCGAGCCCGCCGAACGCCGCCGCCTTGCTTCCCACCGACATGAACGCCGTCACCGGGGTCGGCGCGCCCTGGTAGACGTCCGGCGTCCACATGTGGAACGGCACGATCGAGATCTTGTAGCCCAGGCCGATGATCACCAGCGCCATGCCCGCCAGCAGGTAGGCGTAGTTCTCGGCCACCAGCGTCTCGCGGCGCAGGAAGTCGTCGATCGCCGCCAGGCTCGTCTCGCCGACCGCGCCGTACACCAGCGCGATGCCGAACACCAGGAAGCCGGTCGCGAACGCGCCGATCAGCAGGTACTTCATCGCGGCCTCCTCGGAGGAGAGCCGCGGGTAGCCGAAGCCGGCCAGCACGTAGAGCGTGATCGACACCAGCTCGAGGCCGAGGAACAGCACGATCAGGTCGGAGCCCTGGCCGAGCAGCATCATGCCGCCGGTGGCGAGCAGGATGATCACGTAGTACTCGCCGCGCTCGATCCCGTGCCGGCGCAGGTAGTCGAGCGAGATCAGGATCGTCAGCACCCCGATGGCGAGGAAGATCCAGTTCAGCGCCAGCCCGAAGTTGTCCAGCACGATCTTGTCGCTGAAGGTGCTCGCGCTGGTGCCCCACAGCGGGATGCCGGCCACGGCTGCGACGATCAGCCCGGCGGCGGCCAGGTAGGCGGTGACGTGCTTGCTCGCCGGCGGCACGAACAGGTCGACGAGCAGCAGCACCGTGGCCCAGCCGAAGACGATCAGCAGCTGCAGAACGACGCTCAGGTCGATTGGGGGGATCTGGATTTCTGGCATAGCTACCTTAATTGCGCGTTACACGTCGGCACGTCGTGTCCCTCAGCCTCGTCGAAGCCGTAGAGCAGTCCATACCCCCGCAGCGCTCCGACGCGCAACGTTCCAGCGTCCTAACGTGACACAAGCACGGCAGAGATCCCATCGGCGATCTGCTGCACCGAGGTCTGCATCGGGCCGAGCACCAGCGACGGGTACAGGCCGATCGCGATGGTCGGGAGGAGCAGCGCCACGAGCATCACCAGCTCGCGCGGCCGCAGGTCCGGCGTCTGGGCCGTCTCGGGCGTCGTGTCGCCCATGAAGGCCAGCCGGTACACGCGCAGCAGGTAGACCGCCGCGAGGATCACGCCGATCACCGCGAAGGCGACGTAGCCGTAGCCGATCTCGGACGAGAGCCAGGCGCCCTGCATGATCGTGAACTCGCCGACGAAGCCGCTCAGCCCCGGCAGCCCGATCGTGCCGAGCACCATCACCAGCGCGAGCGTGCCGAGCACCGGCGCCGCCTTCCACAGCCCGCCGAAGGCCCAGACCGCCCGCTCGCCGCGCCGGGCGTAGAGCATCCCGACGATGAAGAACAGCGCGCCGGTGGTGATGCCGCTGTTGACCATCTGCAGCACGGCGCCGCTGATCCCGATCGCGTTGAAGGCGAAGATCCCCAGCACGATGAAGCCGAGGTGGCTGATTGACACGTAGGCCAGCAGCCGCTTCAGGTCGGTCTGGGCGTAGGCGATCGCCGCCGCGTACAGGATGCCGATCACCGCCAGCACCGCGATCGCCGGCGCAGCCCACACGGCGGCGGCCGGGAACAGCTGCAGGTTGAAGCGGATCAGGCCGTAGGCGCCGATCTTGACCATCATGCCGGCCACGTCCACGGCGCCGGAGTTGGGCGCCTCGGCGTGGGCGTCCGGCATCCAGGTGTGGAACGGCCAGATCGGCACCTTGATCGCGAAGCCGGCGAAGAAGGCGCCGAACAGCAGCCGCTGCTCCAGCTCGCTGAGGGTCAGCTGGCCGATCTGCAGGCTGGCCAGGATCGTCCGGTAGTCGAACGTCGCCAGGCCCGCGCGGTCGCGGTGCAGCAGGTACAGCGCGATGATGCCGAGCAGCATGAACAGCGAGCCGAAGAAGGGGTACAGGAAGAACTTGGCCGCCGCCCGCACGCGCCCCGGCCCGCCGAAGATCCCGATCAGCAGCGCCGTCGGGATCAGCGTGAACTCGAAGAAGATGTAGAACAGCAGCAGGTCCTGCGCGACGAATACGCCGGTCAGGCCGGTGGCCAGCAGCAGCAGGAGCGCCTGGTAGGCGCGGCTGTTCGGCGTCTCCTCGCCCCAGCTCGCCAGCAGCACCAGCGGGGTCAGGAAGGTGGTGAGCAGCACCAGCGCCAGGCTCACGCCGTCCACCGCCAGGGTGTAGCTGATGCCCCACGCCGGCACCCACGGGACGCTCTCGGAGAACTGGAACCCGCCCTGGGCGCTGTCGTACAGGAAGTAGAGCGGTAGCGCCGCGATGAAGGCTGCCAGCGCTGCCGCCAGGGCGACATAACGCTGCGTCTGGATCTGCCCGCGCGGGACCAGGAGCAGCAGCAGCGCGCCCAGCGTCGGGAGCCACAGGATGAGTGAGAGCAGCGGGAAGCCTATCTGGTTCACGGCATCCTCGGTAATCTGTAGCCAGTAGATCGGTAACGAGTTACGACAGGAGCGCGAAGTAGCCCACCACCAGAACCACGCCGATCAGGAAGACCAGCGCGTAGTTGCGCACGTAGCCGCTCTGCCCGACGCGCAGCACCTGGCCCGCGCGGCCGATGAGCCTGGCGGGGCCCTCAACCAGGATCTGGTCGATCCCCTGGCGGTCGAAGATATCCCACAGGAACACGCTGATCTCGCGGTACGGCCGCACCACCAGCCGGTTGTAGATCCAGTCCAGCCCCCAGCCGATCTCGGCGCCGCGCCAGATGTCCCCCAGGTAGTGCTGCAGGGGGTCATCGCGCCCGACGCGGATGCGGCTGGCGAAGCGGCGGCCGTAGAGCGTCCAGCCCAGGTACAGCCCGCCGACGCTCAGCAGCGTCGTGACCAGCGCCAGGATCACCTGGCCGATGATCCGGCCGGTGTCGAACACCACCTCCGGCTCCTGCAGCGTCGGCTCCAGGAAGGTGCTCAGCCAGTGGAGGCCGGGCAGGTTCATCACCCCGCCGATCAGCGCGCCGGCGGCCAGGATCCAGAGCGGGATGCTCATCACCGGCTCGGGGTCGTGGGCGTGCTCGACGTGCCCGGCCTCGCGCGGCCGCCCGGCGAAGATCAGCGCCAGCTGGCGGCCCATGTAGAAGGCGGTGACAGCCGCGGACAGCATCAGGATGATCGCCGCGCCGGGGTTCTGCACCGAGAACCATGCGTAGGCGATGATCTCGTCCTTGCTCCAGAAGCCGGCCAGCGGGAAGATGCCCGCCAGCGCCAGCGCGCCCACCGCGTAGAGCCGGAAGGTCTGCGGCATGCGCTCGCGCAGCCCGCCCATGCGCCGCATGTCCTGCACGTCGTGCAGCGCGTGGATCACCGCGCCGGCGGCGAGGAACAGCAGCGCCTTGAACAGGCCGTGGGTCAGCAGGTGGAACATGCCGCCCACATAGGCGCCGAGGCCGACGGCGGTGACCATGTAGCCGAGCTGCGAGATCGTCGAGTAGGCCAGCACCCGCTTGATGTCGAACTGCGGCACCGCGGCCAGCGCGCCGAGGGCTGCGGTGATCAGCCCGACCGCCACGACCCACCCGGCGGCGGTGGGCGACGCCTCGAACACCGTGTGGTTGCGGGCGATCAGGTAGACGCCGGCGGTGACCATCGTGGCGGCGTGGATCAGCGCCGAGACCGGCGTCGGGCCGGCCATGGCGTCGGTGAGCCAGGTGTAGAGCGGGAACTGGGCGCTCTTCCCGGCCACGCCGATCAGCAGCAGCAGGCCGATCGCGGTGGCGACGCCGATCGTGCCGAAGATCCCCAGGTCGACCTGGGTGAAGCCGCTCATCGCCGCCTGCTCGAGGTAGCCGGCGATGCCGAGCGCCTCATTCGCGTAGAACGAGAGCGAGCCGAGCTGCGAGAAGATCGCCATGATCGCCAGCAGGAAGGCCGCGTCGCCGACGCGGTTGACGACGAACGCCTTCACCGCGGCGTCGCTGGGGACGAGCCCCGGCGGCACCGAGCGCCGGTCGAAGTAGTGGCCGATCAGCAGGAACGAGCAGAGGCCGACTCCCTCCCAGCCGAGGAACAGCAGCAGCATGTTGTCCGCCATCACCAGCATCAGCATGGCGAAGACGAACAGGTTCAGGTTGGCGAAGTAGCGCACCGGCCGCTCGTCCTCGCGCATATAGCCGAGCGAGTAGACGTGGATCAGGCCGCCGACGCCGGTGACGAGCAGCGTCATCACCGCCGTGAGCGGGTCGAACAGCAGGCCGAACGGCACGCGGAACTGCCCGATGCTGATCCACTCCCAGAGCGTGGAGGTGATGCGCCGCGCCTCCTCGGGCGTGCCGGCGAGCATCGCGATCGCGGCGAGCGAGGCCACGAACGAGAGCGCCACAGCGGCGCAGGCCAGCAGCCCGGCGGCGCGCCCGTTGCGGACGAAGAGGATATTGATCAGAAAGCCCAGCAGCGGGAAGGCTGGGATGAGCCAGATCAGCCAGCTCGGCATCCGTCTACCCCTTCAGCAGGTTGATCTCGTCGACGTCGGTGGTCCGCTTGGTGCGGAAGATCTGCACCAGCAGCGCCAGGCCCACCGCGACCTCGGCGGCGGCGACGACGATCGTGAAGAACACCAGTATCTGCCCGGCGGTGTCCTGGCGGGCGTTGGCGAAGGCCACAATCGCGAGGTTGGCCGAGTTCAGCATCAGCTCGACCGACATAAACACCACCAGGGCGTTGCGCCTGGTGAGCACGCCGATCACCCCCAGGGCGAACAGGACGCCGGCGAGCGCGACATAGTAGCCGGTGGGAATCATCACGAGACCTGCCGTTTCTCACGAATATGCAGCACAACCACACCGACAAGGGCGGCCAGGATCAGCATCGCCGTCACCTCGAAGGGCAGGAGGTAGGTGGTGAACAGCTCCCGCGCGATGCGCTCGGGCGCCCCGAAGGCCGCGTCCTGCCCGCCGGCCGGCGCCGGCGTGCCGGTGAGCACGACGTAGGCGACCTGCGCCGCCAGGATCAGGCCCATCACCAGCGCCACCGGCCGCTGCCACGCGATCGTGTCGCGCTCGTCCTCGGCGCGCTCCGCCCCGAGCAGCATCACCGCGAACAGGAACAGCACGATGATCGCGCCGGCGTAGATGATCAGCTGGATGGCGAACAGGAACGGCGCGTTCAGCAGCAGGTAGAGCACCGCGATCGCGCAGAAGTTGAGCAGCAGGAACAGCGCGCTGTGAATGGCGTTGCTGCTCAGCAGCATGGCCACGGCGCCCACGATGGCTACCAGGGCGGTGATTGCGAAGAGCACAAGTTCCATGCGTCCCTCAGTAGTCAGTAGTCAGCCGGCTGACTACTCGATACTGACCTCCTCACAGGTCGATCTGGGCGGGCGGGCTCGGGCGGCGGTTGAGCTGCTCCAGCACCGGCGGGATCTCGCCGTGGCCCTGGTCCGGCGGCACAAGCAGCATCTCCTTGGTGTACACCGAGGCCTTGCGCTCGTAGAACGAGAGCTCGTACTGGTGCTCGAGCACAATCGCGTTCGTCGGGCAGGCGTCCTCGCAGTAGCCGCAGAAGATGCAGCGGAGCATGTTGATCTCGTAGCGCGCCGCGTAGCGCTCGCCGGGCGAGTTGGGCCGCGCCGGATCGTTCTCGGCCGGGATCACGAGGATCGCGTCCGCGGGGCAGGCGGCGGCGCACAGCGCGCAGCCGATGCAGCGCTCCATGCCGTTGGCGAAGCGCTTCAGCTGGTGGCGGCCGCGGAAGCGCTCGCGCACCGGGCGCTTGACCTCCGGGTACTCGACCGTGACCGGCTTCTTGAATAAGTACTTCAGGGTCGTGCGAAGGCCCTTGAAGAGCTCACCGAGCATAGCTTCATCCTGTTACGAAGAGGCGGGCTTCTTGACGAGCGTGACGCCCTCGCGGCGTGGCCGCGGTCCGCGCCTCGAGGCGACGACCACCACCACGGCGCCGATGACGAAGCCGACGACGGCGGCGACGAGCGGCTGGTCCGGCAGCAGCACGCCGAGCACGGCGGTGACGGTGATGTTCACCAGGCCCATCGGCAGCAGCACCTTCCAGCCCAGGTCCATCAGCTGGTCGTAGCGCACCCGCGGCACGGTGGCGCGCACCCAGACCGAGACGAACGACAGCAGGGCGACCTTCAGCATGAACGCCCCGAGCGAGAGCAGGCCGAGCACGGCGTTGGCGAGCGGCTCGCCGATCATCGGGATCAGCTCGCTGTGCAGCGTGAACAGGCCGGGGAAGCGCCAGCCGCCGAGGAACAGCGTCACGGCGACGGCGTTCATCGCCACGAGCTTGATGTACTCGGACATGAAGAAGAGGGCGAACTTCATCGAGCCGTACTCGGTGTTGTAGCCGCCCACCAGCTCCTGCTCGGCCTCCACCAGGTCGAACGGCGCGCGCACCACCTCGGCGGTCGCGGCGATCAGGAAGACGACGAAGCCCAGGAACTGCGGCACGATGTACCACATGCCGGCCTGCTGCTCGACGATCTGCTCGGTGCGGAAGCTGCCGGCCTGCATCACCACGCCGAGCACCCCCAGGCCGAGCGCCAGCTCGTAGGAGATCACCTGGGCCGAGGCGCGCACGCCGCCGAGCATCGAGTACTTGTTGTTCGAGGCCCAGCCGGCGATGGCGATCCCGTAGACCCCGAGCGAGGTGACCGCCAGCAGGTAGAGGATGCCGACGTCGATGCTGGCCAGCTGCAGCAGGTTGCCGCCCTGCCCGTCCGGCCAGTAGCCGAGCGGGAGCACGACCCAGATGATCAGCGCCGGGATCACGGCGAAGGCCGGCGAGAGCAGGTACACCCAGCGGTCGGCCATCGCCGGGACGACGTCCTCTTTAAAGAACAGCTTCAGAGCGTCGGCGATCGGCTGCAGGAAGCCGCCGGGGCCGGCGCGGTTGGGGCCGACGCGGTTCTGGAGCCGGGCGAGCGTCCGGCGCTCGAACAGCGTGAAGTAGGCGAACAGGCCGGTGGCCGCGAGCGCGAGCACCAGGCACTTGACCACCAGGATGACGATGTCTATCCAGGACATGTGTTACCTCGCCGAAGGCAGAACGTGCCAGCGCTCACCCTTCAACTTTCACAACGGCCACCTTGGTCTGTCCGCCCGTCACGACGGCGCCGAGCGCCGCGCCGCTGACCGCCGGCACCAGCACGAGCCCCTCGGCGAGGCCGGCGTCGACGGTGGCCGGGAGCTCGACGGCGCCGGCGGCCGACTCGATGCGCACCCGCTCGCCCATGGCCACGCCGAGCCGCTGGGCGTCGGCCAGGCTCAGGATGGCGTGCGGCGGCACCTGGCGCGGCAGGAGCTTCGAGCCGCGCGCCCAGCCGCCGCCGTCGTAGGCGCGCGGCGGCGTGATCAGCGTCAGGGAGCCCGGCGCGGCGTCCTGGCGCGGCTGGCGCGCCGGCACCGCGATCGAGAAGCTCGCCCGCGGGTCATCGGCGGCGGCGGGCACCTGCACCCCGACGCCCTCGCTGTTCGCGTAGGAGGTGCCGTCGTAGTAGATCGGCTCGTTGGCCTGGCGCCCCCACGAGCCCGAGCGCGTGAGCCCGAGGCTGGTGTAGCTCGCGCCGGCGTAGCCCGGCACCGTGGCGCTGATCTCGTCCATCACGTCGCTGGCCACCACGTAGTTCCAGCCCGCGTCCACGGTGGCCGCGGCCGCGGCCCGCTGCGCCTGGGCGGAGGCGGGCCGGCCGTTCCCGCGCCCCGCCTTCTCCGCGCTCGCCGTGCTCTGCGCGGCCTGCAGCTCAGCGGGCAGCGCGCGGGCGATGTTCTGCAGCACCTCCCAGGCGGCGGGCAGGTTGGCCGGGTGCTGGCGCGCCTGGCGGAAGCGCTGCACGCGGCGCTCGGCGTTGGTGAAGGTGCCCTCGCGCTCGGCGAAGGCCGCCAGCGGCAGCACCACGTCGGCGAGCTGCGCCGTCTCGGTCAGGAACATGTCGGCGACGGCTAGGAACTCGAGCGCCTCGAGCGCGCGCCCCGCAGCCGGGTTGGCGGCGGCCGGGTTGCTGCCGATGACGAGCATGCCGCGCAGCGTGCCCTGCTCGGCGGCGGCCCACATCTCGCGGGCGCTGAGGCCGCCCTGCGCCGGGCGCACGCCCATGTCGATCGCGCCGCGCGAGTTGCCGCCCGGCAGCAGCGCGATCAGCCCGCTGCCCGGCTTGCCGACCTTGCCGGTGAGCAGCGCCAGATTGGCGAGCGCCGGGACCAGCGCCGACCCGGCGCTGAGGGCCGCCCGGCCGTACATAATGATCGCGTTCTCGGCGCCGGCGAAGGTGCGCGCCACCGTCTGGATCGCCTCCTCGCTCACGCCGGCGGCGGCGGCCAGGTCGGCGAGCGAGAGGTCGCTCAGCTGCTGCATCAGCTCGGCGCTGTTCCGCGCGCGCGCGGCGGCGTCCGGGCTCAGCAGGCGCTCCTCGGCCACCACCTTGAGCAGCGCGAGGGCCAGCTGCTCCTCGGCGCCGGCGCGCACCCGCAGCGTGCGGGTCGCCGAGCGGTCGAGCTTCGTCGCGTAGGAGTTGACCACCGTCAGGTCGCCGCCGCGCGCGACGATGCCGCGCAGCCGCGGCACGTACAGCATCGCCTCCTCCTCCGGGTCGGCGCCGAACACCAGCACCGCGGTGCCCTTGCCGAGCGACAGGAGGTTGGTGTCCTTGCCGACGCCGAGGGTCGCGCCGAGCGTGTCGACCGGCAGGTCGTCGGGCGCGCCGGGGCGGAAGTCGATGTTGTTCGAGCCGAGCGTCCGGCGGAGCAGCTTCGCGAACAGGTAGAGGTCCTCGTTGGAGAGCTCGGGGCCGGCGATGCCGCCCAGCGCCTGCGGGCCGGCGGCGCGGATCTGCGCCAGCTTGTCCGCGATCAGGCGGTACGCCTCCTCCCAGCTGGCCGGCTCGAGCTGCCCGCCGCGCCGGATCAGCGGCGTCTCCAGCCGGTCCTGGCTCTCGATGAAGCGCATCCCGTAGCGGCCCTTGTCGCAGATCCAGATCTCGTTGACATAATCGTTCTCGCGCGGCATCACGCGCATCAGCTGGTTGTAGCGCATATCGAGCGTGATGTCGCAGCCGACCGGGCAGTGCGGGCAGATGCTCGGGACCGACTTCACCTCCCAGACGCGGGCCTTGAAGCGGAAGTCCGACGAGGTCAGGGCGCCGACCGGGCAGATGTCGGTGGTGTTGCCGGAGAACTTGCTGTCGAAGGGCGGGTCGGACTTCGAGATGATCTCCCAGGCGCGGCCGCGGTTATCGAAGCCGAGCACCGGGTCACCGGCGATGTCGTCCTGGAAGCGCACGCAGCGCGAGCAAAGGATGCAGCGCTCGCGGTCGAGGTAGATCAGGTCGCCGAGCGGGATGGGCTTCTCGAAGTGGACCTTGTCGGCGTAGTCGAAGCGCGAGGTGCTCGGCCCGAACTGCATGGTCAGGTTCTGGAGCGGGCACTCCCCGCCCTTATCGCAGACCGGGCAGTCGAGCGGGTGCGAGGTGAGCAGGAACTCGAGCTGGCCCTTCTGGGCGAAGCGCACCTTCTCGGTGACGGTGCGCACCTCCATGCCCTGGCTCACCGGCGTGACGCAGCCCGGCTGGAGCTTGTTCGCCATCAGCGCCATCACCGGCTTGCCGTCCTCGCCGATCACCGGCTGCCGCGTGGCCGGATCGATGCGCGGCGTCCAGACCTCGACGAGGCACATGCGGCACATGCCGACGGGGTTGAGCTTCGGGTGGTAGCAGAAGACCGGGATCGGGATTCCGGCGCTCCGAGCGGCCTCCACAATATTCGTCCCGGCCGGCACCGTCACCGTCTGGCCGTCAATAATCAGGGTTACGTCAGCCATGTGTATCTCTTCACTAGTTGAAGCAGCGCTCGACCGGGCAGCGGCTGTGTCCGTATCCAGCCCGCGCGGGGCGAGCTAGCGCGATTGCAACGGGATGGCAGGCTGGCCGTTGCTGCGTCCGCTGGCCGCCGCCTCGGCGATCGCCGCCTCGAACTCCTGGGGGAAGAGCCTCAACGCGCTGCGCACCGGGACGACGGCGCTCTCGCCAAGCAGACAGAAGCAGTTGCCGGCCATCTGGTTGTAGACATCGTGCAGGAGCGGGATGTCACCCTGGCGGCCATGGCCGTGGGAGACGCGGTGCAGGACCTTGGTCAGGAAGTGGGTGCCCTCGCGGCAGGGCGTGCACTTGCCGCACGACTCGTGCTTGAAGAACTCGTCCATCTTGTAGGCCACCTCGACCGCGCTGACGGTCTCGTCGAGGACGATCACGCCGCCGGAGCCGAGCATCGTGCCCTTGGCGGCCAGCGACTCGTAGTCCATCGTCACGTCGAGGTCGGCCTCGGTGAGCCAGGCGGCCGACGCGCCGCCGGGGACGACGATCTTGACCCTGCGGCCGCCGCGCATGCCCTGGCAGTAGTCGTCGGAGTAGATCAGCTCGCGCAGCGGCGTGCCGAAGGGCACCTCGTAGTTGCCCGGGCGGTTGACGTGGCCCGAGATCGAGAAGACCTTCGTGCCGGGGCTCTTCTCGGTGCCCATCGAGCGGTACCACTCGACGCCCTTGCGGACGATCATGGGCACGTTGGTGAGGGTCTCGACGTTGTTGATGATCGTCGGCTTGCCGTAGAGCCCGGCGACGGCCGGGAAGGGCGGGCGCAGGCGCGGCTGGCCGATCTTGCCCTCGAGCGACTCGAGGAGCGCCGTCTCCTCGCCGCAGATGTAGGCGCCGGCGCCGCGGTGGATGATGATGTCGAGGTCGTAGCCGGTGCCGAGGATGTTCTTGCCGAGGAAGCCGGCCTCGTAGGCCTTGGCCACCGCCCGCTCGAGCCGGCGCGCTGCGGCGGCGAACTCGCCGCGGCAGTAGATGAAGGCGGTGTTGCACTCGATCGCGTAGGCCGTGAGCGCGACGCCCTCGATCAGCTGGTGCGGGTTGCGGTCGATGATCTGGTGGTTGTTGAAGGTGCCCGGCTCGGACTCGTCGCAGTTGCAGGTCAGGTAGCGCGGGTAGACGTCTTTGGGCAGGAAGCCCCACTTCACGCCGGTGGGGAAGCCGGCCCCGCCGCGCCCGCGTAACCCCGCGTCCTTGATGATCTGGACGACGTCGGCGGGCTTGCGCTCGGTCAGCGACGTGCGGTAGGCCTCGTAGCCGCCGTGCTGCAGGTAGACATCGAAGTCGGCGATGTTCGGGACATCCAGGTCGCGCAGGACCACGTGCTCAGTCAGAGGGGGCATATGATATCAGCTCGCTTTCCATTCGCGGAAGCGGACAGACATGAGGGTATGAGCAAACCTGTTCGGAATGGTAGGTCCTAGGGCGATACTGTACCACCAGGACGGCTTCGTGTCAAACGGAACAAAGTCGGCGACCGACCGCCCTTCCCAGGCAGCGCCCGCGGTCTGCTACAATGACACGGCATACGCGAGTGGACGTGGAGGAGACGGCTCGGATCGACGCTATGGCGGAGGGCGCGCGGCCGGCGCGCGGCGGGGCAGCCGCGGTGCGCGGCCTGATCTTCGACTTCGACGGGCTGCTGCTGGATACGGAGACGCCGGCGTTTGAGAGCTGGCGCCGGATCTACGCGGAGTTCGGCGTGGAGCTGCCGCTGGCGCTGTGGAAGGAGGCGCTCGGCACCGCGCACGGCTTCGATGCGCTGGCGCACCTGCGCGCGCGGCTGGGCGCGGACCTGGACTGGCGCGCGATCGCCGAGCGGCGGCAGCTGCTGAAGCAGGAGCTGAGCGCCAGCCAGCCGCTGCTGCCCGGCGTGCTGACGATCCTGGACGAGGCCGAGGCGCTGGGCCTGCCGTGCGCGGTGGCCTCCAGCAGCGGCCGGGGGTGGGTCTACGGCTGGCTCGAGCGCCACGCGATCCTGGCGCGCTTCGTGTGCGTGCGCACCGCCGACGATGTGGCGCGCACCAAGCCGGACCCGGAGCTGTTCCTGAGCGCGGCCGCCTGCCTCGGCCTGGCGCCGCAGGAGTGCCTGGTGTTCGAGGACTCGCCGAACGGCATTCTGGCGGCGCACGCGGCGGGGATGCGCTGCGTGGCGGTGCCGGGCGCGATCAGCAGCCAGCTCAGCCTGCCGCCGGCCGAGCTCACGCTGGCGCGGCTGGACGCGCTGCCGCTGGCGGAGATCCTGCGGGCGGTCGGTGGCTGAGGGCACGAGTTCGAAAGGAGCGCACCCATGAAGCTATCGCAGGAGCGTTGTACGGCCTGCCGCCCCGGCTCGCCGCCGGTCACGGCGGAGGAGGCGGCCGAGCTGCGCGCGCAGGTCCCGGCGTGGGCGCAGGTCGAGCGGGACGGCGTGCCGCAGCTGGAGCGGGTGTTCCGCTTCGAGGGGGCGGATGCCGCGCAGGTGTTCGTGGCGCGGCTGCGGGCGCTGGCGGACGAGCAGGACCACCACCCGGTGCTGAGGGCCGCGGGCAGCGAGGTGGCGGTGCGCTGGTGGACGCACGCCATCCGCAACCTGCACCGCAACGATTTTATTATGGCTGCGCGCACCGACCGGCTCTTCGAAGAGATGGCTGGCGCGCGGCAGTGAATTGACATAAAATATCTTATCATGTTCACTATTCGCCTCTTTGGGCAGCCGGAGCTGCTGAGCGACGGGCGGCCGGTGACGGTGGCGCGCCGGAAGAGCCGCGCGCTGCTGTACTACATCGCGGCGCGGCGGGCGCCCACCCCGCGCGAGCACGTGATCGAGCTGCTCTGGCCGGACCTGACGCGCAGCGCCGCGCAGCAGACCCTGCGCGTCACGCTGTACGGGCTGCGGAAGACGCTCGGCCCGGCGCTCATCACCGGCGACGCGCTGGCGCTCGATCCCTCGGTCGATGTGGACCTGTGGGAGCTGGACGACGCGCTCGCGGCGCCGCTGGATGACCCGCGGCCCCTGGCGCGCGCGCTCGAGCGCTACCGCGGCCCGTTCCTCGACGGGTTCACGCTGCCGGACGCGCCGGAGTTCGACGAGTGGGCCGCCGGCGTGCGCGAGCGCTACCACAGCGCCGTGGTCCACGGGCTGGCCAGCCTGGCGCGGGCCTACGAGGAGCGCGGCGATCACCGCGCCGGGCTGGAGGCGCTGGAGCGCGCGCTGGCGCTCGACCCGCTCCGCGAGGATGTCCAGCGGGAGGCGATGCGGCTGCAGTACCTGACCGGCGACCGCGTCGGGGCCATCCGGCGCTACGAGCAGCTGCGGCGCCGGCTGGACGACGAGCTGGGCGTGCCGCCGATGGCGGAGACGCAGCAGGTCTACGATGCGATCGTCACCGATACGCTGCTGCCGGCCCCCCGCCTGGCGCGGGCGAACGGCGCCGGGGCCCCGCTCGGGTGGGCGCAGCCGGCGCACGCAGGCCAGCGCGCAGGCGCCGCCCGGCACGCGGCGCTCCTGCCCTTCACCGGGCGCTCGGCCGAGCTCGCGGCCATGGCCGCCGCCGCTGAGGCGGGGCAGCTGGTGCTGGTGATGGGCGAGCCGGGGATCGGCAAGACGCGCCTGGTCGAGGAGTTTCTGCAGGACGCGGGCGGGCTGGTGCTGGTGGGCGCGGCGCGCGAGCTGGACCACGCGCTGCCGTACCAGCCGGTCGTGGAGGCGCTGCGCAGCCTGACGGGCCAGTGCGAGTGGCCGGAGCTGCGCTCACAGCTCGGCCTCTCCCCGGTGTGGATGGTGGAGGTGGCGCGGCTGCTCCCCGAGCTGATGCCGTCCGACACCCCGGCCGCGCCGGTGGCCGCGGACGAGTCGCGGCTGCGCGAGGGCGTGAGCCAGCTGATGCGCGCGCTCGCCCGCCGCGGGCCGGTGACGTTCTTCATCGACGACCTGCAGTGGGCGGATACGGCGACGCTCGGCCTGCTCGGCTACCTGGTGCGGCAGCAGCTGCCAGGGCTGACCGTCGTGGGCGCGACGCGACCGCCCGAGCTGCGCTCGCCGCTGGCCAGGCTGACGCACGCGCTGATGCGCGAGGGCCGGCTCGGCCAGGTGCAGCTGAGCCGCCTCACCCTCGACGAGACGCGCCAGATCGCGCGGCACCTGAGCGCGGAGTCGGCCGAGGAGCTGGCGGAGTGGCTGCAGCGCAACGGCGAAGGGAACCCGTACATCATCGCCGAGCTGGTGCGCTACGCCCGCGACACCGGCATCCTGCGCCCGGACGGGTCGCTCGAGCTCGCCGCGTTCAGCGACGCGGCGCCGGTCGTGCCGCCGACGATCTACAGCCTCATCGTCTCGCGTCTGGCGCGGCTGCCGGAGCCGGCGCGCCGCGTGCTGGACGCCGCCACCGCTGTTGGGCGGGAGTTCGCCAGCGACGTGGTGGCGCACGTGGCGGCGCTCTCTGAGGACGCGGTGCTGGACGCGCTCGACGAGCTGGTCGCGGCGGGGCTGGTGCAGCCGGTGGAGGGCGGGCGCTACGCCTTCGACCACGCGCTGACGATGGAGGTGGCCTCCCACGAGGTCGGCGAGGCGCGCCACCGGCTGCTGCACCGGCGGGTGGCGGAGGCGCTCGTGGTGCTCCACGGCCGCCAGCTGGATGCGGTGGCCGGGCTGATCGCGGCGCACTTTGTGGCGGGCGGCGCGCCGGAGCGGGCCGCGAGCTTCGCGCTGCGGGCGGGTCGGCGGGCGGCATCGCTCGCCGCCTGGACCGAGGCGATCAGCTTCTACCAGCAGGCGCTGGCGGGGATCGAGGATGGGGAGCGCTACGATGTGCTGATGGCGCTCGCCGACGCGCACCTGCAGTCCGGCCAGCACCAGCAGGCGGTGGAGGTGCTGCGCGAGGCGGTGGAGGTCGCGCGGCGCAGGGGCGACCAGCGCGGCGAGGCGCTCGCCCGGCTGGCGATCGGGCAGGCGCTGCTGCTGCAGGGCCGGTTCGGCGAGCTGATCGCGAACGCCCAGGAGGTGCTGGCGTCCGGCGACCCGCAGCTGAGCGTGCGCGCCGAGCTGCTGTGGGGTGCGGCGCTGTCGGTCGAGGGCTCCGACCTGTACGGCGCTGCGGTCCATCTGCGGCGGGCCGAGGAGCTGGCCGCGCAGCGCGGAATCGAGCGGCAGGGGGCGGCCGACGTGGCCCACGCCCGCTTCGAGCTCGGGAGCGTGCTGGCGCAGCAGGGCGACATCGAGGGCGCGGTGGCGCACTACCGCGAGGCGCTGGCGATCGCGGCGGAGGGCGGCGAGGATGCGGTGAAGTGGTACATCCTGGCGCACAACAACCTCGCCTACCACCTGCACCTGCTCGGCGACCCGTCGGCGCTGACCTACGCGCGCATGGGCCTCAGCGTGGCGCAGGAGCGCGGCGCGATCAGCCTGCAGCCGTACCTGCTCTCGACGCTGGGCGAGATCGCGCTGGCGCAGAACGACCTGGCCACCGCCGAGCGCCACTTCAGCGAAGGGCTGGCGCTGGCCGAGCGGCTGGCCATGCCCGAGCGGATCGCCGGCCTGGGGGCGAACCTGGGGCTGGTGGCGCTGCGGCGCGGCCAGACCGCGCTGGCGATCCACCGGCTCTCGACCGCGCAGGCGCGGGCCGACGCGCTCGGGACGCGCCACCTGGCCGCGCAGATCCGCATCTGGCTGGCCCCGCTGCTCCCGCTGCCGCAGGCGCGGGCCGTCCTCGCCGAGGCGCGGGCGCTCGCGGAGAGCGGCGGCCGGCGGCGGCTCCTGGAGGAGATCGCGGCCGCCGAGCAGGCCCTCGAGCGAGCCTCCTCGTAGCGAATATTCTCAACCAACTTGCGCAATTTAATTTTGTTTACGCCCATGTTCACGCCGGCGTTGACGGGCGGCGGGTATGCTGTGGGCAGTTCAGTAAAAACACATGGAGGGAACACCCAATGCCTTGGCAGATTGATGCGAGCCACTCGCAGATTAATTTCGTGGTCCGGCACATGATGATCTCGAAGGTACGCGGCAGCTTCGAGCGCTTCGAGGGGACCGTGGAGGCCGACGAGAACAATCCCACTGCCGCGACAGTTGACGTAAAGATCGACGCTGCGAGCATCAACACCAAGGATGCCAAGCGCGACGAGCACCTGCGCTCGGCGGACTTCCTGGACGTCGCGAACCACCCGCACATCACGTTCAAGAGCACCCGCCTCGAGCAGCTCGACGAGACCCACGGCAAGCTGCACGGCGACCTGACGATCCGCGGCGTCACCCGCCCGGTCGTGCTGGATGTGGAGTACCAGGGCCAGGCGCGCAGCCCGTGGGGCACGGTGAGCGCCGGCTTCAGCGCCACGACGAAGATCAACCGCAAGGACTGGGGGCTCACCTGGAACGTCGCGCTCGAGACGGGCGGCGTGCTGGTGGGCGACGAGGTGACGGTTGAGATCGAGCTCGAGCTGGTGAAGCAGGCCGAGCAGCCGAGCGAGGCGGAGGCCGCGCAGGCGACCGCGTAGACATAACGCAGATCAACCGACCGGGGGTACGGAGGCGGAGCTCTCCGTGCCCCCGGTCTTTATTTTGAAGCCTCTCCACGCTGGCAGCGCACTTCACTTAACCAACAGCCGCCGCCCCATCGGCTCCCTAGGTCACCAACTCCCCAGGTCACCATCTCCTCCGTCACCGTCTTCTCGCGGCGGCGAGGAGCTTCATAGAGCTTCACTGCGAGCCCGTGTGTGA
>ERZ777003.2701-NODE-2701-length-19526-cov-15.928920_pt1 | contig 19526 bp, 13 predicted proteins | sample MGYA00374956_ERZ777003 | MGnify/ENA primary metagenome ERZ777003 (study PRJEB29302, sample SAMN06268252) | bioreactor metagenome | isolation source: Joint BioEnergy Institute, California, USA | place: USA:Joint BioEnergy Institute, California, USA | collected... | reverse complement strand
GCTTGCGGGGCCGCGGAGCAGAGCGCCTGTGGCGGGCGAGCGGCTCTCCACACCTCCCTGCGGGGGCGGCAGTGGGGCTCGGGGAGGCGCAGCCTCCCCGGAGTTTTCTCTCTTGCGGCTCTGCGGCGACTTTGTCGCCGCAGAGCCGCGAAAACGAGTCCGTGGCGGGCTGCAAGCCCCGCGGGAGTTGTACTCGCGGGGCTTGAAGTTTATTGTGAAATTTAGTACAATTGGGACAATAGACCGCAGATACCGAACAGGAGTGAAGCCTATGATGCACCTCCGGTGGCCACGGCGCCTCGCGGCGCTGGCCCTGTCGATCGCGCTGCTCGCCGCGTGCGGGACGCAGGCCCCATCGGCCGCGCCCACGGCGGCGCCGGAGCCGCCCGCGGATGGCGGGGCCGCGCCCAGCCAGGAGCTCGTGACCCTGCGCACCGGCTACATCCCGCAGAACATCATCTTCGCGCCGCTCTACGTCGCCATGGAGCGCGGCTACTTCGCCGAGGAGGGCATCGCGATCGAGCTGACGCCCATCCAGAGCGGCAACGAGGCGGTGGTGCAGCTGGCGGCCGGCAACTTCGACGTCTCGCTCGGCGGGGCGGGCGCCGGCCTGTTCAACGCCGCCGAGCGGGGCGTCAGGTTCACGATCGTCGCGCCGCTCCACAGCGAGCGCAAGCCGGTCTCCAGCCCGCTCGTGATCAGCCCCAAGCGCACCGGCGAGCTCACCAGCATTGCCGACCTGCGCGGCAAGAAGGTGGCGGTCAACGCCCGCGGCGCCGGCACCGAGTACTGGCTCGCCCAGGCGCTCGCGCAGGGCGGCCTGACGATGGACGACGTCGAGTTCGTGCCCATGCCCTTCCCGAACATGCCCGCCGCCCTCGAGAACGGCAGCCTGGACGCCGCCATCCTCACCGAGCCGCTGACGACGATCAGCATGGACAAGGGGCTGGTGACGGTGCTGGCGGACAACTTCATCGACGGCTTCACCGCCACCTACGTCTACATGGGCGACGCGCTGCTCACCGGGCAGCCGGAGGCGGCGCGCGGCTTCATGCGCGCCTACCTGCGCGGCGCCCGCGACCTGCAGGGCGACTACATGACCGACGAGGTCGCGGCGATCATCGAGAAGTACACCGAGGTGCCGGCGGACGTGCTCAAGCGCATCTACGCGCCGCAGTACAACCCGAACGGCAGCGTGCCGGTCGAGGACCTGGCGACGCTCCAGGAGTACTTCCGCGACCGCGGCCTGCTCGAGTACCAGGAGCTGCTCGACGTCAGCTCGTTCGTCAACACCGAGCTGGCGGCCGAGGTGGCGGCGGAGCTCGACGCGGAGAAGTGACCCGCCCGGCGGGGAAAAGGGGCGCCCGTTGCTGGTGCCGCGCCATCCCAAACCCCTCCGGCGCCCGTCCAGCGTGTCGCGACTCCGTACCCCTGTGGGGGCGCTGCGGGCGCCGCTCAGGCCCACGGGGGACGTTCAACGGCAGTGTTGCGGGAAAGAGCCATGCCCGAGCCGAAAATCACAATCGAGAACCTGCGCGTGACCTACACCGGCCGCGGCGCGCCGGTCGAGGCGCTCGACGGCCTGTCGCTCGAGATCGCCGACGGCGAGCTGGCCTGCATCGTCGGGCCGAGCGGCTGCGGTAAGACCACGCTGCTGCGCGTGCTCGCCGGGCTCGAGCACAGCACCTCCGGGTCGGCCGTGGTGCGCGCCGCCGACCCGGCCCGGCCCACGGTCGGGGTGGTGTTCCAGGGGGCCGGGATCTTCCCGTGGATGACGGTCGAGCAGAACGTCGGCTACGGGCTGCGCCTGCGCGGGGTGCCGGCCCGCGAGCGGCGGGAGATCGTCCGGCGCTGGGTGGCCGAGATCGGGCTGGAGCGCTTCGCGGGCGCCTACCCGGCGCAGCTCTCGGGCGGGATGCAGCAGCGCGTCGGCCTGGCGCGGGCCTTCGCCTACGACCCGGAGGTGCTGCTGATGGACGAGCCCTTCGGCGCGCTGGATGCCCAGACCCGCGTGATCCTGCAGCAGACGCTGCTGCGCCAGTGGGAGGGCAACGCCCGCACGGTCGTGTTCGTGACCCACAGCATCGAGGAGGCGATCACGCTCGGCGACCGGGTGTACGTCATGTCCGCCCGGCCGGGGCGCATCCTCGCCAGCTTCGCGGTGCCGTTCGAGCGCCCGCGCGACGCGGCCGCGCTGCGGGCTGAGCCGGCCTTCAGCGAGCTGTACGGCGCGATCTGGGAGGTGCTGCGCGACGAGGTCGAGCGCGCGCGAGTCGCGGAGATGGCGTAGATGAACGCACGGGGAGAGCTCTATGAAGCGTGATCGGCTGCTCTCGCTCCTGTCGCCGATCCTCCTCCTGGGCGCGTGGGAGGCGGCGGTGGCGCTCGGCTGGCTGAACCGCATCTTCTACCCGCCGCCGTCGCAGGTGTCCGTCACGCTGGTCGAGCTGGCGGCGAGCGGGCAGCTGCTGCGCGACGTGACGGTGAGCATGGTGCGCGTCGGGCTCGGCTTCGCGCTCGGCGGCATCCCAGCGGTCGCGCTCGGCCTGCTCATGGGCATCAGCCCGGCCGCGCGCGCCCTGCTGCGCCCGATCGCCGCGGCGATCTACCCCATCCCCAAGATCGCGCTCCTGCCGCTGATCATCGTCGTGCTCGGGATCGGCGAGCGCAGCATGGTCGCGACGATCGCCGTCAGCGTGTTCTTCCTGGTGGTGCTCAACGTCGCGGCGAGCGTGATGCAGGTGGACGGGCGCTACTTCGAGGTGGCGCGCAGCTTCGGCGGCGGGCGCGGCGCGCTGTTCTGGACGGTGGCGCTGCCGGGCAGCCTGCCGGGGATCATGGCCAGCATCAAGCTCGGCATGGGCTTCGCGCTGACGCTCATCGTCGGCGTCGAGTTCGTCGGCGCCGACGAGGGCATCGGCCATCTGATCTGGCAGTCGTACGAGATCTACGCGATCGACCGCATGATCGCCGGGCTGATCGCGGTCGCGCTGGTCGGCTGGCTGGTGACGCTGCTGCTCGACGAGCTGGAGTACGCGCTGGTGCCGTGGGCCGTCGCCTCGGATCAGAAAGCGAAGGGGAAGCTGCGGAGGGGCGCCACGAGCGACGAGCGGCCACCGGAGGGGCGCAGCGGCCGCTCGTCGACCTTCGGCATCTGGTTCCGCGCCGTGCGCCCGTGGAGCTTCACGGCCTCGGCCATCCCGGTGCTGCTCGGCGCCGCCATCGCCGCGGTGGACGGGCGGCTCGACCTGGGCCTGCTGGCGCTGACGCTGCTCGGCGCGATGTTCATCCACGCCGGGACCAACCTGGTGAACGACTACTTCGACGCGCGCAGCGGGCTGGACGCGCTGCAGACGATCGGGATCGGCGGGGCGATCCAGCGCGGCGAGCTCACCCCGCGCCAGGTGCTTGCGGGCGGGGTGGCGGGCTTCGCCATCGGCTCGGCGATCGGCCTCTACCTGGCGAGCGTCGCCGGGCCGTTCATCTTCTGGATCGGGCTGGCCAGCGTGCTGGTCGGCTTCTTCTACACCGCCGGCCCGTTCGCGCTGGCCTACGTCGGGCTGGGCGAGCTGGCGGTCTTCCTGTTCATGGGCCCGGTGATGGTCGTCGGCTCGTACTTCGTGCAGGCGCGCGCCGTGACGCCGGAGGTGGCGCTGGCGTCGCTGCCGGTCGGGTTTCTGGTCGCGGCCATCCTGCACGCCAATAACCTGCGCGACCTGGAGATCGACCGGCGGGCGGGCAAGCGCACGCTGGCGGCGCGCCTGGGGCGGAGCGGGGCCCGGCTGGAGTACACCCTGCTGATCGGCGCGACCTACCTCTCGCTGGTGCTGGCCGTCGCGCTCGGGGCGGCGCCGTGGCTGACGCTGGTGTGCCTGCTGACGCTGCCGCTGGCGCTGCGGCTGGTGCGCATCGCGGCGACCGAGATCGAGCCCGCCGCGCTCCACCCGGTGCTGCGCCAGACCGCGCAGCTGCACCTGCGCTTCGGCGCGCTGCTGGTTGGGGCGTGGGCGGCCGCCTGGGCGCTGACCAGGCTGGCGTAGCGGCGCCGGATTGACGCCGCGCGCCGGCTCTGGTATCCTACCCGGGCGAAAGCGATGACGGAGAAGAGTAGCGGGTCACGCCGGATCCCAGAGAGCCGCCGCACGCTGCGAAGGCGGCATCCGCAGCCCGTGAAAGACCCTCCTGAGCGCGAAGAAGAACGCGGCCCCGCCAGTAAGCTTCGCCGGCCCGCCCCCGTTACCGGGCACTCGAGGCCAGCCCGTGCCCGCGAGGCGCCGGGCTGGCGAAGCTGCGGTGGCACCACGAGCGCCCTCCCTCGTCCGCGCGACGAGGGAGGGTTTCTGTTGGGGCAAAAATATCGGAGGGCCTGCCCTCCGAACCTCCCGGCGAGAAGAGAAGCGTGAAGGGCGCGGGGCGCCGCCAGTACCCGGCTGCGGGGTCGGGGGCGGCTCCCCGGGAGCCCTTCCCGCGGAGCGCTGACGCGGGCGGCCCGCAGGGCGACCGCGCCAGTCAATAAGGTTGAGGTGTCACACATGGAGCGCATCCGTACCACCGAGATCGGCGCGCACGTCGGCGAGCGCGTGCGCCTGGCCGGCTGGCTGCACCGCCTGCGCCAGCTCAGCAACGTCAGCTTCCTGATCCTGCGCGACGGCTACGGCCTGGCGCAGATCGTGGTGGAGGACCAGGAGCTCGTCGCGCGGCTCGCGGCCCTGCGCGCCGAGACGGTGCTCGCCGTCGAGGGCACCGTCGTGGCCGTGCCGCAGGCGCCGGGCGGCGTCGAGCTCCACGGCCCGGCGGTCGAGGTGCTGTCCCCGGTCGTCGAGCAGCCGCCCTTCGACATGTTCCGCCCGACGATCAAGGCCCAGCTGCCGACGATCCTGGACTACGCGCCGCTCGCGCTGCGCCACCCGCGCCACCGGGCGCTGTTCCGCCTGGGCGCGGCCTCGATGGCCGGCTTCCGCCAGACGCTGAGCGGCATGGGCTTCACCGAGATCCAGACCCCCAAGCTGGTCGAGAGCGCCACCGAGGGCGGCGCCAACGTCTTCGCCGTCGAGTACTTCGGGCGGCGCGCCTACCTGGCCCAGAGCCCGCAGTTCTACAAGCAGATCATGGTCGGCGTCTTCGAGCGGGTCTTCGAGGTCGGGCCGGTCTTCCGCGCCGAGCCGCACGACACGCCGCGCCACCTGAACGAGTACGTCTCGCTCGACGTCGAGCTGGGCTTCATCGCCGACCACACCGATGTGATGCGGGTGCTGGGGGAGGTGCTGCGGGGGATGCTGGCGGCGATCCGCGAGCGGTGCGAGGCGGAGCTGGCGCTGCTGAAGGCGCAGCTCCCGGAGGTCCCGCCCGCGATCCCGGCCATCCACTTCAGCGAGGCGCTCGAGCTGATCTTCCGCGAGACCGGCGAGGACGCCCGCGGCGAGCCCGACCTGTCGCCGGCCCACGAGCGCTGGCTCGGGGAGTGGGCCAGGCGCGAGCACGGGAGCGACTTCCTGTTCGTGACCGGCTACCCGATGGTCAAGCGGCCGTTCTACACCCACCCGGACCCGCAGCGGCCGGCCTACTCGAACAGCTTCGACCTGCTGTTCCGCGGGGTGGAGCTGGTGACCGGCGGGCAGCGGCTGCACCGCTACGAGGACTACCTGGCGGCGCTGGAGGCGCGCGGGCTGAGCCCGGAGCCCTTTGCGGGCTACCTGCAGGCCTTCAAGTTCGGCATGCCGCCCCACGGCGGGTTCGCTATCGGCCTCGAGCGCTGGGTGTCGCGGCTGCTCGAGCTGCCCAACGTCCGCGAGGCGACCCTCTTCCCGCGCGATATCCACCGGCTGTCGCCGTAGGTGACCAGGTGACGGGGTGACGGGATGAGGGGGTGACCAGGTGACATGGTGACAGGGTGAGGGGGGTGACGGCAGCCACCAGATGGTGGGTACACCGCAGGGTCTCCGGCGTCCAAAGGTCACCCCGTCACCAGGTCACCCCGTCACCCCATCAGGACGCCGGCGCCCGCCGCTCGAACCACACGATCCCGGCCAGGCCGGCGAGCGCCAGGAGCCCGGCGGCCACGTAGGCGTCGGGGAAGGGGGCCTGCGCGATGTAGACCGCCACCATCCCGCAGGCGCCGCTGATCAGGTAGCAGGTGAGCACCGCCTCGCGCCGCGTGAGGCCGAGCGCCACCAGCCGGTGCGAGACGTGGTCCTTGCCCGGGGTCGTGAGCGGGTTCTTGCCGCGCCGCAGCCGCGAGAAGAACACCAGCGAGGTGTCGAAGATCGGCAGCGCCAGCACGCACACCGGCACCAGCCAGGTCACCCACGGCACGTTCGAGGGGAAGCGCAGCTTGATCGCCAGCGCGGCCAGCAGGAAGCCCAGGAACGGCGCGCCGGTGTCGCCCATGAAGATCGTCGCCGGGTTGAGGTTGTAGCGCAGGAAGCCGATGCAGGCGCCGATCAGCGCCGCCGCCAGCGCGCCGACCAGGTACTGGCCGCTCATCGCCGCCAGCAGCAGGAAGAATGCGGCCGCCACGGTCGTCACGCCGCCCGAGAGCCCGTCCATGTTGTCGAGCAGGTTCAGCGCGTTGCTGATGCCCACCACCCACACGAGCGTGATCGCCCAGTTCAGCCACTCCTGGCCGAACAGCCGCACCTGCGTCCCGCCCACGATCAGGATCGCGCCGGCCAGCAGCTGGACGGCGAGCTTGGGGTAGGCGTGCACGCCCCAGCGGTCGTCGGCCACGCCGAACAGCGAGACCAGCGTGGCGCCGAGCAGGATACCGACCAGCTCGCGGACGTAGAAGCGGTCGCCGAGCACGATCAGCGCGATCATGAACCCGGCGTAGATCGCCGCGCCGCCCAGCAGCGGCACGGGCGAGGAGTGGATCTTGCGCGCGTTCGGCACGTCCACCACGCCGGCGCGCAGCGCCACGCGCCGCACCACTGGCACGCTCAGCGTCGAGAAGATCAGCGCGGTGAGGAAGATCAGGATGATCTGGGTCATGGGCGGGTCGCAGGCTGTAGGTCGCAGGTCACACGTCCGCCCTGCGGCGCAGTGTAGATCGTAGCACAGGCCACTTGCAGCGTCAAAGCGTGACAGGGTGACGGGGTGAGGGGGGTGACCTTTGGACGCCGGAGGCCCTGCGGTGTACCCACAATCTGGTGGCAGCCGTCACCCTGTCACCCCGTCACCTCGTCACCTCGTCACCCCAACACCGCCCGCACGCGCCGCACGCCCGCGCCGACCGACTCCTCCTTGACGATCCGGAAGCGCCCGAGCTCGCCGGTGCGCTCGACGTGCGGCCCGCCGCACACCTCGACGCTGAACTCGCCGATCGCGTACACGCGCACGCGCTCGCCGTAGCGCTCCTCGAACAGCCCCAGCGCCCCGCGCTCGCGCGCCTCGGGCAGGCTCATCTCCTCGCACGTCACCGGCAGGTCGGCGGCGATCTGCTCGTTCACCAGCGCCTCGACCGCGGCGAGCTGCTCCGGCGTCAGCCGCTCGCCGTGCGAGAAGTCGAAGCGCAGCCGCTCGGTGGTGATGTTGGAGCCGCGCTGCTCGACGTGCGGCCCCAGCACCTGCCGCAGCGCCGCGTGCAGCAGGTGGGTCGCGGTGTGCAGCTTGGTGGTCTCCGGGGCGCGCTCCGCCAGCCCGCCGCGGAACCTGCCCGCCGCGCCCCGCCGCGACTCCTCCTGGTGGCGCGCGAACGCCTCCTCGAAGCCGGCCATGTCCGCCTCCAGCCCGCGCCGCGCCGCCAGCTCGGCGGTCAGCTCCGCCGGGAAGCCGTAGGTCTCGTACAGGTGGAAGATCTCGGCGCCGGGCAGCCTGCTCTCCCCGCGCCGAGCCGCCTCCGCCGCCGCCCGCTCGAACTCCCGCTCGCCGCGCGCGAGCGTGCGCCCGAAGCGCGCCTCCTCCTCCGCGAGCAGCGCCAGCGCCTCGCCCCGCCGCTGCTCGAGCGCCGGGTACGTGTCGCTCAGCGTCGGGATGAACGCCTCGGCGACGTCTGTCAGGAACGGCCGCTCGATGCCGAGCTCGCGCCCGTAGCGGATCGCGCGCCGGATGAGCCTGCGCGCCACGTATGCCTGGTCCGTCCGCCCCGGCCGCACCCCCTCCGCCAGCAGCATCGTCGCCGCGCGCACGTGGTCGGCCACCACCCGCTCGGCGAAGGGCTCGTGGCGCGCCGCGAGCCGGCGGATCGCCTCCACGATCGGCGCGAACAGGTCGGTCTCGTACGCCGAGGGGACGCCCTGCAGGATGGGCAGCACCCGCTCCAGCCCGAAGCCGGTGTCGACGTTGCGCTGCTCCAGGCGCCGGTAGCTCCCGTCCGCCAGGCGCTCGTACTCCATGAAGACGTTGTTCCAGACCTCGCGGAAGCGCGCCGGGTTGCTCGCCGGGGTCTCGCCGGGCGGCCCGCCGGGCTCGAGGTCGTAGAAGATCTCGGTGTCCGGCCCGCACGGCCCCGTCTCGCCGGCCGGGCCCCACCAGTTGTCCTCCTTCGGCAGGAAGGTGATGCGCTGCTCCGGGATGCCGAGCGCCCGCCAGATCGCCGCCGACTCCTCGTCGCGCGGCGCGTCCGCGTCGCCGGCGAAGCACGTGACCGCCAGCCGCGCCGGGTCGAGCCCGAGCCGCTCGACCAGGAAGGTGTAGCTCATGCGGATCGACTCGTCCTTCCAGTAGTCGCCGAGCGACCAGTTCCCCAGCATTTCGAAGAAGGTCATGTGGCGGTCGTCGCCCACCTCCTCGATGTCGTTGGTGCGCAGGCAGGGCTGCACGCTCACCAGCCTGCGTCCGGATGGGTGCGGCGCGCCGAGCAGGAATGGCACCAGCGGGTGCATGCCGGCGGTGGTGAACAGGACGCTCGAGTCGTGCTCGGGGACCAGCGGCGCGCTGCCGATACGGGCGTGCCCGCGCTCCGCGAAGAATGCGATGTACAGCTCGCGTAGGTCTCGTGAGTTCATAGCCTGCTCCTTTCTCCGCCGAACGGAGTCTCGGGCGCCGCTCCTGGCCCAACAAAAAAGCCCCTGAGCCCGAAGGCTCAAGGACGGAGTGGCTCCGCGGTACCACCTTGATTGGGGCGTGACGCCCCCACCTCTGCCGCTGCCTATGACAGCGCGTCCCGATCTCGGGGGACTCAACCGGCCCACCTTACCCGAGCGAGCTCGGTTCGGCGGCGACTCAGGTGTGGCTTCCGCGCTTGCCTTCCGGCCGAGCTCCCACCATTCCTCGGCTCGCTGCGCGACGCCCGAGTGGGGCGTCTTTTCCGGCGCGGCGCGTACTCTTCACCGTCAGCGTCGTTCGATCTTTACTTAACGGGAACTGTAGCACGCCGAAGGGGGGGTGTCAAGGGCCACCAGACTGAGATCTCCCGCATCAGGGCGTGTCCAGCACCGCCCGCATCGTCTCCAGAAACGCGGCGATCTGCGCGCGCGAGATGCGCGACGGGTGGACGAGCGGCACGATCACGCGCCCGTTGGCGGCGAGCGGCTGCGCGTGCAGCGGCCGGATCAGGCCGGGGTCGCGCCCCAGGTAGCGCACGCCCACCTCGCGCAGCGCCACGCGGCCCACCGGGACGATCACGCGCGGGTCGAGCAGGTCGAGCTCGCGCTGCAGAAACGGGGCGCAGGCGGCGATCTCGCGCGGCGTCGGCGTGCGGTTGGCGGGCGGGCAGCAGCGCACCGCGTTCGTGATGAAGCAGCGCAGGCCGCCGACGTCGGCTGGGTCCTCGCTCGCGGCCAGCCCGAGCGCCACAAGGATGCGCCGCAGCGTTCGGCCCGACTTGTCCCCGCTGAACGGCACGCCCGTCCGATCGGCTCCGCGGTGGCCGGGCGCCTCGCCGACGAACACGACCCGGCTGCGCGGGTCGCCGCAGCCGTGGACGATCTGCCGCCGGCTGGCGACGAGCTGCGGGCAGCGCACGCAGGTCTGCACGTCGATCAGGGTGCTCATCGCGCGCATCATAGCACACGAGTGGCCGCCCGCTGCTGGCCGCGTCAGGGCATGCTGTTGTTTTGATTTAGATGGGTCTAACATATCATATTTGGCTTTATAAAGGGAAGTTCGTAGCAAATAACCCTTGACAGCTCGTCGGCCAGGGTGTATACTGGCAGTAGTGGTTCTGTAGCAAACTACTAACGTGCCCGGCGGGGCGCGCGGCCCGTCAGGTGGCTGTGGGAGCGGTGGAATGATGGACCTGATCGACCAGCTCATCGCGCTGGGGATGACCGAGTACGAGTCACGCGTGTACCTGGCGCTGCTGCGCGACTACCCGGCGACCGGCTACCAGATCAGCAAGGCGGCGGGCATCCCGCGCTCGATGGTCTACGAGGCGCTCGGGCGCCTCGAGGCGCGCGGCGCGGCGCTCAAGACCTACGAGGACAAGGCGGCGCTCTACCGCCCCGTCGCGCCCGACACGCTGCTGGACCGCTACGAGCAGGAGGCGCGCGCCCGCGCCGCCCAGCTGCGCGCCAGCCTCGCGCCGCTCTACAGCCGCCGGGACGAGGGGCGGGTGTGGAACTTCAGCGGCCGCAGGGAGGCGCTCCAGCACGCGGCGGAACTGATCACGGGGGCGCAGCAGGAGCTCATGCTGGTGCTCACCGACGCCGACGTGGAAGAGCTGCACGACCTGCTGGTGGGCGCGCACGAGCGCGGTGTCCGGCTGGGTGTCATGCTCACCGGGCGCGCCGAGTTCAATCTGGGCCAGGTGGTCCGCCACCCGCAGCGCGAGACCGAGCTGCACCAGATGCGCGAGACGCTGATCGTCGTCGCCGACGAGCGCGAGTTCCTGATCGCCAGCGGGCACCTCACGACCGTCGCCACGGTGACGACCAACCCGAATATGGTGCTGATCGCGCGGCAGTTCATCTGGATGGAGCTGTTCGCCCAGCGCATCTTCGCCCGTCTCGGGCCGGATCTGCTGGAGCGCCTCGATCCGGAGGACCGCCGGGTGTTGACACAGTGATGTTATGCAGTCGGCACGACCGTTTTACCAGGCCGTGTGCCTTCTGTCGGAGTATAGAGAGGCGGAGCTGCTATGAGCGTTGAGCCGCTGATCGCGCGGGTGCGCACCTTCCCGGGTGTGCTGTCCGCACGCTATAACGAGGATGATCGCTCGCTGACGCTGCGCTATGACAGCCGGCGCGCCGATGTGGCCGCGATCGAGTCGCTCGTGCGCGCCGCGGGCCTGACGCTGCGCGCGCAGCCGGCCCAGCCGGCCCTGACGACGCCGGAGGAAGAGGAGCTGGCCGCGCTGCCATGGATGATCCGCCTCACCGTGGTCTGTCTCGTGGCGGTCGTCGTGGCCTGGGTGGTGGAGGAGTTCGTCCCGCTGCCGGGCTGGGTCGTGTGGCTGCTGTACGGCATAGCCTACGTGAGCGGCGGCTACTACAGCGTCCAGGAGGCCTGGAAGGCCCTCAAGCAGCGCCAGTTCGACGTCAACTTCCTGATGATCGTCGCCGCCCTGGGGGCTGCGGCCGTCGGCCAGCCGCGCGAGGGCGCGCTGCTCATGTTCCTGTTCTCGCTCTCCGGCACGCTCGAGACCTACGCCATGGGCCGCACCCACGCCTCGATACGCGCGCTGCTCGACCTGACGCCGAAGGAGGCGGAGGTGCTGCGCGACGGCGTCTTCGTGCGCGTGCCGGTGGACGACCTGCAGGTCGGCGACACGGTGCTCGTGCGGCCCGGCGCCCAGGTGCCGGCGGACGGCGTGGTCACGAGCGGCGAGTCGTCGGTCAACGAGTCGTCGATCACCGGCGAGTCCATGCCGGTCGACAAGCGGCCGGGCGCGAAGGTCTTCGCCGGCACGATCAACCAGCAGGGCGCGCTGCAGGTGCGCGTCACCACGGCCGGCGATGACTCCACGATCGCCCGCATCGTCCAGCTGGTGCGCGAGGCGCGCGAGCAGAAGGCCAAGAGCCAGGATTTCACCGACCGGGTGGTGGGCCAGTACTACGCCTACGCGGTCGTCGCGATGACCGTGCTGGCGATCGCCATCCCGCTGCTGTTCCTCGGCTGGGACTTCCAGACCACCCTCTACCGGGCGATGACGCTGATGGTGGTGGCCTCGCCCTGCGCGCTGGTGATCTCGATCCCGGCGGCGCTGCTCTCGGCGATGGCGAGCGCGGCGCGCGACGGCCTGCTGTACAAAGGCGGCCGCCACCTGGAGACGGCGGCGCGGGTGCGCGTGGTGGCCTTCGACAAGACCGGCACGGTGACGATCGGCCAGCCGCGGCTCGTGGATGTGGTTGACTGCAGGCCGCTGCTCGCGGGCGAAGCGTCGCCGGCGCGAGCGACGGACGACGATCGCCGGTCCGAGCTTCTGTCGCTGGCCGCATCGATCGAGCAGTTCTCGGAGCACCCGCTGGCGCGCGCGATCGTCGCCGGGGCGCGCGAGCGCGGCCTGAGCATCCCGGAGTCGAACGACTTCGAGGCCATGCCGGGCGCCGGCGCGGCCGCGACTGTCGCGGGCCGCAGGCTGCGGATCGGGCGGCCGACGCTCTTCGGCGAGCTCGAGCCGGCGCTGGCCGAGCAGGTGGCGGCGGAGGAGCGCGCCGGCCGGACGGTCGTGCTGCTCGGCGACGAGCGGCCGCTCGGGCTGCTGGCCGTCGCCGATACCGTGCGCCCCGAGGCGGCCGAGGCGATCGCACAGCTCAAGGCGGCCGGGATCGAGCGCGTCGTGCTGCTCACCGGGGACAACCGCCGGGCGGCGGAGGCGATCGGCGGGGTGCTCGGCGTGGACGAGGTGCGGGCCGGGCTCCTGCCGCACGAGAAGGTCGAGGCGATCCGCGAGCTGCAGGAGCGCTACGGCCCGGTCGCGATGGTCGGCGACGGGGTCAACGACGCCCCGGCGCTGGCGACGGCGGCGCTGGGGGTGGCGATGGGCGCGGCCGGCGCCGATGTGGCGCTGGAGAGCGCCGACGTGCTGCTGATGGGCGACGACCTGAGGCGCCTGCCGCGCACTTTCGGCCTCGCCCGGCGCGCGCGCACGATCGTGCGCCAGAACCTGGTCTTCGCCTCCGCCGTGATGGCGACGCTCGTGGCCGTGGCGCTGTTCGGCGCGGTCCCGCTGCCGCTCGGCGTGGTCGGGCACGAGGGCAGCACCCTGATCGTCGTCGCCAACAGTCTGCGGCTCCTCCGGCGCACCGCAGTCTGATATAATGCGCCGCGGACCGGTCGAGGCCTGAGAGTGGGTGTATGGCCGATGAGGAGCTTCGTCTCGTGGAGGCGGCCCGGCGCGGCGATGTCGAGAGCTTCAACGCGCTAGTACGCCTCTACGAGACGCGTGTCTACAACCTGTGCTACCGCATGCTCGGCGACGCTGAGAGCGCCGCCGATGCCGAGCAGGATACCTTCCTCTCGGCCTACCGCAACCTCCGCAGCTTCCGCGGCGGGTCGCTGCGCTCCTGGCTGCTGCGGATCGCCACCAACACCTGCTACGATGTCCTGCGCTCGCGCAAGCGCCGCGCCGCCGTCTCGCTCGAGGCCGCCGACGACGAGGACGATTCGTCGCCGCTGCAGGTCGCCGATCCCTCCGAGACCCCCGATGACTTCGCGCTGCGGCGCGAGCTGGCCGGCGCGATCCAGCACGGCCTCACCGCGCTCCCCGAGGACCAGCGGGTAGTCGTGATTCTCAGCGATATCGAGGGGCTCTCGTACGAGGAGATCGCCCAGGTGACCGGCGCGAATCTCGGCACGGTCAAGTCGCGGCTGAGCCGCGGCCGGGCGCGCCTGCGCGACGTGCTGCGCGCCGGGGAACTCTTGCCGGCTCGCTACCGTCATGGTGATGGACAATAAGCGGCCCGGCCTGCCCGGCGCGGAGAGCCGCAAGCTCTCACGGGCTGCTGTCCGCCAGGAATGTGTGGAGGGCAGGGTGCCCTCGGGGCCTCACTCCACGGAAGCTTTTTCTCCGCCGCAGAGCGACGGAGAAGGAAATAAACGAACAGGGTCACGCAGCGCACTGCTGCTGCCGAGCGGGCGTATGGCGATGCGCCCCTGCCGCGGGATGGTCTGGAGGGGCTCGTGCTCTCCAGGGCCCCTGAAGCGATATTGGAATGGCGTTTGTATCCGGACCACAACTGAATGACGATGACCTGGAGCTGCTGTCGTCCTATATCGACGGCCAGCTCACCGCGGAGGAGCGCGCCGCGCTCGAGCAGCGCCTCGAGCACGATCAGACGCTGCGCCGCGAGCTGGACGAGCTGCGGGCGACGGTGGCGGCGCTGCGCTCGCTGGAGCCCGTCCGCCCGCCGCGCTCTTTCACGCTCGACCCGGCGCAGGTGGCGCCGCGCTCGCGGCTGAACCTCCTGCGGCTGCTGCCGCTCGCCGGAACGATGGCCGCGGCGCTGGTGTGCGTGATCGTGACCTTCACTGTGTTCGGCGGCGGCATGGGCGGCGCCCCCGCCTCTGCGCCGCTCTCTGCCCCGGCGGTCGCCGACGCGCCGACGTTCGCGCCTGAGGCCGGCGCGATGCAGGCGCCCGAGCTGCCCCCGGCCGCCCCCGCGCCCGCGGATATGGCGAACGAGGAGGCGGCGTCGTCCGCCCGGGCCGCGACGCCCGCCCCAGCCCCAACCCAGGCGCCGGCTGCCGCTGCTGCGGCGCAGGAGAGCGCGCCCATGGCGGCCTCGGAGCCGTCCGCCGCGGCCGGGTTTGCGGATGAGACGGCGGAGGAGCCCAACGTGCTGGCTGAGTCCCTGCCTGCCACGACGGGCGCCTCCGGGGAGCCCGGCGTGCTGGCCCTGGAGGCCCCCGACGCAGCGGCGCCGGCGGACACGTCCGCTGACGCGGCGCAGGTGGAGGCCGAGACGCCCGCCCCGAGCGGCGCGACTGGCCCGGCGCTCGCTCCGGCGCTGCTGATCATCCTGCCCTTGCTGGTCCTGGCGCTCGGAGTGTGGCTCTATGTGGCAGCGCGCCGCCGGCGGTCCTAAGATCGCCGCCAGCGCGCCTCCCGCGCCCCCGCTGCTGATAGAAGGTGCCGCCGGTGGTGAAGAATGACGTACAGGCGCCCCAGGCGGCGCCCGACCGACAGCGGTGGCGCGCCTGGATCCGCCCGGCGATCGCTGGGCTGGTGTTCGTGGCGCTCAACATCGCGGCCTACCTGTGGCTGAACACCCCCGCGGGCAAGCAGCTGCTCGAGTCGCTACGCGCCTACGCGGCCGCCGGCGCGTTCCTGGTGATGTTGCTCGCGAACGCCACCGTCGTCGTGCCAGTGCCCTGGCCCGGCATCCTCATCCCGATCGCGCAGCAGTCCGACTCGCTCTGGCTCGTCGTGCTCGCCGCCGCGCTCGGCTCGGCGGTCGGCGAGTCGGTCGCGTTCTTCGTCGGCCGCTCCGGGCGCGGGGTGGTCGAGGACACCGCCCTCTACCGCTGGGTGCAGCGCCAGCTCCAGCGCCCCTGGCGCGCCTTCCTGGCGCTGTTCCTGCTCTCCGCGCCGCCCAACCCGGCCTTCGACGTGGCCGGGCTCACCGCTGGCGCGGCCGGCCTGCCGTACTGGATGTTCTTCACCGCAGTGCTGCTCGGGCGGGTCATCCGCGTCTGGATCATCCTCGCGCTCGGCGGGCTCGTGACTGGGTGACTCGGTGACAAGGTGACTGAGTGACTGGGTGACCTTTGGACGCGAGAGCGCCCATCGTTCATCCCCGATCTTGCAGCCACCCTCACCCCGCCGCCTTGTCACCCCATCACCCGGTCACCTTGTCACCTGGTCAGCGCGAGCGAAGCGAGCGCGTCACCCCGCCACCCTATCGCCGGGCGGCATGCTATAATGCACACATTGATCGCACACCCGTGCGGAGGCCCGTGCCATGAGCGGCGAGCGCATCGTCAACCCCAACTCCCGCGAGGACGACCAGCAGGTCGAGAAGAGCCTGCGCCCGAAGCGCCTGGCCGAGTTCATCGGTCAGGAGAAGGTCGTCGAGCAGCTGAAGATCGCCATCGCCGCCGCCAAGGGCCGCAAGGAGCCGCTCGACCACACGCTGCTCTACGGGCCGCCGGGCCTCGGCAAGACCAGCCTGGCCGGCGTGCTGGCCAACGAGATGGGCGTCAACATCAAGCTCACCTCCGGCCCGGCGATCGAGCGCGCCGGCGACCTGGCCGCCGTCCTCACCAACCTGCAGAAGGACGACATCCTCTTCATCGATGAGATCCACCGCCTGAACCGGGCGATCGAGGAGGTGCTCTACCCGGCGATGGAGGACTTCGCCCTCGACATCATCGTCGGCAAGGGGCCGAGCGCGCGCAACCTGCGCCTCAAGCTCGCCAGGTTCACGGTGATCGGCGCCACCACCCGCCTCGCGCTGCTCACCTCGCCGCTGCGCGACCGCTTCGGCAGCATCCACCGCCTGGAGTTCTACTCGCCCGAGGCGCTGCACGAGATCGTCGTGCGCTCGGCGAGGATCCTCGGCGTCGAGACCACCCCGGAGGGCGCGCACGAGATCGCCCGCCGCGCCCGCGGCACGCCGCGCATCGTCAACCGTCTGCTGCGCCGCGTGCGCGACTACGCCCAGGTGGTCGGCGGCGGCACGATCACCCTCGAGGTCGCCCGCGCTGCGCTCGACCAGCTCGAGGTGGACGAGCTCGGCCTCGATGAGAACGACCGGCGCCTGCTGCGGGCGATCGCCGAGCTCTTCAGCGGCGGCCCGGTGGGGCTCTCGACCCTCGCCGCGGCGCTGGCCGAGGAGGTGGACGCGATCGAGGACGTCTACGAGCCGTACCTGCTGCAGCTCGGCTTCATCCAGCGCACGCCCCGTGGCCGCATCGTCACCCGCCGCGCCTACGAGCACCTCGGCATCCCCTACGTCGAGCGCACCGCCTCCAACGGCGACCCGGGCCCCGAGCAGGGGCGCTTCTGGAGCTGAGCGCCTCCGGCGCTGTTTCGCTACCAAATGTTACACAAAGTGTAATGTGATTCTCCCTTCGGCGCGCCCTCGATCGCTTTGCGCGCCGCCCTGTTCCGTGCTACAATCGCGTCACTGTGCCACGCCGCACAGCCTCGCTATGTCCACCTCTTGCAATGCCTTGACGCTTGCGATATAATCCCGAAGAGGTTTACGCATTATGAGGCGCTCCGGCGCCTTCGCGACAACAGGGCGCGCTTCCAGCCGTAAAAGATTACACTGTCCACGAAGCACTGCCACCGCTGCGCGGACACGGGAGGATCGCGATGGCACGCATGAGCCTGCAGGCGGCCTACGACCAAGCCCGGCAATGGCTCGAGAGCAATGACCTGGACCGGGCGGCCGGCCTAGCGCAGCATATCCTCGAGCACTACCCGAATAACCTCGAGGCCTACCGGATCCTCGGCGAAGCCCAGCTCGCGAACCGTCAGCTTGACCAAGCCCAGGCGGCGTTCGAGCGCGTCCTGCGCGCGGACCCCGAGAACATCCCCGCGCACGTCGGCCTCGGCATCACCTTCGAGCGCCACGGCCAGCTCGACCGCGCCGTGGCCGAGTTCGAGCAGGCGCTGGAGATCAAGCCGGACATGCCCGAGCTGCGCAGCCAGCTGCTGCGGCTCTACGCCGACGCGTGGGGCAGCGAGAACGCTCAGCTGCGCCTCAGCCGCGCCGGCCTCGCCCGCCTGTACGCCAAGGGCCACATGCTGCCCCAGGCGATCGCCGAGTTCCGCCAGGTGATCGCCGAGCACCCCGAGCGCTTCGACGCCCGCGTCGCGCTGGCAGAGACGCTCTGGCGCAACGAGCAGGAGGAGGACGCCGTCGAGGCCTGCCGCGCGATTCTCGAGGAGCGCCCGGAGACGCTCAAGGCCAATCTGATCCTCGGCTACATCGAGCTCGCCGCCGGCAACCCCGAGGGCGAGCGCTACTGGCGGGCGGCCTACGAGATGGACCCCTACCAGACGGTGGCGCGCGCGCTGTTCGAGACGCTGCCGCCGATGGGCGATGAGGAGCCGACGATCCCCGAGTGGGATGAGGAGGCCTGGCGCCGCCGCATGGAGGTGGCCCAGGAGGAGCCGCTGGCTGCCACGCGCCCGATGGAGTCCTACGCTGCCGCCGCCGATGACGAGCGCGATACGCCGGTGTTCTCGCAGGCGCCCGCCGCGGCGGTCGCCACCGGCACGGGGCCGTCCGGAGCCGCACAGCAGGAAGATGAGGATGACTTCCTCGCCAGCCTGCTCGCGCTCGATGTCGCGCCCGCGCCGTCTGAGCTGGCCGAGCCGGCGCCATCCGAGCAGCCTGCCGAGGACCTCGCCCCCGGCCCGATGGACACCACGCAGTTCTCGCTCGAAGAACTCGGCATAGACGACGTCGCCGCAGCTGCGCCGGAGAGCGGTCGGGCGGAGGAGCCCGCCGCCGCTTCCGGCACTCCTTCCGCCGACGCCGAGCGGCTGTCCGACGACGATCTGCAGATCGATATGCAGCCGTTCTCGCTGGCGGACCTGGGGCTGAGCGACGAGGAGATCGCCGGGCTGGAGAGCATCGGCGCCATCAGCGAGCCGCAGGCGGCAGCGGAGACGCCCTCGTCGGAGGAGCAGGCGGGCGACGAGGAGGCGGAGCTCGATATGCAGCCGTTCTCGCTGGCGGACCTGGGGCTGAGCGACGAGGAGATCGCCGGGCTGGAGAGCATCGGCGCCATCAGCGAGCCGCAGGCGGCAGCGGAGACGCCCTCGTCGGAGGAGCAGGCGGGCGACGAGGAGGCGGAGCTCGATATGCAGCCGTTCTCGCTGGCGGACCTGGGGCTGAGCGACGAGGAGATCGCTGGCCTCCAGAACCTCCAGTCGGCCGAAGCGGCGGACGCGGGCGAAGAGGCCGCCGAGGATGTGCTGGGCGATCTTCCCGCCGACCTGCAGCCGTTCTCCATCGATGAGCTCGACCTCGGGGCGAGCGACGCCGGAAAGGGCGAGCTCGGCGAACTGCCCCCCTCGCTCCAGCCGTTCTCGCTTGAGGAGCCGCCGCAGCCGCAGCGCCCGCCGATGTCTGGCCTCGGCAGTGAGGAGCCGATCGAGGGCGCCTCTGAAGAGGACGAGGCGCTGCCCGGGCCGCGCGGCTTCAGCTGGCAGCAGCCGACGCAGCGGCCGGAGCCTGGATTCGTCTCGTCGATGCGCGTGCAGCCGGAGCCGATGCAGGGCTCGATCTTCGAGAAGCTGCGCCAGCAGCGCCAGGCGGCCCCGCCTCCCCCGCCCGAGGAGCCGCCGCAGGTTGTCGTCGGCGAGGACGAGCACATGGGGCTGTTCTCGCTCGACGATGTCTCCCTGCGCGACGACGAGGGACACGATGTGACCGAGCCTCCAGCCGCGCCGGAAGCGGCGGTGCCGGAAGCCGCCGCGCCTGAGGCGTCCGCGCCGGAGACATCCGCGCCTGAGACATCCGCGCCGGAGACGGCGGAGGTGGAGGATCTGCAGGAGGCGCTGGCGAGCGGGGTGATTCAGCCGTTCTCGTTCGCGGACCTGGGGCTGAGCGAAGAGGAGATCGCCGCCCTCGGGCTGGCGGAGCAGGCGACGGGCGAGAGCCAAGCGCCTGAGGCAGCGCCCGCGGAGCCAGTTGCGGAGCCTGCTGAAGAGGAGCCGGTCGAGGCTGCGGAAGCCGCCGCGCCTGAGG
>ERZ777003.2700-NODE-2700-length-19540-cov-9.554067_pt1 | contig 19540 bp, 16 predicted proteins | sample MGYA00374956_ERZ777003 | MGnify/ENA primary metagenome ERZ777003 (study PRJEB29302, sample SAMN06268252) | bioreactor metagenome | isolation source: Joint BioEnergy Institute, California, USA | place: USA:Joint BioEnergy Institute, California, USA | collected... | reverse complement strand
AGCTGTCGTCGCTCCTGCGGGAGCTCGGAGGCGAGGTGCCGGGAGGCGGGGTGGGGGAGGATGCGGGGCCGGTCGAGGAGGCGCTGCGGCGGGGGGATGTGACGGGGACGGCGGTGCTGGACGCCGTCCGACGGGCGGAGGCCGAGCTGCACGCGGCGTACGAGAAGTCGGTGGAGCGGGGGGTGGCCGAGCCGATCCGTGCGGCGCTGTCGCGGCACCGGCGGGAGGAGGAGGCGCACCTCGAGTGGTTGCAGGAGGGTCCGCTCTGGCCGGAGGTGCGGGACCAGGAGCTGAGGCCGGGCGGCGAGGTGTCGAGCGGGTAGGGAGGGGGAGTCGGGCCAGGGCCAGCCCCGAGAGGTGGCGTGAGGCTGGCGATCGGGGGCGCGGCGGGGCGGGTGTCACGCGATGGCGGCTCGGGTAACCGGGATCTGGAGACAACAGCATGGGACGCTGGCACCGCGAGGGCCGACCGCGAGCGTATCGGCCGGAACGGTGGGAGCCGGAACGTCGCTTCCGGTACCACCGACCCGTCTACGGCGCCGAGTACGGGCCCGACCGGTGGGACGGGCCCGGCCGGTGGGAATACTGGGAGGAGTACCGGAGGCGCCGGCCCGTTCCCCCGGGGCCGGGGCCGGCACGGAGGCCCCGCGGCTGGCGGCGCCGTCGGCAGGCGCGGGGCTGGCCGGGCCCTGAGCGGTGGTGGCACGCGGTCGGCCCCGAGCGGCGGCAGGATTACGACTGGGCGTTCAACGCCGGCCCGCCGGGCCGCTACGGGTGGCCAGGCGAAACCGGGCACATGTGACTGGCCCGGCACGGCGGCTGCCAGCCTCCGGAGCGTCCGCCGCGTCCGGTCGCCTTCCCTTTCATCTATTGCACTCCGCACACGCGTTTCCGACCGCGCCCTGCGACGGCCGACGCCGCATCCGAGGCCGACCGCCCGGCCGTCATCGCCGTCCCGGGGGCGCGGCCAGGCTCTCGCGCGCGGGCGGTCACGGGGTCGAACTCCCGCGGCCGGCGACGATCCTCTGGACGCACGCGCCGCAACCGGCTATCCTGTTGAGCCAGACTCCCTGGAGACGAGAGCGCATCTTGAAGGGCGCTGGCCCGCCATCGTGACCTTTCGAGGCGTCCGCCGTCTAGCAAAAGGCCGTAGTGGCGCTGTCGCTGCAGGACGGCAAAGGGCCGGATGCGCGGCTCTCGCGATCGGAACACCGCTTTGTACGAGGAAGATCTAAGCGGGAAGGGGTCATCGGGTTTGTCCTGGTCTCGACGTTCCTCTTTGCCGGCAAGGCCTGGGCACAGGTGGCCTGGGATGCGCCGCTGCTCGCGCCGCCGCAGCCACCGGCCGGATTCGGGATTTTCCTCATGGAGGCGGCAGACGGCGATCTCGGGGTCATGGGCACCTGGCGCGGGCGGCCGGGTGGCCTGGGGCTGCGGTTCGGGGTGGCCGAGGATGCGCCCTTCGACGACGCGGCCTTCTTCGGCGGGATCGACGTCTCGGGAATCATCACGCGGGCGAACACGGACTTCCCGCTGGATCTGGGCTGGGTGGCGGGCGCCGGCCTGAGCGGCGGCGAGCTGGGCGTGCTGTTGAGCTTCCCGGTCGGGCTCTCGCTGGGGCGGACCTTCACGAGCCCAGATGCCACCTTCACGCCCTACGTGACGCCGCGGGTCGTGGTGGACGCCTTCTTCAGGGATGATGACGGACCCGGCGACGACGACGACCTGGACCTGGAGTTCGCCGCGGACCTGGGCATCGATCCGGCCTTCCAGCGGACGTGGAGCATCCGGTTCGGCGCCACGCTCGGCGATCGCGACGCGCTCGCGATCGGGATCAGCTTCAACCCAGGCGGGTCGGGGCGGGCCGCGGCCCGGTAGGAAGGCTCCGGGCCGACTCCGATACGAGCAAGGAAGTCGGACTGAGGGGCTGCCGGGATCACCGGCAGCCCCTCTCGTTTTGCGGTATGGCCGTCGTTCCCCTGCGATGAGGCCTGGAGTGGCCGCGCTAGAGAAGGAGACAGGCAGTCGGGGACACCGGCGGGAGGGCCTGGCCCAGGAAGAAGCCGGCCACGCGTCGTGAACCAACGAACGAAGCCCGGAGCCGCGGCGGCGTGGCCTCTGTTCGGTCTGATCGCGGACCGGGGAAGCTGGCGCCGCGGCATTACCGGGCGCTGACCGAATCGTTGCGCGGCCGTTACCGTCCCGCATCCGGCCCGATGCAAGGCGGCCCTAACCTCCCCGCGAAGACGGGCGACCCGAGGTCGGGGCCCGCCGCTCATTCACGCGGATCGAGAGGAAAGCGATGTTCAGTCGACGCCTTGCACGTGCCGTGGCGGGCGCATGGTTGCTCGCCGCCCTCCTCCCCTCCCCCGCCCACCCCCAGGCGGCGGGGCGGGTGGTCGGCCGGATCGTGGAAGCCGGGACCGGCCGCCCGCTCCCGGGCGCCCGGGTGTCCGTGCAGGGGACGGGCATCACGGCGCTCTCCGGGGTAGATGGCCGCTACGCGCTCTCCGGCGTGCCGGCCGGCAGCCGGACGATCGTTGTCGAGCTCATCGGGTACGCGCCGAAGACGATCACGGAGGTCGAGGTCGACGCCTCCGGCACCGCCTCGCTCGACGTGGCGCTCGAGGCCGCCGCGATCGGCCTCGACGCGATCACCGTGACGGCAGCACGGGAGAGGGGCAGCACCGCGCTGGCGCTGGACGCGCAGCGCAACGCGACGGGAGTCACGACGGCGATCGGCTCGGAGCAGATCCGCAAGAGCCCCGACAGCGACGCCGCACAGGCGATCCGGCGAGCGAGCGGCGTCACCGTGCAGGACGGCAAGTACGTCTTCGTGCGCGGGCTAGGCGAGCGCTACTCCACCACGTCGCTCAACGGCGCGCGCCTGCCCAGCCCGGAGCCCGAGCGCAAGACCGTGCCGCTCGACCTCTTCCCCGCCGCGATCCTCGAGGGCATCACGATCACGAAGACCTTCACCCCCGACCTCCCGGGCGACTTCAGCGGCGCCCAGGTCGACCTCAAGACCCGGGAGTTCGCCACGGCCCGGACCGCCACGCTCTCCTTCTCGACCGGCGCGAACCTGGCCGGCGCCTTCAACACGATCCCCCTCGCACCCGGCAGCCGTCTCGACTGGCTCGCCGCCGGCGCGAGCGCAAGGCGCCTCCCGCCCCGCCTCGCCGGGATCCGGGACTTCGGAGCCGGTTCACCGGCCGACATCGCCAGCTACCTCCGCTCCTTCCGGAACGCCTGGACCGCCCGGGAGACGAGCGGCGAGCCGAACGTCTCCTTCGGCGCGAGCATCGGAGGGGAAGAAACGATCTTCGGCCGCCGAACCGGGTACCTGGCCAGCTTCTCCTACGCCCGGACCCTCGAGTTGAGGAAGGACGAACAGCGTGCCACCGCGGTACGCGCCGGACTGGGCTCGGAGACCCGCGCGATCAACGCCTACCAGGGCGAGACGGGCACGGTGAGCGTGCTCTGGGGCGGGCTCCTCAACCTCAGCACGCAGCTCGGCACAGCAACCCGCCTCTCCTTCAACGGGACCTACGATCGCACGGCCGACAGCGAGGCGCTGCGGCTCGCCGGGCTCTCCGAGGAGTACGGCGTCTTCCTGGACCTCACGCGCCTGACCTACACCGAACGGAGCGTGTACTCCCTCCAACTCCGCGGCGAGCACGCCGCGGGTCAACGCCACCACGTCGACTGGAGCGTGACGCACTCCGGCGTCCGCCGCAGCGAGCCCGACCGCTCCGACCTCGCCTACGCTCGGGAGGTCGACCCGTCCAACCCCGATCGCCAGGTCCTGGCCTGGTTCGGCAACATCCCGCGAGCGGCGACCCGGACCTTCGCCGAGCTCTCCGAATCGTCGACCAGCGTCGGGGCCAACTACCGGATCCAAATCGGCGGCGCCGAACGCCCGGCCCAGATCAAGGTCGGCGGGCTCTACCGCCACGTGACGCGGGACAGCGACGCCCGCGCCTACGACCTCATCAACCGCGACCTGACCACCGAAGAGCGGGCCCTCCCCGCCGAGCTGCTCTTCGACGGGAGGTTCTTCGATCCCGAGAACCCGCGCATCACGCTCAACATCAACACGAGCAGCGGCTTTTACACGGCCACCGAACACCTGGCCGCCGCGTACGCCATGGTCGAGTACCCCTACGGCGCCCGGGTCCGCGTCGTCGCCGGCGGCCGCGTCGAGCACGCCGACATCGAAGTCGTCGCGCAAGGGATCTTCGGCCCGCCGGACCACGCGCGGCTGAACGACACCGACCTGCTCCCCTCGGTCGGGCTGACTTGGGACCTGTCATCGACGCAGAAGGTGCGGCTGGTGGCGTCCCGGACGCTCTCGCGCCCCGAGTACCGGGAGCTCTCCAGCACCACCTACTTCGAGTACCTCGGCGGCCAGACGGTGTTCGGCAACCCGGACCTCGAGCGGGCGCTGATCCACAACGCGGACTTCCGGTGGGAGTGGTATCCGAGCCCGGGCGAGGTGGTCTCGGTGGCGCTCTTCGGGAAGCGGTTCGACCGCCCGATCGAGCGCATCCTGGTCGAGTCGACCGGTCGCCCGGCGGTCAGCTTCGTCAACACCGAAGGCGCGACGAACTACGGCGTCGAGCTCGAGGTCCGGAAACGCCTCGCGACCCTGTCCCCCGCGCTCGCCCCGTTCACCGCATTCGCCAACGCCACGCTGGTCCGGAGCCGGATCCGGGTGGGGAACCGCGAGCTCACCGGCGTGACGAACGACGAGCGCCCGATGATGGGCCAGGCACCCTATGTCCTCAACGTGGGGCTCACCTGGACCGGCGACGATCCCCGGACGAGCGCGACGATCCTCTACGACGTGGTCGGGAAGCGGATCACCGAGGTGGGGACCGGTGGGCTGCCGGACACCTACGAGCTGCCGCGCCCGATGCTCGACCTGTCCCTCCAGTACCCGGTCTCCGACCGGGTCGTGCTCCGACTGGACGGCAAGAACCTGCTCGACCGGCCCGTCGAGCTGCGACAGGGCACGGTCGCGCGGCACCGCTACACCACCGGACGGACGCTCGCGGTGGGAGGCTCCGTGCGCCTGTGAAAGCTGTTCCGGAGCGGTCCCACGACTGGAACGAACCCGTGACACCGCCGTGACCGTCGGCTCGCATCTTCGCGGTGAGACCGGGGGCCGCGTTCCTGCCGGCGCCCTGGTCCCACGGGAATCCTCCAGAACAGGAAAGGAGCGAATGCATGACGGCGACATCGATTCCGACCATCCGGGCGGCCGTCCTGGGCCTGGCCCTGGCCGGCGTCCTGGCCTGCAGCGATGATGAGCCGGCCGGGCCGCAGGTGGGGAACGACCCGGCAGACGCGATCGTTCTCACCGGGAACATCACGACCGACCGCACCCTCTCTCCCGATTCGGCGGAGGTCTACGTCCTGAGCGGGTACGTCAAGGTGACGAACGGGGCCACGCTCACGATCGAGCCAGGCACGATCATCGTCGGGGACACGCTCGTTCCCGGAAGTTCGCTCTGGATCCTGCGCGGCGCACGGATCATCGCCGAGGGCACGGCCGACCGGCCCATCGTCTTCACGTCACAGCGCGCGCCGGGGCACCGCCGGCCGGGCGACTGGGGCGGGATCATCATCATCGGCAACGGGATCATCAACCGCACCGGCAGCACGATTCTCACCGAGGGCCCGGCGGGCGGCGTCGCCGAGAACTACGCGGGCGGCACCGACAACAACGACTCGAGCGGCAGCCTGCGCTACATCCGGATCGAGTTTGCGGGGTACGACGTGAGCGGTGGCGCCGGCCAGGAGCTCAACGCCCTCTCGATGTACGCGGTCGGGCGGGGCACCCGGATCGAGTACGTCCAGGCGCTCGCCGGCCTCGACGACTCCTTCGAGTGGTGGGGCGGCGCGGTGGACACGCGGTACCTGGTCTCCGTCGAGGCGGGCGACGACCACTTCGACTGGACCGAAGGGTACCAGGGCCGGAACCAGTTCCTGATCGCCTTCCAGAACACCCGGCTCGACCCGCGACCCGGCACGGGCACCTACTCGGGCGACCCGAACAGCTTCGAAGGGGACGGCTGTGACCCGAGCGTCTCCGGCTGCGTGCTCGGCACAGACACCGCGAGCACGCCGCTCTCGAACCCCGTGTTCGCCAACTTCACCGTGATCCACGGGGGAAACGGGGCGAGCTTCCCGGCCGGCACGAACGGGCTGGTTCTGCGTCGCGGCACGGCGGGCGCGTTCTACAACGGGATCGTCGCCCGTCACAAGGGCACGGGCCTGAACATCCGCGACGCCTTTACCGACCGGAACCGCCAGGCCGGGCGGCTGGACATCCGCAGCCTCGCCTTCGTCGAGAACGGGGCCAACTTCGACCCGGAGAACGGCAGCAACTTCGGCAAGAAGTCGAACTTCCCGGACCACGGCCTGATCGAGATCGACGGCCCGGCATCGTCGCTCTTCGTCAGCCTGAACCCGGCCAACCCGGACTTCACCCCGACGGCCGGCTCGCCGGTCACGACCGGCGGCTCGCCGGTCCCGGCTGAGCGCGTGCAGGGGTACTTCGGCGGCACGTGGCAGAACACCACGTACCTGGGCGCGGCCAGCCCGAACGGCCCCCGGTGGTGGCAGGGCTGGACCAGCTTCGCGACCGACTGAGGCGAAGCTCACACGCGTCCAGGCCCGGGCAGGTGTGGCCCCCGGCACGCGAAACCATCGGCACAGCGCAGCGTGGAAGCTCCGATGCCGCAGCGTCCGCAGGGCGCCACGCCTCCCGAAGCAATCCCGTTTCGTCTGAACCTGGTATGATGCGACGGAGGGCCGGCCTGTCCGCCGGCCACCAGGGAGATCGCAGGAGATGAGGCTAGAGATCGTCTGGTTCGGCCTGCTCGCCCTCGCCTCGTGCGGCCTGGCCGCGTGCGATCGCGCCGGCGCCAGCGAGTCCGCCGTCGAGTGGGCGCGAGGCGTCCCGGCGCGCCCGCCGGTGCACGTGGACAGCGCGCTCCCGCGTGAAGAGCACCTGCGCCGTTTCACCGCAGGGCTCGCCGACCGGCCCACCCGCCTCTCGGGTGGGCGCTCCAGCGTCGAGGCGCTCGTCCGGGACTACCTGTCCGCCGCCGCCCGCGGCGACACCGCCGCCCTCCGCGCGATGCACCTCTCGCGCGCGGAGTTCGCGTTCCTTTACTACGACACCGACCCGCGCTCCCGGCCGCCCTACGAGCTGCCCCCGGGGCTGCTCTGGTTCCAGCTCGAGATGACGAGCCTCCAGGGGCTCAGGCGCCTGAGCACGTTCCTGCGCGCGGGCGGGATCGAGGTCCTGGGCGTCGAGTGCCCCCACCCGCCCGAGGTGCAGGGGCCCAACCGGCTCTACCGCAACTGCATCGTGGCGTACCGACGCAACGGGCGCGAAGCCCGGCACGCCGGCCTCGTGGGGCCGATCATCGAGCGTGACGGCCACTTCAAGTTCCTGACGTTCGCCAACCGGCTCTGAGTGCCGGCAGGCGTACTATTGATCGCAGGCGTTCTTCCGCCGCATTATAGGCCAGAGCGCCGCCGACCTCGAGACCGATCCGCCCGGCCGACCCGATCTGGCCGGGAACCGTACTCCTTCATCACGGAAGACCAGCCATGTCCAGGATCCGTTTCGGCTCCGCAATCGGCCGCCGGGAGTTCCTGCGGCACGCGGGACTCGCGACGGCGGCCGCCCTCGTCTCACCCGAAACCCTGCTCGCCGACCCGTACGCGCCCCTGCCGCGCATCCTGCGCCCCGCCGCGCCCGTGAGGGTGCGGGGCCGGGTCATCTCGCGGGGACGCGGCGTCCGCAACGTGAGCGTGACGGACGGGCTCTCCGTGGTCAGGACGGACGCCGACGGACGCTACGAGCTGGTGACGACCACCCGACAGCGCTTCGTCTACCTGTCGGTCCCGTCGGGCTACCGCATCCCGGTCAACGAGACGGGGACGGCTCGCTTCTACCAGCCGATCCAGCCGGACCGCCGCGGCGAGATGAACGCCATCTTCCAGCTCGAGCCGCTCGAGACCTCGGACGAGAACCACGCCTTCTTCCTGCTGGCCGATCCGCAGACGCAGAACGCCTACGAGATGGAGCTCCTGCACAGCCAGACCGTGCCGGATCTCCAGGGCGTGATCAAGCAGTTCGGGGACACGCCGCTCTTCGGGGTCTCGTGCGGCGACATCATGTTCGATGACCTGTCGCTCTTCCCTGACTACGAGCGCGACGTCTCGCGGATCGGCATCCCCTTCTTCCAGGTCGTCGGCAACCACGACCTGGTGCGGGGGCCGAGCGACGGCCCCTCGACCGCGACCTTCGAGCGCCACTTCGGGCCGTCGTACTACTCCTTCAACCGTGGGCGGGTGCACTACGTCGTGCTGGACGACGTCTTCTGGTACGGGCCGACGTACCTGGGCTACATCACGGACGAACAGCTCGCGTGGCTCGAGGCGGATCTCCAGTACGTCGAGCGGGGCTCGCCCGTCGTCGTCTTCGTGCACATCCCGCTGCTGTGCACGCAGCATCGGCGGCACGGCGAGCGCTCGCCGCGGCCGGCGATCTCGGTGGGGAACCGCGAGGCGCTCTACCGGCTGCTGGAGCCGTTCCAGGCGCACGTGCTCTCCGGCCACACGCACGAAACCGAGCACGTCTTCGAGGGAGGCGTCCAGGAGCACGTGCACGGCACGGTCTGCGGGGCGTGGTGGAGTGGGCCGATCTGCCACGACGGGACGCCGAACGGCTACGGGATCTACGAGGTCCGGGGCGAGGAGCTGCGGTGGCAGTACAAGGGGACGGGGCTGGATGTGAAGGAGCAGCTCCGGGTCTACCCGCGGGGCGCGGATCCGAAGGCGCCCGACGAGATCGTGGCCAACGTCTGGAACTGGGATCCCGAGTGGAAGGTGATCCTGTACGAAGACGGCCAGCCGCGGGGCGCGATGGAGCGGCGGCTCGGCCTGGACCCGTTGTCGGTCGAGCTGCATTCCGGGTCGGGGAAGCCGGAGCGTCGCCCGTGGGTCGAACCGATGCCGAACGAGCACCTCTTCTACGCGCGGGTTTCGCCCACCGCGCGGGAGGTGCGGGTCGAGGCGACGGACCGCTGGGGTCGGACCTACACGGCGGTGCTCACCGAGGCGGCCCGGGCCCGGACGCCGGCGTGAGCGGCAGTCCTGCCTTCTGGGGGCGGTCCCGGCTTCCGGGTTTGCTGAAGGGGATCCAACGCGAGCCGTCGGCCCGGATCCACTACGGGCGGGGTTGGTGTCGGGGTACTGGCTCCGACCGGCGGACGGCCGAAAGCCACCGATCCGGGCCACAGCCCGAGCAGGGTTTGCAGTCCGACGGGGAACGCTGGATATCCCTTGACGCCGAGGCGCGTTCCGTGCAATCTATGGTTAGCGATCATCGCCAAGTGGGTGAAGACCACTTGGTCCCCCCGGGGTTGCGACCCCGGGGGTTTCGCTTTCCTGGCCCATTCCATGCCCAACCGCGTCGTCTTTCTCGTCGACGGTTTCAATCTGTACCATTCCCTCCGCAGCGCGGAGCGCTTGCTCCGCAAACCGACTCGGTGGCTCGATCTGCGCGCATTGTGCGACTCATACCTTTACATTCTCGGAGGCGGGGCAACGCTGGACGCCGTGTACTCTTTCTCGGCGTATGCCCACCACCGGGAGGCCGTGAGCCCGGGGACCGTTCGCCGCCACCAGGCTTACGTCGCTGCGATCGCTTCCACCGGCGTGATCCCGCAACTGGGGCAGTTCAAGTGTAAGGATCTTCGGTGTCCGAGCTGCGGCAGTGGCGTCCGGCGGTACGAGGAAAAGGAGACGGATGTGGCGGTGGCGGCAAAGCTGCTCGAGCTGGTGGTGACCGGCGCGTGCGACACGGCAGTGATCGTCTCTGGAGACACGGATCTCATCCCTGCGATCCGCACCGCCAGGAGGCTTCGGCCAGACAAGAAGCTGTGCGTCGCGTTCCCACATGGACGGGCGAATGACGCTTTCCGGGGCGAGGCCCACATGTGTTTCAAGATCAGAGCGACGCAGTACGCGAGGTTTCAGCTTCCGGATCCGGTCGTCTTGCCGGATGGCCAAACGATCACGAAGCCGGCGTCATGGTGAACGACTTTCGGTCAGATCAGTCGAGGGTGCAGGGCGAGGAAGGGATGCTTTCTTGCGGTCCATCGGCGCTGGAGTCGCGTGGAGCTCGCGTGTCGCGCGCCCCGGCGGGGTGCCCGGCGGCGGCGTTCGTGATCGAATCGTTACAGCCGCTTGATCGGCCGTTGACGCGAAGCGCTTATTCCTCGACCGGGTCCTGGTGAGCCAGGACGGAGCATCGCAGAGTGTTCGAGGGTAAGGAACGAGTATGGCGATAGCGGCAGGGAAGGCGACGCCGTCCCGGATCCTGGTCGTGGAGGACGAGGCCGACATCGCGGCGCTCGTGGCCTATCACCTGACCCGGGAGGGGTATCGTGTCCGGACGGCGGCCAGCGGCGCGGAAGCGCTGGCGGCGATCGCGCACGAGCGGCCGGATCTCGTCGTGCTGGACGTGATGCTGCCGGAGTTCTCGGGTTACGAGGTACTGAGCGAGCTCCGGCGTCGGGAGGAGCTCGCCGAGATCCCGGTGGTCGTCCTCACGGCGCGGCGAGACGAGGCGGACCGGATCCGCGGGCTCGAGCTGGGCGCCGATGATTACGTGACGAAGCCGTTCAGCCCGCGGGAGCTGGTGTTGCGGGTGGGTGCGGTGCTGCGGCGGGTGCGCTCGCCGGCGATCGCGGGATCGGCGCGCATACTGCGGGGCGGCCCGATCACGGTGGACCTCGACGCGCTGCGGGTGACGGTGGACGGCGAGGAGGTGGAGCTGACGCCCACGGAGTATCGTCTGCTGGTCACGCTCCTCGAGCGTCGCGGCCGGGTCCAGAGCCGCGAGCAGTTGTTGGAGGCGGCGTGGGACATCCATGTCCGGATCGAGACCCGGACAGTCGACATGCACGTCCAGCGGCTCCGTGCGAAGCTGGGCAAGGCCGGGGCCTGGATCGAGACGGTGCGCGGTTTCGGGTATCGGTTCCGCGGCAGAGACGCTGGGGATTGAGCCCGATGCGGGTGCGGCTGCGCGTCGTCTTCCTTGCGGCGTGTCTGGGCTCCGCCGCGCTGGCGATCGCGGCGATGCACTTCGGCCTGGCAGCGTCGGCCAGCGCGGCCGCGGACGGGTTGCGGCGCACGCTGGCATTGTCGGCCGCGGTCGCGTTCCTGGGCGCGACGATCCTGGCCCTGGCGTTGGCCGGGTGGTTCGCCCGCGTGCTGCATCGTCTCCGGTCCGAGTTCCTCCGGGCGCCCGAGCGCCCCCCGTCCCCGCACACCCCCGAGCCGTGGGTGGCCGAGCTCCACGCGCTGGCGACCGCGATGCGGCGGCTCCTGGAGGATCTGGAGCGCCGGCTCGCGAGTCTGGCGCGTGAGCGCGACGAGATCGCCACGCTCATGAGGGCCGTGGGCGAGGGGATCGTGCAGCTCGCGCCGGGGGGGCGGATCGTGCGGTTGAATCCCGCCGCCCGGAGGCTGCTCGGGCTCCCCGCCGCGCCGGAAGGCCAGAACGTCGCCACGCTGATCCGCCACGGCGAGCTGCGGCGGCTGCTCGAGCGCGCGGCCAGCGGCGAGCCCGTCGAGGCCTCCGAGATCACGCTGGATGACCGGATCCTCTTCGTCACCGCGCGACCCCTCGAGACGGGCACGGGCACGCCGCCCGGCGCGCTCGCGGTGCTCGTCGACCTGACCGCCCTGCGGCGCCTCGAGGGCGTGCGCCGCGACTTCGTGGCGAACGCCAGCCATGAGCTGAAGACGCCCCTCACCTCGATCCGGGGCTACGCCGAGACGCTGCTCAGCGACGACCTGCCGCCGGAGCTGCAGCGGCAGTTCCTCGAGACGATCCACAAGAACGCCTGCCGCCTCCAGCAGATCGTCGACGACCTGCTGGACCTCTCGCGCCTGGAGTCCGGCGGCTGGCGCCCGGAGCTCCAGCCGCTCCAGGTGGCCAGGATCGCGGAGGAGGCGTGGGGCCCCTTCCGCGAGCGGGCGGCAGAGAAAGGGGTTGCCTTCCTCGTGGAGCCCGGCGATGCGGTCCCCGCCCGCGCCGACCCCCCGGGTCTCCGGCAGATCTTCTCCAACCTCTTCGACAACGCGCTCCGGCACACGCCCGCGGGCGGCCGGATCGCGGTGCACGTCGGCGTGTCGTGCGATGCGGGGGCGGTGCCCGGGGCGCGGGCGGGCAGGCTCGGGGAGCCGCTCGCGGTGGGCCACGGCGCCGCGCTCGGGCACGCTTCCCATCCTGCCGCCCCGGACCCGGCGGGACGCTGGGTCGTCGTCGAGGTCCGGGACACGGGAAGCGGCATCCCGCGGGACGCGCTCCCCCGCATCTTCGAGCGGTTCTACCGCGTCGACCCCGCCCGCTCGCGCGCCGAAGGCGGGACCGGGCTGGGGCTCTCGATCGTGAAGCACCTGGTCGAGAGCATGGGGGGCGACGTCGCCGCCGAGAGCGAGCTGGGCAAAGGCACGACCATCCGCTTCCGATTGCCCGCCGCGGACGCCCCCGTCGCGCTGCACGGCGTCTGAGCCTCTGCTCCTTTCCTGGAATCTGGCGCGCAAGGCGTTGTCGTGTCACGCCTTTCGAGCCGCGCCGAGCCTTTTGGGTCACGAGGATTCCCTGGCTTCGTTACACGATTGCTACATGGCCGTTACCGGTTCCTGGCACGCGGCCGCTACCCTGACCCGGGTTCGTGGGAGCGGCGGATCGTGCGGGGTGACCGGGCGGCTGCGGGCGCGGGGGGAGGGATGCGCTGTCTGCTTCCCGCGCCGCGCGCACGAACCGGCCGGCTGCCGTGTCGCGCCGGGGCGGGGGTTCGCCCCGGGGCCATGGAGCCGGGGAGCTGGAGCGAGACGACGATGGCGGGGCGGCCGTCCCGGGTCTCGCGGATGGGGCGGCCCCCCGAGGAGGCAAGTCATGCACGGAGGATCGGCAGGGAGACGGCTGACGCTGGCCGTGGTGCTCGCGGCGGGCGGCCTCGTGGGCTGCGGTCCACGGGTGGAGGGGAGCCTGGAGGTGGACGGCTCGAGCACCGTGTTCCCGATCACCGAGGCGGTGGCCGAGGAGTTCGTGGCCGAGACGACGGGTCGGTTCCGGGTGACGGTGGGCCTTTCCGGGACGGGCGGCGGGTTCCAGCGGTTCTGCGCGGGCGAGACGGCGGTCAGCAACGCTTCGCGGCCGATCAAGGAGAGCGAGCTGGAGGCGTGCCGGCGCAACGGCGTCGAGCCGCTCGAGCTGCCCGTGGCCTACGACGGGCTCGCGGTGGTCGTCAACCCCGCCAACACGTTCGTCGAGTGCCTGACGGTGGAGGAGCTGAAGCGGATCTGGGAGCCCGGCAGCCGGGTCTCGCGGTGGTCGGACGTGCGGGCGGGGTTCCCGGACGCGCCGATCCGGCTCTTCGGCCCGGGGACCTCGTCGGGCACCTTCGACTACTTCACGGAGGTGATCGTCGGGGAAGAGGACGCCAGCCGTCCGGACTACACCGCGAGCGAGGACGACAACGTGCTGATCCAGGGGGTGGCGGGGGAGCCCAACGCGCTGGGCTATTTCGGCTACGCGTACTACGCCGAGAATCAGGACGCGCTGAAGCTGGTCGCGGTGGACGGGGGCGAGGGGTGCGTGCGGCCGACGCCGGAGACGATCCGGGACGGGACGTACCGGCCGCTGTCGCGCCCGCTGCTGATTTACGTGAACCGGAGGGCGCTCGCCGAGCCGGCCGTGGTGGAGTTCGTCCGGTTCTACATGGAGAACGCCGCGGAGCTCGTGCCGGAGACCGGCTACGTCCCGCTGACCCCCGAGCAGTACCAGGAGAACCTGAGGAAGGTGGAGCAGGCGATCGGTGCATCCGCGTGACGATGAGGTTGGACCGATGGGCCAGAGCCTGATGCCAGCGGAAGAGGCGGCAGCCTCCGCGCCGGCCCGGGAGTCGGCGGGGGTGCTGGCGGAGGCGCCGGCCATGGCGGTTCCGGGCGGCGCGGCGCCGACGAGGGAGTCGCCCGGCCCGCTGTTCCGGAGCACGAGCCGTCGCCGCCTCCAGGAGCGGTTGATCGGCGGCTTGCTCTTCCTGTGCGGCGCGGCTTCGATCTTCACCACGCTGGGGATCGTTGCCGTGCTGCTGACCGAGGCCGTGGGGTTCTTCACGGAGGTCTCGCCGATCGAGTTCCTCACCGGGACCGAGTGGACCCCCCTCTTCGTCCCGCGTCACTTCGGCATTCTCCCGCTGCTGTGCGGCTCCCTGCTCGTGGCGGGAGGCGCCGCGCTGGTCGCGCTCCCTGTGGGGCTCGCCAGCGCGATCTACCTGAGCGAGTACGCACCGGACCGGGTCCGGCGGGTGTTGAAGCCCGCGCTCGAGGTCCTGGCCGGGATCCCCACCGTGGTGTACGGCTACTTCGCGCTCACGTTCATCACGCCGCTCCTCAAGCAGATCTGGCCGCAGACGGACGTCTTCAACGCCGCGAGCGCGAGCATCGTCGTCGGGATCATGATCATCCCGATGGTCTCGTCGCTCTCGGAGGACGCGATGAGCGCGGTGCCGCGGTCGTTGCGGGAAGGGGCGTACGCTCTGGGGGCCACGCGGTTCGAGGTCGCGACCCGGACGGTGGTGCCCGCCGCGTTGTCGGGGATCCTCGCGTCGTTCATCCTGGCGCTCTCGCGCGCGATCGGCGAGACGATGATCGTGACGATCGCGGCGGGGGCCACGCCCAAGCTGACGCTGAACCCGCTCGAGAGCGTCCAGACGATGACGGCCTACATTGCCCAGGTCAGCCTGGGGGAGACGCCGTTCGGCACGCTGGAGTACAAGACGATCTTCGCCGTGGGGCTGGCGCTCTTCGCCATCACGTTGCTCATGAACCTGGTGAGCCTCGCCATCCTGCGGCGTTTCCGGGAGGTGTACGAATGAGGGGACTGGAGGCCACGCCCGAGTCTGCCGGGGGGCAGCCGGAGGCGGGGAGGGGCTCGCAGTTCCGTCCTCGCCTTCGCGTGCGCCGCGCGATCGGCGCCGTCTTCGCAGCGCTCTGCTTCGCGGCCACCCTGTTCGGCCTGGTGGTGCTGGTCGTGCTCCTGGTGGATGTGTGGCGGGATGGGGCCGGCGCGCTGTCCTGGGACTTCCTGAACGGGTTCCCCTCCCGGCGCGCCAGCCGGGCCGGGATCAAGCCCGCGCTCGTGGGCTCCGCCTGGATGCTGTTGCTCACGACCCTGTTCGCCTTCCCGCTCGGGGTCGGCGCCGCGCTCTGGCTCGAGGAGTACGCGCCCCGCACGCGGCTGACCCGCCTGATCCAGCTCAACATCGCGAACCTGGCGGGCGTGCCGGCCGTGGTCTACGGCATCCTGGGCCTCGCGGTCTTCGTGCGGACGTTCGCGCTCGGGCGCAGCATCGTGGCCGGAGCGCTCACGCTCGCGCTGCTGGTCCTCCCGGTGATCGTCATATCGGCGCAGGAGGCGATCCGGGCCGTCCCGAACTCGATCCGCCTGGGGGCGTACGCGCTCGGCGCCACGCGCTGGCAAACGATCTGGCACCACGTCCTGCCGCTGGCGCTGCCCGGTATCCTCACCGGCACGATCCTGGCCCTTTCGCGCGCGATCGGTGAGGCGGCGCCGCTGATCATGATCGGGGCGCTCGCCTTCGTGCCGTTCGTGCCCGAGGGCCCGCTGGACTCGTTCACGGTCATCCCGATCCAGATCTTCAACTGGATCTCCCGGCCCCAGGCGTCGTTCCACCAGCTCGCCGCGGCCGCGAGCCTGGTCCTGCTCGTGTTGCTCCTGGGGCTCAACGCGGTGGCGATCCTGCTCAGGAATCGTTACTCGAAGAGGTATTGAGACATGGCGCAGACGATGGCCGCGACGGAAGGGAGTTCCCGGTCGATCACGGTTCCGCCGGGCGAGATCGCGCTCGAGACGCGCAACCTGTGGGTCTACTACCGGGATAGGCCGGCGGTCAAGGGCGTCTCGATCCAGATCCCGGCACGGCGCGTGGTCGCCTTCATCGGCCCCTCCGGCTGCGGCAAGAGCACGTTGTTGCGGTGCTTCAACCGGATGAACGACCTGGTTCCGGGGGCGCGGGTGGAGGGGGAGGTGTTGTTCAACGGGGTCAACCTCTACGATCCGGAGGTGGACCCGGTCGAGGTGCGGCGCCGGATCGGGATGGTGTTCCAGAAGCCGAACCCATTCCCGAAGTCGATCTACGAGAACGTGGCGTTCGGCCCGCGGATCAACGGGTATCGGGGGTCGCTGGACGAGCTGGTCGAGCGCTCCCTGCGCCAGGCGGCGCTGTGGGACGAAGTGAAGGACCGGCTGGATTCGAGCGCGCTGGCGCTCTCGGGCGGGCAGCAGCAGCGGCTGTGCATTGCCCGGGCGCTGGCGGTCGAGCCGGAGATCCTGCTGATGGACGAGCCGGCTTCGGCGCTGGACCCGATCGCGACGGCGAAGATCGAGGATCTGATCCACGAGCTGAAGCAGCACTACACGGTCATCGTTGTCACGCACAACATGCAACAGGCCGCGCGGGTCTCCGACTTCACGGCCTTTCTGTACATGGGCGAGTTGGTCGAGTATGGCCCGACGCAGCAGCTCTTCACGACGCCGCGTGAGGAGCGTACGGAGGCGTACATCACGGGGAGGTTCGGATGACGCCGCAGCGCCATTTCCAGGATGAGCTGGATCGACTGAAGTCGACGCTGGTCAGGATGGCGGGGGTGGCGGAGGAGATGGTCCGGCTGGCGGTGGAAGCCCTGCTGGAGCGGGACCGGGAGAAGGCGGAGCAGGTGATCCGGCGGGATGAGGAGGTGAACGCACTCGAGCTGGAGATCGATGACGCGGCGATCCAGCTCCTGGCGCTACAGCAGCCGATGGCGCGGGATCTCCGCTTCATCACGATGGTGATGAAGATCTCGAACGACGTGGAGCGGGTGGGGGACCATGCGGTGAACATCGCGGAGGACGTGGAGTACCTGCTGCAGGGGCCGCCGTTCGCGCCTCTCCCGGAGATCGAGGAGATGGCGCGGCTGTGTCGGGCGATGCTGAGCGATGCGCTGGACGCGTTCGTGCGGGGGGACAGCGAGCTGGCGCGGGAGGTGGTGCTGCGGGACGACCGGGTGGACGAGCTGCACGAGAACGTGTTCCGGATCCTGCTGACGCACATGATGGAGGATCCGCGGAAGATCAGCGCGGGGATGGACCTGCTGCTGGTCTCGGGGAACGTCGAGCGGATCGCGGATCTGGCGACGAACATCGCGGAAGACGTGGTCTTCATGGTGGAAGGGCGCATGATCAAGCATCGTGCGGAGGAGCGTGCGCAGGCGGCGCAGGGGTGAGCCGGGGGCGGCGCGGGGCTTCGCTTGACAGGCGGGCGGTGGCCGGGGCATTGTCCGGGCAGGGTGGTTGGGGGGTGGGGCGAACGCTGGCCGGAGCGGCAGAAGCAGTGGAGACAGGCGCAGGGTGCTTCGAGCATGGGGCAGCCGGCGTGCGACGCGCCGGGTTCTGCCTCTTTTTTGCGCTGGTGGCCGTAGCGGGTTGCATGCGCAAGCCGGTGCCCTCGCCGGATCGGCCGACCCCGCGGCCGCCGGACCTGAGCGGGGCCGCGGTGATGGTGCTGCCGGTGCAGCCGGGGGATTGGGTGGGCGGGGGGCGGCGCACGCCGGCGCCGGCCGGGCTGGATGCGGAGCTGGCGTACTGGCTCGAGGAGCGGGCGCCGCGCGTCCGGTGGACCTTCCCGCCGGCGCTGGAGAAGGCGCTCGTGCGCTCGCCCGCGCTGGACATCCGGCTGCGTGAGCTGCCCGTGAGCAGCTTCCTGCGGATGCAGGTCGAGCGCATCGGCGACCCGCTGTACGGCGACCTGCGTCGCCTGGGCGCGCTGGCGGACGCGCGTTACGCGCTCGTCCCCGTGGCGGCGAACTACGTGGAGTACGGGGACGGGCCGGGTCACGTGGAGGTGGCGGCGGCGTTGATCGACACGCTCGGTGGAGCGGTCCTGTGGTTCGGGGTGGTGAAGGGGGAAAGCGGCCCGGCCGATGACCCCGCCACCACCGCCACCGCCGCCGCGGCGCTGGCCCGCGCCCTGTTCCCATGACCGGAGAGGGCAGACGAATGGCGAAGAAGGTCGTCACGTTGATCCCGGGCGACGGCATCGGGCCGTCGATCACGGCCGCGACGCTGCGGGTGCTGGAGGCCGCCGGCGCGGAGATCGAGTGGGATGAGCAGATCGCCGGTGTCGCGGCGCTCGACGCCAAACACACCCCCCTCCCCGATGAGACGCTCGAGTCGATCCGACGCAACGGGGTGGCCCTGAAGGGTCCCCTCACCACGCCCGTCGGCGTGGGCTTCCGGTCGGTCAACGTCGCGCTACGCAAGGAGTTCGACCTCTACGCCAACGTCCGCCCCGCCCGCACCCTCCTCCCCGGCGGCCGCTACCAGGACATCGACCTGGTCCTCATCCGCGAGAACACCGAAGGGCTCTACGTCGGCGTCGAGCACTACATCGGCATGGCCGACGACCCCAAGGCCGCCGCAGAGTCCATCATGATCGTCACCCGCTACGGCGCGGAACGGATCATCCGCTTCGCCTTCGAGTACGCGCTGCGGAACGGGCGGCGCAAGGTCACCCTGGTCCACAAGGCCAACATCCTCAAGTTCACCCACGGGCTCTTCCTCGAAATCGGACGGCAGGTCGCCAGCGAGTACGCCGGGCGAGTGGAGTTCGAAGAACGGATCGTCGACGCCACCGCCATGCACCTCGTCATGGACCCCCACCGCTTCGACGTCCTCGTGATGGAGAACATGTTCGGCGACATCCTGAGCGACCTGATCGCCGGACTCGTCGGCGGGCTGGGGCTCGCGCCCGGCGCCAACATCGGCCGCCACGCCGCGATCTTCGAGCCCGTGCACGGCTCCGCGCCCGACATCGCCGGCAAGGACATCGCCAACCCGACCGCGATGATCCTCGCGGCCTGCCTCATGCTGGAGCACATCGGACAGGAGAGCGTCGCCGCGCGCATCCGCCGCGCGCTCGAGACGACCTTCCGCGAAGGCCGGGTCCTCACGCCCGACCTCGGCGGAACCGCGACCACCGGCGCGTTCACCGACGCGGTGATCCGCGCCATCGAGGAGGCTCGAAGCTGACATGGCCAGGTTCAAGGGCGTCGACTACTTCGACATCGAGTCGCTCCTCTCCGAGGAAGAGCGCCTGGTGCGCGACACCGTGCGGGAGTGGGTGGACGACCACGTGCTCCCGGTCATAGAAACCGCCTACATCGAGCGCCGCTTCCCGCGGGAGCTCATCCCGCAGATGGCGGAGCTCGGGCTCCTCGGCGCGAACCTGCCCGAGGAGTACGGGTGCGCGGGGCTGAACAACGTCGCCTACGGGCTGATCATGCAGGAGCTGGAGCGCGGCGACTCGGGGATCCGCTCGTTCGTGTCCGTGCAGGGCGCGCTCTGCATGTACCCGATCTACGCGTTCGGGAGCGAGGA
>ERZ777003.2698-NODE-2698-length-19548-cov-6.415021_pt1 | contig 19548 bp, 15 predicted proteins | sample MGYA00374956_ERZ777003 | MGnify/ENA primary metagenome ERZ777003 (study PRJEB29302, sample SAMN06268252) | bioreactor metagenome | isolation source: Joint BioEnergy Institute, California, USA | place: USA:Joint BioEnergy Institute, California, USA | collected... | reverse complement strand
TCCAGCGCCGCCATCGTCTTGCGCAGGTGGTCGCGCTCCAGCGCCGGGTCCTTCGGCACATGGTGCTCCCACATGTGGTCGGCGACCTCGTGCCCGCTACGCGCCGCGGCCCGCAGCGAGTCCGGGTAGAGCTCGCAGATCCGGCCCGGCGTGAAGAAGGTGGCCTTCACGCCGTAGGTGTCGAATAGCTCGATCAGCCGCCAGATGCCGACACGGCCGCCGAACTCGCCCTTGGCGAGCTGCATCGGCGGCTCGTTGAGCAGCCGGCGCAACAGCATCGCGTCGAAATCGGCGGTGAAGTTCACCGCGATGCGCACGCCCTCGGGCCAGCGCAGATCGGTGATCGGCTCGTGGCGGGCGTCGTAGTCGCGGGCGACCTTGACGAGATCGTCGATCTCGCGGTCCAGCGTATCGGCTGCTGCTGTCATGACGGTGTGCACAAGCCCCTGCGGCTTGGGCGCGGGCGGGGGCGGAATGCCCCCGTCGCGGCCTCAACCCTTCTCGATGTTCCAGTAGAACAAGGCCGGCCCGGGTAGCAAGCCACGCAGCGACCGCCGGTGCGCGATCACGCTGCGATACTGGCCAAGCGGAATCTGCGTCACCGTCTCGATGTGCACCTTCTCGAGCTGCTTCAGGATCTGCCTGCGCTTCTCCGGGTCGGTCTCGAAGGTCCAGGCGCGCGTCAGGTCGCCCACGCGCCGATCGCAGGGCCAGCCGAACCAGGCGTCATCGCAGTGCCGGACGAAGGTGTTGAGCAGGGGGTTCGCGATGCCCGTGATCGTCGCGTTGGTGACGAAGATGTTCCACCCGCCCTGCTGCGGCGACGAACGCGAACTGCGGCGCTGCACCAGCGCGCTCCAGTCCATCGCCTGCAAATCCACCGTCGCGCCGATCTTGCGCAGCGCCTCCGCGATCAGCAGCGCGCCCGGATGCAGCGTCGCGTTGTCGGCCGGATCGAGCACCACGATCGGCCGCCCGTCATAGCCCGCCGAACGGAGCATCGCCGCGCCCTTCGCCGGGTCATGAGGCTCCCACCCCAGCGTCTCGAATTGCGGCGGATCGTCCGGAAGGCAGCCGAATACCGCGGCGCACTCGCGCCAGGGCATCCCCTCGCCCACCGTGCCCGACATGAAGTCCGACTGCTTCACCGCTGCCATCAGCGCCCGCCGCGCCTCGACCTTGTCGAAGGGCGGATGCAGGTGATTGATCACGCAGAACAGGATGTAGCCCAGCGGGTCGTTCGGCGTGACCACGACGTCGCGCGAGCGGCGCATGCGCGCCACCAGGTCGGGCGCGGGCGATTCGAGCAGGTCGAACTCGCCGGTGAGCAGGCCGTTCATCGCCGTCGCCGCGTCCGGCGTGTAGAGCGACTCCACGCGGTCGATCTTCACCACCTTGCCGCCCGCGGCCTGGCTCGCCGGCTCGTCGCGCGGCACGTAGCGCTGGAATTTCTCGTACACCACCTTCACGCCCGGCACCCACTCCTCGCGGAGGAAGCGGAAGGGGCCGGAGCCGATCGCCTCCGTGACCGCCTGGTTCGGGTCGGTGCGCGCGAGCCGCTCGGGCATCATGAACGGCACGTTGCTGTCGATCTTGCCGAGCGCCTCGAGCACGAAGCCGACACGCTGCTTCAGCCTCAGCCGGAAGGTGCGCTCGTCCACCGCCTCCAGCGAGTCCGTCACCGCCATCAAAGCGCGCCCCATCCCGTCGCGGCCCCCCCAGCGCCGGATCGAGGCGACACAGTCCGCGGCGCGTACCGGCGTGTCGTCGTGCCACATCAGGCCGGGGCGGAGCTGGAAGGTCCAGGTCAGCCCGTCCCCGCTCGCCTCATACCCGCCGACCATCTGCGGCTGTGGCCGGTTCTGCGCGTCGAGCGCGAACAGCGTGTCCCAGACCAGATATCCGTGGTTCCGGGTGATGTACGCCGTCGTCCAGATCGGATCGAGCGCTCGGAGGTCGCCGATCGGCACGGAGCGGACGACCTTGCGCCCCTCCTGCGCCGCCGCCTCGCGCGTCGCCTGGGACAGCAGCGCCGGTGCGGCGACCGCCCCCTGCAGCAGAGCCCTACGCCGGATGCCCATCGGAATGCCTCCCCGGGGCGATAATGCTTGGCAAACACAGCATAGGCCCCGGCCTGCGGCGGCATCAACGCCCGCTGCTCAGGCGGCGGGCGGCGGCGCGAAGCCCGGGGGCACTTCGAGGTCCGGACGCTCGGCGAACAGCCGAGCCCAGGCGCGGCGCGCGATCCGATCGGCCTCCCGCACGATCGCCGCCTCGTCCATGGTCAGCACCCGGCCGTCGCGCATGATCCAGCGCCCGTCCACCATCACGGACTCCACATCCGCCGCCTGGCCCTGGTGGACGAAATCGGAGACGATGCGCAGCCGCGGCACCAGGTGCGGCCGGTCCGTGCGGATCACGATCAGGTCGGCGAGGTTCCCGGGCGCCAGCCATCCGCCGTCCGCGATGCCCATCGCCCGGTAGCCGTTGCGCGTCGCCCAGCGCAGCGCCTCCTCCGGCGTGGGGTGGCGGCCATCCTGGCGCCGCACGCGCTCCATGAACAGGCCGGTGCGCATCACCTCGACCATGTCCTCGGCCATGTTGTCCGAGCCCATGCCGATGTTGCAGCCCGCCGCCTCCAGCACCGAGATCCGCGGAGACAGCCCGCGCCGTGCAGCGATGGCGGAGTTGAACGCCACCGAGGCGCGCGCCCGACCGAGCAGTCGCTCCTCGCGGTGCTCCATGCAGCGGCAATGCGCCGCCACCAGGCGCTCATGCAGGAAGTCGAGGCTCGCGAGGTACTCCGTCGGCAACATCCCGCCCCGGTGCGCCTGAACCGCCGCGACCTCGCCCCAGATCTGGTTGAGATGCACGGTGCAGATGGTGCCGAGCTTCTCCTGGAGGTCCCGCAGCTTCCGCAGCAGCCCGGGCGTGCACATGTCGGGCGCCCAGGCGGCGACGCCTACCGTGATCCGCCCCTCCCCCGCGCCGTGCCACCGCGCGTGCAGTCGCGCGATGCGCTCGAGCCCCGCCTCGCCGAGCCGTTCGTCCGCGACGAACGGCCCGGGATCGCCGATGCCGGCTCCGGCGCGGTCCCAGGCGCGTTCGGCGAGCAGCATGCGGAGGCCGGTGTCCACCATCTGCTGCGCGTAGTTCGCGATGTTCGCGCCGTCCTCGAGCACTGCGGTCGTGCCGCTGCGGATCGCCTCCAGCGCGCCGAGCTGGCACATCACCGCGCTCTCCTCCGCCGACAGGCGCGGCAGCGGCAGCGGCGAGAGGCCGCCGCAGAAGGGCGGCACATGGGGCGGCGAGAGGTCCTCGAACACGCCGCGCGCCAGGGTCATGCCGAGGTGGGTGTGGATGTTGGCGAAGCCGGGCAGCACGGCCCGGTCGCGGCCATCCACCAGGTCCGCCTCCGGGAAGCGCGCGCGGACCGCCTCGCTCGGCCCGACCGCGGCGATGCGGTTGCCCTCGATGGCGATAGCGCCATCGTGGTGGATGGTGCCGGCGTCGTCGCCGGTGACGACGGTGGTGCTGTGGATGACGATCGCCATGACGCGCCCCTCCTTCCGCCGAGGACGGGGCCAGCTTAAGCCGACTCCGCGCCCACGCCAGCCGGCGCGGGCGGTCCCGGGTCAGTCGAAGTCCGCCGCCAGCGCCTCGCGCACCCGCTCCGGCACCACCGCCATGTGGCTGTAGTTCGGGTGCCGCAGCCCGAGCACCACCTGCGCCCCCGGCGTGCGGAACGCCGCGACCTGCGCATCGGTGAAGGGGAAGTGCACGAACTGCACGGAGGAGGCCTTGCCCTCCGCCGTGGTGCGATCCTGGTCCGTCTCCGGCACGCCAGCGATGGTCTCGCCGCCGAGCATCAGGAACGCCGTCTCCTCGATGCCACCAAGTGTGCCGAGGATGCGCTTGCGCCGAACCGGGTCGTCGATCTCGATCATGAAGGTCGCGACCAGCTCGCGCCCCTTCGGGATCAGCGGGTTGTAGGCGGCGAGCTCGTCCGGCACCTGCTCCGGCCCGCCCTTCTCGATCCAGACCATCTCGTGGACCTGCAGCCACATGGTCTCGTAGTTCTCGAAGTAGAAGGTGACGTGCGGCCCGACCTCGACGCGGCGGTTCCGCTTCAGCGCCGCGATGCGCCGGCGCTCCGCGGCGCGGACCTTGGCGTACTCCGCCATCGGCAGGATGTCGGCCTCGGTCAGCGCGTACCGGCGGATGGACTGCGTCGTCATGGCGCGGTTGCTCCCTGAACATCGCCGCCGCCGAGCCCGTAGGCGCGGGCGAGAAGCTGGATCGGGTGGCGGATCAGCTCCGGCTTCGCCTGCGCCTCGCCGCCCCCGCCGAGCCGCTCGATGCCCTGCATGATGTGCACCCCGGCCAGCGGGCATTCGGAGGTGACATAGGCCTTCCCTGCCTCGCGCGCCTGGCGCGCGACGGGACGGCCGACCTTCAGCGCGGTCTCGAAATTCGCCTTCTTGAACCCCCAGGCGCCGCCATGGCCGGAGCAGCGCTCGATCACCTGCACATCGGCGCCCGGGATCAGGCGCAACATCTCCGCGGCCTTCTGCCCCATGTTCTGCGCCCGCGCGTGGCAGGCCATGTGCAGCGCCATGCCGCCCTCGACCGGCTTGAGCCCCGGCGCCAGTCCCTCCTTGCGCGCGATGTCCACGACGTACTCGGAGAGATCGAAGGTGGCCTCCGCCAGACGCTTCACCTCGCGGTCGTCTGGCAGGATCAGCGGCCACTCGAATTTCAGCATCAGCGCGCAGGAGGGGACGAGCGCGACAATATCGTAGCCCTTCTCGATCCAGGGCAGGAGCGCCCCGGCGACCTCTCGTGCCGCCTCCGCGACCTCGCCGATCAGGCCCTGCTCGAGGTTCGGCATGCCGCAGCAGCGCGGATGCACCACCTCGGTCTCCACGCCGTTCTTCGCCAGCACGGCCCGCGCGGCGAGGCCAGGATCGGGATCGTTGTAGTTGGTGAAGCAGGTGGCGTAGAGCACCGCCTTGCGCCGCCCATGGGCGGGCGCGTCGCGGTTCACCGCCGGCGCTTCCTTCCGGGCCCGCGCGACCAGGCTCCTGCCCGCATAGCGCGGCAGCTCCGCCTCGCGGTGCAGTCCCATGCGGCTCTCGAGCAGCGTGCGCCCGCGCGCATTGCCGCGGTCCGTCATCCAGTTCGCGACCGGCGCGGCGAGCCCGGCGAGCTTCGCATTGCGGTCGGTCTTCGCCAGCTCCCGATCCACGAAGGGCACGCCCTTCGCCTGCGCCTCCATCGCCCGGTAGCGCAGCATCAGGTGCGGGAAGTCGAGGTCGAATTCGTGCGGCGGGACGTAGGGGCACTTCGTCAGGAAGCACATGTCGCAGAGCGTGCAGGCGTCCACGACCTGCTTGAAGTCCTTGCTGTCCACCGAATCCAGCTCGCCCGTCTTCGACTCGTCGATCAGGTCGAACAGGCGGGGGAAGCTGTCGCACAGATTGAAGCAGCGGCGGCAGCCGTGGCAGATGTCGAACACGCGCCGCATCTCGGCGTCGAGCTTCGCGGGGTCGGTGAAGTCCGGGTCCCGCCAGGCGAGCGGGCGCCGCACCGGCGCCTCAAGGCTGCCTTCGCGCATGACTCCTCACGTCTCGGTCGTGCCGCTGGATGGCAAGGCGCGGGCGGGTCGCGGGGGGTGGCAGCCTCGCCCCGCCCGTCCGCTCCCCGCCCGCCTCAGCCGCGCCACAGTGGCGCGGCCGGCGCTCAGGCCTTCTTCAGTTCGTCGAGCGCGCGCTGGAAGCGGCCGGCATGCGAGCGCTCCGCCTTCGCGAGCGTCTCGAACCAGTCGGCGATCTCGTCAAAGCCTTCCTCGCGCGCGGTGCGCGCCATGCCCGGATACATGTCAGTATATTCGTGCGTCTCGCCCGCGACCGCCGCGGCGAGGTTCTTTTCCGTCGAGCCGATCGGCAGGCCGGTCGCCGGGTCGCCGACGGACTCCAGGAACTCCAGGTGGCCATGGGCGTGGCCCGTCTCGCCCTCGGCAGTGGAGCGGAACACCGCGGCCACGTCGTTGTAGCCCTCCACGTCGGCCTTCTGCGCGAAGTAGAGGTAGCGGCGGTTGGCCTGAGACTCGCCCGCGAAGGCGTATTTCAGGTTCTCTTCCGTCTTGCTGCCCTTGAGCGCCGGCATCGTTCCCTCTCCATGCAATTCGTTCGCGCGACGGAAAAGTGGAACCGGGCAACCCCCCTGCCCGGTCCCTGTCGCATCGCGAGCCTATGCCATGCCCTGTCTCGCGGCTAATGGATTGTGTCGAACGGGCTGATCGAACTTTTCGATGAAATGCGGCACACGAACGCGGTCCTGAGCAGCCCGGTCACGTGTCCCCTGCCGAATTCCCGGCCGCTCCGCGCCTTCCATGCGCGGGCGATCCAACGAAGGCCCGGGTCCGCGCCCCCCAAGCGGCGGTCCCCGATGCCGCCCTGATCAGCTCGTCACCGCGGCCAGCGCAGCCCGCACGACCGAGACCGCCTTGTTGCCCTCCCGCACCGCACGCGGGCCAGGATCGTCGCTCTCGCCGGCGAGAACCGCCGGGTCGCCGTCGGCAGCGACGGCGGCGCCGTTCGTGGTGATCGGCAGATGGGTCGTTCCGTTGGGCAGCGGCGGCTCCGTGGTCGCGCCGTCCGCGCCGCCGTAGAGCGCGATGAGGCGGCGGATCGCATCAAGCTTCCGGAACGTCAAGGTGGCGCGCAGCTCGGCCACAAGTTGGCGCTCCTCGGCCTGCAACGCAGCGACGATGCCGGATTGCATGCTGGCCTCCCCTCTCTTCGTCAACCTTCCGGTTTGCAACCTTATCGCGAATTTCACGGATAATACTCGCGTCCCTTTGTCACGATTCCGCGAGCGAAAGGCCGGGTGCTGCGGCTGCCCTGTCCCGTTGCGGCATCCCATGATAAACGAACGTTCGTTCATTTCCGTCCCGCCATGCGACCCGGCACCGCAACGCGCAACCGCATCCGCCGCGAGGCCCTGGCCCTCTTCGTCGCACACGGCGTGGACGCCGTCTCGGTGCGCGACATCGCCACGGCGGCCGGATGCACGCCCTCCAGCCTCTACACGCACTGGCCCTCCCTCGGCGCGCTGATCGAGGAGCTGTTCGCCGAGGGCTACGCCGCCTACGGCCGCGCCCTTGCCGAGATCGCCGCCCGGCCGCTCCCCTTCCCGGCGCGGCTCGAGGCGATGATCCGCCGCATCTGCGCCCTGCATGCGGAGGACCGCGTCCTGTTCGAGTTCCTCCTGCTGACCCAGCACCGCGGCCTCCACGCCGCCGCCTCGACCCCCGTTGAACCGGACGCCAACCCGATCGAGGTGCTGCACCGCGTCGTCGCCACGGCCATGGCGGAGGGCGAGTTGCCGCAGGGCGACCCGGCCCTGCTCACCGCCGCCCTCGTCGGCGTGGTCGTGCAGGCCGCGACCTTCGCCCATTACGGGCGCATCGCCCGCGGCCTCGACGCGATGGCGGATGAGATCGTCGCCCTGTGCCTGCGCCTGATCGCCGCCGAACCGGAGGGTGCCCGCCGATGAGCATCGCCACGCCAGCACCCGCTCCGGCCACCTCCGGCCCGGCCCGCCTCCTGCGCACGCGGCGCTTCCTGCCGCTCCTCGTCACGCAGACCCTCGGCGCACTAAACGACAACCTGTTCAAGAACGCGCTCGTCGTGCTCGCCCTGTTCCAGGCGGGCGAGCACGGGCCGGTGCTGGTCGCCCTCTCGGGCGGGGTGTTCATCCTGCCCTACGTCCTGTTCTCCGCCCTCGCCGGCCAGCTTGCCGACCGGGGCGAGAAGTCGCGGCTGATCCGCGTGACCAAGCTCTGGGAGGTCGCGCTGATGGCGCTCGCCGCCATCGGCTTCCTCACCGGCAGCATGGCGCTGCTGATGGCCGTGCTCTTCGGCCTCGGCATGCAGGCCACCTTCTTCAGCCCGCTGAAGTACTCGATCCTCCCCGACCACCTTCAGGAGCACGAACTGGTCGCCGGGAACGGCCTCATCGAGGCCGGCACCTTCCTCGGCATCCTCGCCGGCACGATCGCGGGCGGGGCGCTGATGCTGTCCGACGACGGCGGCGCGATGGTGAGCGCGGCGGGCCTCGCCGTCGCCGCCGCTGGCCTTGTCGCGGCCTTCGGCGTGCCGCGCGCCCCGGCGGCGGATCCCGGCCTGCGCCTCGGCTGGAACCTGCCGCGCGAGACCTGGGCGCTGCTCGCCGAGGCGCGCGGCAATCACCCCGTTTGGCTCGCCATCCTCGGCCTCTCCTGGTTCTGGACCATCGGCGCGACGCTGCTCGCCGCCTTCCCGGTGATCGCGAAGGACACGCTCGGCGCCGGCGGCTCGGTGGTGACGCTGCTGCTCACCATCTTCGCCCTCGGCGTCGGCGCCGGCTCCCTCGCTTGTGCGCGCATCCTGGCAGGCGAGATCAGCCCGCGCCTGGTGCCCTGGGCGGCGCTCGGCATCACGATCTTCACCGCCGACTTCGCCTTCGCCGCCCTCGCCGCCGCCGGCGACCCGCGTCTCGTGACCGCGGGGGGCGTGCTCGCCGCTCCCCTCGGCTGGCGGATGCTCGCCGACCTGTTCCTGCTCGCCGCCTGCGGCGGCCTCTATTCCGTGCCGCTCTACGCCATCGTGCAGGAGTGGTCGCCGGCAGCGCAGCGCGCGCGGATGATCGCCGCGAACAACGTCGCCAATGCCGCCTGGATGGCGATCGGCGCCGGCGCCGCTGCCGCGCTTGCCGCCGCCGGCCTCGGCGCGCCCTGGGTTCTGCTGATCGCCGCCGCGGTCAATCTCGGCGTCACCCTGCGCATCGCCGGCACCATCCCGCAGGAGACGGCGCGCGCGGCACTGCGCTTCTACCTGCGCCTGTTCCACCGCTTCGAAGTGCGCGGACTGGAGCACTACCGCGCCGCCGGCGACAACGCGATCCTCGTCGTCAACCACCTCTCGCTCGCCGACGGGGCGCTGGTCGCGGCGGCGGTGCCGGATCAGCCGAGCTTCGTCGTCAACCTGTTCATCGCCCGCAAGTGGTGGGCGCGCCCCTTCCTCGCCCTGGTCCGCACCTTCGAGGTGGACCCCTCCAGCCCCTATGCCTTCAAGTCCATGGTCCGCGCGGTGCGTGACGAAGGCCGCAAGCTGGTCATCTTCCCGGAGGGCCGCGTCAGCCGCACCGGCGCGCTGATGAAGATCTACGACGGCGCCGGCATGCTCGCCGAGCGCACCGGTGCGCCGGTCGTGCCGGTGCGGCTCGACGGGCCGCAATACAGCAAGCTCGCCTACACCAAGGGCGTGCTGCGCCGGCGCTGGTTCCCCCGCTTCACCGTCACCTTCCTGCCCCCGGTGCGGATCACGACGCCGGAGGGCGTGCACGGCCGCGCCCGGCGCCGGGCACTCTCCGATGCACTGGACACGGTGATGGCCGAGGCCGCCTTCCGCACAGCAGACACGGACCGGTCGCTGTTTGCCGCGCTGCTCGACGCGCGCTCCGTCCATGGCGGAGGCGCGAGGGTGCTCGACGATCCCGACTACGCCCCACTCTCCTTCAACCGCATCGTGCTGGGCGCCGTCGTGCTGGGCCGGCGCCTGGCCGCCATCTCGGCGCCAGGTGAGCGCGTCGGCGTGATGCTGCCCAACGCGAAGGGCGCCGCCGTCACCTTCTTCGCGTTGCAGGCCTTCGGCCGCGTCCCTGCCATGCTGAACTTCTCTGCCGGCGCCGAGGGGATGCTCGCCGCCTGCCGCGCCGCCGAGATCCGCACCGTGCTCTGCTCCCGCCGCTTCGTCGAGCGCGGGAAGCTCGGCGCGGTCGTGGCCCGCATGGAGGAGGCCGGCCTGCGCTTCGTTTGGCTCGAAGACCTCCGCGCCGCCATCGGCCCTGGCGCCCGGCTGCGCGGGCTGCTCGACGCGCGCCGCGCCCGCCGCCTGCCCGGCGCGTGCCTGCCAGCCGACGCGCCGGCGGCGGTGCTGTTCACCTCGGGCTCGGAGGGCACGCCGAAGGGCGTGGTGCTGTCGCACCGCAACATCCTCGCCAACTGCGCCCAGCTCGCCGCCGTGCTGGACTTCAACCCGGCCGACCGCGTGGTCAACGCGCTGCCGATGTTCCACAGCTTCGGACTCACCGGCGGCACGCTGCTGCCGCTGCTCAACGGTGTGCCGAGCTTCCTCTACCCCTCGCCGCTGCACTACCGGATGGTGCCGGAGGTCATCTACGACCGCGACGCGACCATCGTCTTCGGCACCGACACCTTCCTCAACGGCTGGGCGCGCTACGCGCATCCCTACGACTTCCGCGCGGTGCGCCTGATCTTCGCGGGCGCCGAGAAGCTGAGGGACGAGACCCGCCGCCTCTACGCCGAGCGCTTCGGCAAGGGCGTGCTCGAGGGCTACGGCACAACCGAGACCGCGCCCGTGCTCTGCGTGAACACGCCCAAGCGCAACCGCGCCGGCACCGTCGGACGCTTCCTCCCGGGCATCGAGCACCGGATCGAGCCCGTCCTCGGCCTCGAGGACCACGGTGCCGGCCGGCTCTGGGTGCGCGGCCCGAACGTCATGCTCGGCTACCTGCGCGCCGAGGCTCCCGGCCTGCTCCAGCCGCCTCCCGAGGGCTGGTACGACACCGGCGACATCGTCTCGGTGGATGCCGAGGGCTTCGTCACCATCCGCGGCCGCGTGAAGCGCTTCGCCAAGGTCGGCGGCGAGATGGTCTCCATGACCGCGGCCGAGGCGCTGGCCGAGGCGCTCTGGCCGGATGCCCTCCACGCCGTCCTGGCGCTGCCCGATCCGCGCAAGGGCGAGCGCCTGGTGCTGCTGACGACCCGGCGCGACGCCACGGTGCCGGCGCTGCTTGCGCTCACCCGTGAGCGCGGCGTGCCGGAGCTGATGGTGCCGCGCGAGCTGCGGGTGATCGGGAGGATGCCGCTGCTCGGGACCGGGAAGATCGATTATCCGGCGGCGCAGCGGATGCTCGCGGAGGAGCGGATCGGCACCGGGGAGCGGCCCGCTCCGGCGGGAGTCCCGGCGGCGTGACGCAGCTCGGCGCCCGAGCGCCACCGACGCTGAACCGAACTCCAGACGTCCGCGGCGCCACCCTGCCCGTCCTGCGGATCGGACCAGCGGCCGCCCTTCGGGGCTCCGAGCGCAGTGGGCCGACCCGGACCCGGCCAGCCAGCCTGCCGGCCACGTCGCCCCGATCCGCCCGGACGAGACCGCCCCGCGTGAGGTCAGGCGGTAGGCACCCCTGAGGCCGCCGCGGCCGTGCTCCGCTCCCGCCACCAGATGGCAAGCTCCATCCGGCTGGTCACGCCGATCTTCTGGTAGATCGCATGCAGATAGATCTTCACCGTGCCCTCGGTGATCTGCAGCCGGTCGGCGATCTGCTTGTTGCGCAGCCCCTGCAGCACCAGATCGACGATCTCCTGCTCGCGCCGCGTCAGCCGCACCGGCTCCTGCACGCCCTGCTGGCCAGCGGCGCCGCCGCGCCGCGCCGGCATCGCCCCGGCGATCACCGGGGGCGGCGTGCCTGCGCCCACCACCGCCGCGGCCGCGAGCGCCCGGCGGCCGATCTCCCGGTCCACCCACTGCCCTCCGGCCGCCACCTGCCGCAGGCATTCGAGCAGTTGCTGCGGCGCGGATTCCTTGAGCACCAGCCCATCGGCACCGAGGCGCATCGCCTCCGCCGCCTGCGCCTCGGTGAGGCCGGAGGTGAGCAGCACCACCCGCGCCCGGCCGCGCCCGTCCGCCGCCGCCTCGGCGTTGAGCCGCCGCAGCACCTCAAGCCCGTCCATCCCCGGCATATGGAGATCGAGCAGCAGCACCTCCGGGCGCAGCCGCGGCATCACCCGGAGCACCTCCTCCCCGCTGGTGCAGCGCGCGAGCACCTCATGGCCCGCCCCGGTGAGCAGGGCGGCGAGGCCCTCCATGACGATCGGCTGGTCGTCGGCGATCACCAGCGAACTCATGCGGCGACTCTCTCCCCGGCAGGCGCGGCGGCGGCGACGGCGCCGCCGAGCGGGATGTCGATCAGCAGGCGGAGCCCCGCAGGGCCGGAATCCAGCAGCAGTGAGCCGCCGAGCGCCAGGACCCGCTCGCGCAGAGAACGCGGGCCGATGCCGCGGGCGCGTAGGGCCGGGGCGTCGAACCGGCCCTGCACCGGCAGGCCGGTGCCGTCGTCCTTGAGCGTCAGGCGGAGCGTCTCCCCACGATGCGCCACGCCCACGACCAGGCGTCCCGCCTTGCCGTGGCGCGCAGCATTGGCCGCGGCCTCGCGCACCAGCTGCCGCAAGTGCCAGATCAGCCGCTCCGGGACCGTCGCACCGGGCGGGTTGACGGTCAGCGTCACCTCCATGCCCCACTGCACCTGCAGCGCCAGCGCCAGGCGCTCCAGCTCGGGGGCGAGCTCCACCTCGGCGGGGGCCGCCGCCGATGCGGTCTCGGGGCGCAAGCGGTCTATGAAGGCCCGCAGCTCGCGCTGCTCGGCGGCCAGCAGCTCGCATACCTCGGCCACGCTGGCCGCCAGCCCCGGCGGCGGGTTCTCGCGCTGCAGCGCCGCCTGGAGCTTCAGCACCGACCCGGACAGGGACTGCAGGATGCCGTCGTGCAAATCGCGGCCCAGGCGCAGCCGGTCCTCGGCGGCGGCGGCGCGTAGCAGGGCGTCCTGCGCCGCGGCGCGCTGGAAGGCGGCAGCGATGCGCGCGGTCGCCACGGCGCCGATGAGGAAATCCTCCACCGCTCCGCTGTCGCGGCCGGGAATCACCAGCCAGGCCTCGAACTCCTCCGCCCGCACCGGCAGGCAGAGCGCGGTGTCGATGCGCAGGCGCCGGCACAGCTCCGGGCTGAGCCCCGCGCCGGGCAGCGGCTCGAGCACGTCTCCGCCGCGGTGCACCAGGGCCATGCCCTCCGCCAGGACGAAAGGGGAATGGCCCACCGCCTCCGATACCACCGGCCCGATCTCGTCGGGCGAGAAGCGCTCCTCCCGAAGCGTGCCGTCTAGCGACGCCCTGCCGCGCGCTGCCGACCGGCGCTTCCTCCAGCCCATGGCCTCGCCCCCGGCGCGCCATTCCGCGACGTGCAGCCAAGGCTCGTAGGGGTCGTCACGCAGCAACAGGGCGCGCGGGGCATCGAACACGGCGGCGCCATAGGCCAGCGCCTCACGCAGCGGGGCAGGGTCGTTCGTGGACGAAGGCCAACCGGCGGCCAGGCGCAGCACCTCGGCCGAGAAGCGCTGCTGGCAGATGCCGAAGAACACCAGCATGGCGCCGACCGTGACCAGATGCGTCAGGCGCAGCGCGAAGCGGTTGGAGTCGAAGCCCTCGCCGGCGAGGGTGCCGGCGAAGACCACGCCGACAATGAAGTAGAGGCCGACCAGGGCTGCGCCGGTCCACAGCGCCCCGCGCCAGCCCCAACGCAGCGCGGCGGCGAGCAGCGAGAAATTGAACAGCACGAAATACGGGCTGGCCGGGCCGGCGGTGAGGGACATCAGCGCGGTGAAGACGCCGATGTCCATGACGTGGGCGGTGGTGCCGAGGGCCGGGCGCTGCACCACGCGGAAGCCGACGAGCATCATCGCCAGCAGCACGGCGTAGAGGGCATAGGCCGCCATCAGCGACCGGGCATGGAAGGAAAGCTGCTCCGGCTGGCTGGGCTCAAAGCGAATCGCCAGAAAGGCGGCCACCGCCACGCCGGCCCTGGCGAGCGCGATCACCCGGTCGGCCCGGCGCTGGAAGAGGCCGGCCGGAAGGCCCCCGCTCGACCAGGTGTCGGGGGGCGCCTCGGCCCGGCCTGCGGCCGCTCGGGCTACTCGTGCACCTGGAAGAGTGCTGGTCATGTCAATCCGAGGACGGCCCCGATCAGCCCGGCATTCGATTGCAGATCCGCTCCTCGCCCGGCGCTGACCGGCGCCAGGGTCGGGCGGTCATCATTTCTAGCCTAAAATCAACCTTCAGGCGAGCAAAGTCGGCGGCGGCGTGATTCCGGGTGGGCCGGCTCCCGACTGCTCAACCGGGGATGTCGCCGTGCCGAACCGAGCGACGAGCGGGATCGGCAACATCCCGCCAGCACCGTCGACCGCGATTGCGGCGCCCACCCACCTGCTCTGAAGCGATGGTCGAATGGTGCCGGGAGAAGGGAAAGGCGCCGCTGCCCCCGGCCTCCCCCAGCCACCACCCGGACGCATGCCGTGTGATTTTCCGGCGCCTCACGAATTTGGCATCGCACAATCCCGGACTTCTTGCGTAAAGGCCGTCCAGGGACCTGGGGGGACGGCCGAATGCGCATCCTGGTGGTTGAGGACGAGGCGCTGCTCGCGATGCATCTCGAAGATTTGCTCGTTTCCCTCGGCCACGAAAGCTGCGGCGCCGCGGCGACCGGTGCCGCTGCCCTGGAGCTCGCGGCGCGCGAACGGCCCGACCTCGCCCTGATGGACCTCGTCCTCGCCGGCGGCGATGACGGGCGCGATGTCGCCCGGGCGTTGCGCGATCTTTTCGGCGTGCGCTCCGTCTTCGTCACCGGCAACCCCGACCTCCTGGACACCGCCAAGGGCCGTGCCGCCGCCCCCCTCGGCGTCGTCGGCAAGCCGTTCCGCGACAAGGACATCGCCGCGGCGATCAACCATGCCGCCGCAATAACGAGCGGCGGTGGCACGGCGGCTGAAGCCCGTGACGCCGCCTGGCACGTCCTGGCCGACTGAGCAGCCGGCCGCCGCCGCCCGGGCGGCATCGTCCCGGCGGCATCGCATGGCGCGTCCGATGCCGCGCCCTGACGGCGCTTCGCCGCCCCTCCCCTGTCGGTCTGCGGCATAGGCGGGGCCCGCCGGTTCCCTCGGCGCGGCGTTAGGCCCTCCCACAACGCCCCACGGCACATGCTGCCACGACCGAAGCCCTCGCCTCGCGCGACCGGGGACGCCAGGATGGCGCCACGAACGAACCCTGGACCCGGAGGAGCCCGTTGATTCGCCCGATTCGCCGCCGCTGCCTGCCCGCACTGGCCACGCTTGCCGCGGCCTCGCCCTGGCCGCTCGCCGCGCCCCGCCGCGCCGCCGCCCAGCCTGCCGCGGGGGGATTCCCCGACCGACCGATCCGACTGGTCATCCCCTTCACCCCCGGCGGCACCAACGACATCGTTGGCCGCCTGGCCGCCGAGGGCATGGCCCCGCGCCTCGGCCAGCCGGTCGTGATCGAGAATCGCGGCGGAGCCGGCGGCGCGCTCGGCGCCGAGGTGGTCGCGAAGGCGGCGCCGGACGGCTACACCCTGCTGCTCGGCAGCAGCGGCAGCCTGACCATCAACCAGCTCGTCCGGCCCAACCTCTCCTACGACCCGGCCACCGCCTTCGCGCCGATCGGGCTGATGGGAGTCGGGCCGAACGTGATCGTCGTGCATCCCTCGGTGCCGGCGCGTGACCTGCGCGAATTGCAGGCGGTCGCCCGCAGTGCCCGCCCGCCGCTCGCCTATGCGTCGCCCGGCGTGGGCTCGACCGGCCACGCCGCCGGGGCGCTGATCGCGCAGGTGCTGGGCGTCGAGATGGAGCACGTCCCCTACCGCGGCACCGGTCCGGCGCTGAACGACGTGATCGCCGGCCGCGTGCAGGTGTTCACCAACGCGCTGGCCCCGCTCGCCCCGCACATTCGCGCCGGCACGCTGCGCGCGCTCGCCGTCGCGGGCGAGCGCCGCAGCGCCGCCATGCCGGAGCTGCCGACCACCGGCGAGCAGGGCTTCCCCGAGATCCGGACCGCCACCTGGTTCGGCCTGCTCGCCACCGGCGGCACGCCCCCGGACCGCGTGGCGAAGCTGCATGCGGCGCTCAACGCCGCGCTCGCCGAGGCGGAGATCCGGCGCAAGCTGCTCGACGGCGGGGTGGAGGTGGAAACCAGCGCGAGCCCCGCGGACTTCGCCCGCTTCGTCGCGGAGGACACCGCGCGCTGGGCGCCGGTGGTGCGCCGCGCCGCGCTACGAGCGGATTAGGCGGGCCACGCCGCGGCAGCGCCAGGCGGCGCTGCCGTTCGCGTGCCTCCACGGCCGCGCCGGCGCCGGCAGCCCTCCTCGGTGCGGGCGCGGGGGACCTTCAGCGCCGCATCGGAGTCACCACCATGCAGCCACGAACCAGGGCCCCCGTTGCCCCATTTCACCCCTCTGCCGGCGCCACCTGGTCCGCCATCCGCGCGCCGCGCGTGCCCAAGGGCCGCGGCGGCCCGGTCGTGGTATCCCGCGCCGTCTGGTGTTCCAGCTCCGCGTTCAGCTCGCCCCCGATCAGAACCACGGCGGCGGAGAGCCAGATCCAGGTCATGAAGCCGATCACAGCGCCGAGCGACCCGTAGGTCTTGTTGTAGCTGCCGAAGTTCTCAACATACCACGAGAAGGCGGCCGAGCCGGCGATCCAGGCCACCGCCGCCAGCGCGCTGCCCCAGCTCACCCATTGCCAGCGCGGCTTTTCCCTGCTCGGGCCGAAGCGGTAGAGGACGGCGAGCATCAGCGCCACGCCGACGAGCAGCAATGGCCAGCGCGCAAGGTGCAGCAGCGAGTCCAGCCGGCTCGGAAGGCCGATGAACTGCAGCGCCACCGGCAGCGCCACCACCGCACCCAGCGTCAGCAGGATGAACAGGATCCCGCCCAGCGTGACCGCGAGGCTGGTCAGGTTGAGCCTGAAGAAGCCGCGCTTCTCCTTTTCGTCGTAGACGATGTTCAGCGCACCGAACATCGCCTTCGTCCCCTGGTTGGCGCTCCAGAGCGACAGGGCGAGGCCGGTGACGAAGCTGAGGCCGAGCTTCGTCGAACCGCCGGAGGCGACCCTGTGCAATTGCTCGCGCAGGATCTCCAGGCCGCCGCCTGGCATGAAGCCGGCCAGCATGTCCACCTGGCGCTCCACGGTCACCGGATCGGCGAACAGGCCGTAAAGCGAGACCAGCGCGCCGATCGCCGGGAAGATCGCCAACAGAGCGTAGAAGGTCACCCCCGCCGCCTCGGTCAGCACACGGTCCTCAGAGATCGAGCGGAACACGCGCAGGAGGACGTCCCACCAGCCACGCGCCGGAATCTCCGAAGGGCCGTCCGCCCGCCTTCCGCGGTTGTCGTCGGGATCGCCGCGAACGCTGCCGGCGGAAGGCGCGTCCGCTGGTGCCGTCTCCCGCCTCCGCAGCCCGAGGGCGAGGAGCACCGTGGTCAGCCCGGCGCCGATCAGCGCCGTCCTGGCCTGTCCGGTACTTCCCCTTCCGACATGTCCGCGATGCCGGACCGCCATGGTGCCGCTGCCCGCCCGCGCGACTCAGAGCGGCCCGGGGCCACGGGCCGGGTCGGGCACGGGTCCTCCCGTCGTCATCCGGCCCTCGCCTGACGGGGCTGCGGTTTCCCGCCGGGTCGCCTCCCTCCCCTGGTGGCCCTGCTGCGGTGCCTCCTCCGGACGGCCGCTCCCGCTTTCATCGGAGACCTCCGCGCCGGCGCGACGGACCGCATCCTTCGCCTCAGCCGCTCCCTCATGCAACGCCTGCCGCACCGCCCCGGTGATGTCCTCGGCGACCTGCGTGACCGTCGCGCCGGCCTGGCGGAGGCCCTCCGTGTCCACGGCTCCGCGTGCCTCGCCAGCGGCCGTGTCGAGGGCCTGCCGCACCCGGCCGTACTGCTCCGCCGCCTGCTCGCCGACCGCCTCGGCGGCCGCCCGGGCGCCGTGCCCGAGCTTGCGGGCGAGGTCGTCGCGCGTCTCGCCCATGAGGCGGTCCTCGGTCTCGGTCCGCGGCATCGCGGCGCCGATGGCCGCGCCGATCGCGAGGCCGATGGCGCCGAACACCAGGGGATGCTCCTGCACGAGCCAGGACCAGCCCCGCCGCGCCGTGCCGCCAGCCTGGTCCAGGGCGCCGCCCGCACCCTCGCGCGCGCCCTGCGCCAAACGGTAGGCCCTGTCACCGGCGGTGCCGGCCGTCTCGCGCATGCCCTCCCAGGTCGAGCCCACGGCCTCAGCCGCGCCCGCTACGGCCTCCTTGGCGCCGTGATAGGCCGATTCGGCCGCGTCCGAGACACTTTGCGCCGCGACCGAGGCGGCACCGGCGACGCGATCGCCAAGGCCACCGCCGGTCGCCTCACCGCCATCGCCGCCGCGCCCGAGCACCGCGGCACGGGCCTCGGCCGCGCTGTCCGGAGCGCCACCGGCGCCTGCGGCGCGATGCGGCCCCGTCAGGTCCGCTGCATGGGGCACGCCCGATCGCCGCGTGGCGAGCGGCCCCGCCTCACGCATCCAGGTATCAGCCTCGCCGGTCCCTTCCCCGGCCGGAGGCGGCAGCGCGCGCCGCCCTTCGGCGGAGACCGCGCGATGGCGCGATGCGGAGATGCCACCGCCCATCATCATCCAGCCGATGCCAGCACCGATCAGCAGCACCGGCAGCGGGTTGTCGCGCACCTGATTTCCGAGGTTGCGGGCGAAGTCGGCCCCACCCGACCCTTTCGCCCAGACGGCGATCTGGTCCAGCACCTGCCCGGGCGACAGCCGGTCGCGAAGCTCGTCCAGGGTACGCGCGAGGCCCGCGCGGGTGCGCTCGACATCCTGCTCGATCTCCGCCGCGGAGCGGTTGCCCGGATCGGTGCCGATCGCCGGAGGCGGCACTCGCTGCCTGTCGGCAGAGGCCGTGGCGGTGGCGCCCCCAGCCGCGCTGCGCGTGGTCGCATTGTCGCTCATCGAAAGCTCTCCTTCGCCACCGCCGCATCGCGGGACAGTTGCTCGACGGTGCGCCTCGGCGCCAGGTTGCGCGCCTTCAGGCGCGACAGGCCGACGCGCACCAGCCCATAGGCCGCCAGCGCCACCACCACCCCGACGATCAGCGCCGCCAGTGCCGGCGACACTTCGAAGGCCTCGACGAGCCAGGTGACGAGTGCGAACAGCAGGACGATCAGCGCCGCCACCGCGAGCACCGCGCCGGCGGCGAGCATCGCCACGGCACCCCCGGCCGCGCCCATCCTCTCGCTCAGTTCGGCACGGGCGAGCCGGACCTCGTTTCGGAAAAGTGCGGAGACCTGCCGGGACAGGTCGCCGAAGAGATCGGTGACCGTCCGGCCGCTGCGGACGTTCTCGGACATCGTCGTCGCCTCCGCCTCAAGGTTGGCCGGCGGCGCTGCCGGGCGCTCTGCCCTGCTCCACGCCTGCCGCTTCGCTGCGGTGCGGCAGCTTGCCGGTCTCCAATTCCTGGCCGGTGAGGGGCGAGCCGTAGATCGTCGCTCCCCCGGTGGCGCCGCCGCCGGGCTCGCGGCCCGCCCCGCCGTCGCCCCTCCGCGATGCCTGCGCCGCCTGGCCGCCTAGCGTGGCCGCCGCCATGGTCGCGGGCCGGGAGGGCTGGTGGACGCCCTCCCGCGCGTGGCCCGCTGCTGCCGTCCCGGCAGGCTCGCCGCCGGAGCGGGGCACCCAGCCCGGCGCGCCGGCTGCGGTCGTCCCGGGCCCGGATGCGGCCGCATGCGACGGGGCGCCGCCCATCTCCGACCCGGACGCAACTGCGTGCGGCGGCCCGGCATGGCTCTCGCGGTGCCCCTGCATCCTCCCGGCTGCGCCACTCTCCGGCCGCGC
>ERZ777003.2697-NODE-2697-length-19549-cov-5.024520_pt1 | contig 19549 bp, 20 predicted proteins | sample MGYA00374956_ERZ777003 | MGnify/ENA primary metagenome ERZ777003 (study PRJEB29302, sample SAMN06268252) | bioreactor metagenome | isolation source: Joint BioEnergy Institute, California, USA | place: USA:Joint BioEnergy Institute, California, USA | collected... | reverse complement strand
GGCTCCTCATTCCGCGGCAATGCGGACCGGCTCCGCTTCGGGTTGTGCCATGCTCAGGAGGACGACCTCGAAGGTGGCCCGCCCGACGCCGAACCGCTGCCACTCCGTGCCCATCGCCCGGGCGACCTCTGCCGCCACCGCGCGACCGGCATCGCCCGAGAGATCCGGCAGCGTCACTCGCCCCAGCGCCGACCGCACGGCGCTACCGAAATGCACCGCCATCCGGCCCGTGAGGTCGACGTCCTGCGCAACCACGGCCGCATGCGCTTCGGGGTCCACGATCTCCATCTGCGCCGCGCTCAGGACCTGCATCCGGTAGCCGTCTGCAAGAACCACCTCGTCTGCCGCCACCACGGCGATGGCAGGCTCCGCGGCGGCGCCTGCGGCCGAGGCCTCCTGCGCCAGCCCGCGCAGCAGCGCCTCCAGCTCGGCGTCGATCGCGGCGACCGTGAACCGGTTTTCGCCCTGGTAGTCGATGCCGCGCTCGCGGAGGACGCGCAGCACCGCGCCCAGCCGGCCGTGTTCCAAGGCGGCGCGCAGGTCGGCGAGCCCGGCATCGGCATTGCCTGCCAGGATCCAGGCCAGCCCCCTGCCCTCCATCGCCTCCTGCAGCAGCTCGCCCTCGGCCTGGGCCATTGCCTCGCGGACAAAGTCGTCGGGCGGGAACGGGCTGCCGCCGGTCTGGTTGAGATGCGTGATCGTGGCGACGCTGTCGCCCTCGCCGGCGAGGAAGGTGTAGGCCGCAACCGCCAGCAAGGGGTCGCCGTCCGCCAGCTCCTGCTGCGCGAGCTGCCGCGCGGCGTCGTGGAGGCGCAGGACCCGCCCGGTCGCGGTCGTCAGTTCCCGGCCGAGCTCGGCGGCGCGGTCGAGATCGCCCGCGTTCCGGTAGGCCGAGACGGCCTGGGCCAGCCACGCAATGTCGCCGGAGTTGGCGGCGACGCCGGCCTCGCAGGCCGCGAGGTCGCCCTGCCAGCAGGCGACCCGTGCCGGATCGTCGTCCGAGGCGGTGACAGGGGCAGTAAGCAGCAGGGCCGGCAACGCGGCAGCAATGAAGCGTTCCCGCATCGGGTTTCATTCCTTTCAAAAGCAGGAGGCGCGCCAAAAAGCAGGAGGCGCGGCCGGGGCCGCGCCTCCCTTCAGCGAGCTTCGTGTCTGCAGCCGGCGTTACAGCACGTACTGCTGGAACATCCGGGCCTGCTCGGTGAACACGTGCACCATGTCGGCCAGGTTGTCCGTGGTGACGCCGCCATCAACATTGACGTCGAGGGTAAGGACAGAGAACCGCTCGTCCTCGACCGAGGCGATCGACCAGCGCTGCTCCGAGTTCCAGCGGTTGATCACCCGAAGGTCGACCGGCCGCTGCGACTCGAAGTAGGTCCAGATCTGGAGGCTGCCGCATTCGTCGCCCCGGCAGTCGAAGAACCAGACGCCGACGCCCGTGCCCGGGATGCTGCTGCCGTTGTCGACCACCAGGACCGGACCCTCGTCATCGTACTCGACGGTGGAGTTGATGCCGAGGCTCTGCAGCAGCGACTGCATCCCCTGCGGGCTGATCGAGGTCAGCCGCGTGCCCGGCTGCACCGTGGCCGTCTGCTGCGGCTGGTTGTCGTTCCCCGCACGCCCGAAGATCGAGCTCTGTGCGAACGGCGTGGTCTCCTGCACCGCGTCGATGATCTGGCCCTGGTTCGCCGCAATGAGCTGCTCGCCGGCCGGGCGGAAGTAGAACTCGCCGATCATCGCCGAGTGCTCCCACGGCACCTGCTCGCCGTTGCTCATCTCGACCACCAGGCGACGCGTCTCCCGGAGCACCTGGGCAAGCTCGAGGCCCTCGACGGTGATCTGCGACACCAGCGCCTCGGTGAACAGCGAGTTGTCGTACTGCGGCCCGCCTTCCCAGGCATAGGTTCCCGGCGCGGTCGCATAGGCGACGACCATGCCCAGCGGCGCCTGCACGGGGGCGAGGCCGGGGCCGGCGGTGGCGCCGGAACGGGTCGCTTCCACCTGCTCGATGAACGGATTGTTCCGGCAGGCGTCGAGGATGATCATGTTGAAGTCGGCGCCGCCCGACTGCACGGTGGTCATGACCTCGTCGAGCGACAGGAACTCGGCGTCCAGCGTGCGGCGGTCGCCGAGGCGTGCGCTCACGGGGGCGAGGTAGTTGACCCCGTCCACCTCCAGACCGTGGCCGGAGTAGTAGACCAGCGCCACGTCGGCATCGCGGATCTCGCGCCGGAACTGGTTCAGCGCCTGCTGCATCTCGCGGCGGTCGGCATCGTGCACCAGCATCACGTCGAAGCCGACGGACTGCAGCGCCGCGGCCATCTCGTTGGCATCGTGCCGGGTCTGCGACAGCTCGCCGGCGTACTGGTAGTCCTGGTTGCCGAACACCAGGGCAACGCGGCGCTGATCGATCTCGGCCCAGGCCGAGGTGGCGACCGCGCCGAACGAAACCGCCAGGGCGGTCGACAGAACGAGTTTGCGCATTACGGATGCCCCCGTTGTTGAACTGCAAGCGCGATGATGCCTGACATAGCCTGCGATTACGGCGGACGTTAGGCGTTTCCAAGGATCATCACAGACGGCCCGTGCGCCGTCAAATGCGGCCGGAAAGCTGGCGAAGGCTCAGATTTCGGCCGATGCCTTGCGCCGCATTGCGGCGGGCTCGTCCTCCACCGCGGCGAGATCCTGGTCGTAGACCAGACGCTCCAGCCCCGCCAGCGCGACGAAGCGCTTGCCCCGCGCCCGGCCGATCAGGGTGAGGTTGGCCCGGCGGGCGAGCTCGACGCCCCAGGCGGTGAAGCCGGAGCGCGAGACGAGGACCGGGATCTCCATCTGCACCGTCTTGATCACCATCTCGCTGGTGAGCCGCCCGGTGGTGTAAACGGACTTGTCCGCGCCGCCGACGCCGTGGATCCGCATCCAGCCGGCGAGCTTGTCCACCGCATTGTGCCGGCCCACGTCCTCGAAATAGGCCAGCACGCGGTCCTCCCGGCACAGCACGCAGCCGTGGATCGCGCCCGCGGCGAGATAGAGGCTGGGCGCGGTGTTGATCGCCTTCGTCAGGGCGTAGAGCCAGGAGGTGCGGAACACGCGGTCGGCCGGCAGCGTCACCTGATCGAACCGTTCCATCACGTCGCCGAACACGGTGCCCACGGCACATCCGGACGTGAGGGTCTTCTTGCGGAGCTTGTCCTCGTAGTCGGTCTCGCGTTCCGTCCGCACCACCACCACGCCGAGGTCGGGGTCGTGATCGACGGCGGTCACCACATCGTCCGGCTTCAGCATGTTCTGGTTGGCGAGGAAGCCGACCGCGAGATAGTCGGGGTAGTCTCCGATCGTCATGATGGTGACGATCTCGCGGCTGTTGAGGAACACCGTCAGCGGCCGTTCCACCACCACCCGGAGCTCGACCTCCGCACCGGTGTGGTCGCGGCCGGTCACGGGCCGGGTAAGGCCCGGGTCGTCCGGATTCGGGGTGACAGTCTTCGGGGGCATGGCGATGATAGTGGGCCAGGCGGTGCGGCGGATCAATCGACCGCAGGCCGCATGTCCCGACCGCCGTTGACCGCGCGGCGGACATGACCACTTGATACGGGTCGCCAGCAGCCAGAGGACAGGAGAGGTCATGGCCGAGATCGCCGAGCCGGCGCTGCCGCCCCTCGTCGACCCGTTCGCGCGGGCGATCACCTATCTGCGCGTCTCGGTGACGGACCGCTGCGACTTCCGCTGCGCCTACTGCATGGCGGAAGACATGACCTTCCTGCCGAAGAAGGACCTGCTGACGCTGGAGGAGCTTGACCGGCTGTGCAGCGCCTTCATCCGGCTCGGCGTCCGCAAGCTCCGCCTCACCGGCGGCGAGCCGCTGGTGCGCCGCGACGTCATCGGCCTGTTCCGGAGCCTCGGCCGTCACCTGAAGCACCGCAATCCGGAAGGCGGCCTGGAGGAGCTCACGCTCACCACCAACGGAAGCCAGCTCGCCCGCTTCGCCGGGCCCCTGTACGAGGCAGGCGTGCGGCGGGTGAACGTCTCGCTGGACACGCTGGATCCGGAGAAGTTCCTGACCATCACCCGCTGGGGCAAGTTCGACAAGGTGATGGACGGCATCTTCGCCGCCAAGGCGGCGGGGCTGGCGGTGAAGATCAACGCGGTGGCGCTGAAGGGCGTCAACGACGACGAGTTCGACCGGCTGGTCGCCTTCTGCGGCGAGCACGGCTTCGACCTCACCTTCATCGAGGTGATGCCGATGGGCGACATAGGGGAGGTTTCGCGGGTGGACCAGTACCTGCCGCTGTCGCTGGTCCGCGCCCAGCTCGCCCGCTCGTGGACGCTGGACGAGATCGACTACCGCACCGGCGGGCCGGCCCGCTATGTGCGGGTGAGGGAGACCGGCGGCCGGATCGGCTTCATCACCCCCCTCACCCACAACTTCTGCGAAAGCTGCAACCGGGTGCGGCTGACCTGCACGGGCACGCTGTACATGTGCCTGGGCCAGGACGACGCGGCCGACCTGAAGGCGCCGCTTCGTGCGAGCGAGTCGGACGAGCGCCTGATCGCGGCAATCCGCGAGGCGATTACCCGCAAGCCCAAGGGCCACGACTTCGTCATCGACCGCCGCACTACCGCACCCGCCGTCGCCCGCCACATGAGCGTCACCGGCGGCTGAGCCGCAACCGCCCGCCCCGGCTTCCTGCAGGATCGAAAACCCGCGGCGCCGGCGAACGCCGCCCCAGCAGATGGAGCACCCCGGTGATCCTCATCGGCCAGTTCGACTCCCCCTTCGTGCGGCGCGTCGGCATCGCGCTGAAGCTCTACCGGATCCCGTTCGAGCACCGGCCGTGGTCCACCTTCGGCGATGCGGGGAAGATCCGCCCCTACAACCCGCTGACCCGCGTACCGACGCTGGTGCTGGACGATGGCGAGGTGCTGATCGACACCTTCGCGATCCTCGATTACCTCGACGAGCGGGTCGGGCCGTCGCGGGCCCTGATCGCCGAGAGCGGGCCGGAGCGGCGCCGGACGCTCAAGGTCTGCGCCCTCGCCTCCGGCCTCGCGGACAAGGCCGTGAGCCTGATCTACGAACGCGGGCTGCACACGCAGACGTCGCAGGTCTGGATCGACCGCTGCCGCGCCCAGATCGGGGCGGGCTTCGACGCGCTGGAGGCGGAGCGCAGCGGCCGCGCGAGCCCGTGGTGGTCCGGCGACTCGATCGGCCACGGCGACATCGCCGTCGCCTGCGTCATCCGCCTCACGCGCGAGGTTCATGCCGACCTGTTCGACTTCGCGCGCTGGTCGGCGCTCCTTGCCCACGCGGAGCGCTGCGAGGCCCGGCCCGAGTTCCAGGAAATCTCCCAGCCGTTCGCGGCGCCCGCTAGGGCCTGACCGCAGCCCTGGGCTCCGGTCGGGCTCGCCGTTCGACCGGGAAGCTCAGCTCCCTGTCGGCGGCCGCGATCTCCGCGATCTGCGTGGCGAAGGCCGGCCGGGCGCAGAGGCGGCGGTACCAGGTGCCGAGGGCCGGCCAGGAGTCGAGGCCGGGCCCCGCGAGCCGCTGCACATAGTGCACCTGCATGAAGGTGGCGATGTCCGCCACGCTCAGCGTGCCGCAGAGGTAGTCGCGGCCGTCGAGCTGGCGGTCCAGCGCCGCGAAATGCTTCTCGAGCTGCGTCTCGGCCTCGCGCGCCGCCTGGCGCAGCGCCTCCCGGCGTTCCGGATCGGTGACCGGCGGCCCGTTGCGGTACATCAGCGGCCGCAAGGAGGCCAGCATCACCTCGTCGGCAAAGAGCTCGGCCTGACGGCAGCGCGCCCGCTGCACCACGTCGCGCGGGTAGAGCGCCGGCGTGGGATAGGCGTCCTCCAGGTACTCCAGGATCACCGTGGAGTCGTAGAGGGTGAGGTCACGGTCCACCAGCACCGGCACCTGGCCCCTGGGATTGGCCGCGAGCACGTCGGGATGCTTCGGCCTGTAGCCCTCGGTCTGGCTGAACGGCACCTGGATGCGTTCGAAGCCGATACGCTTCTCGGCCAGCGCGATTTCCACCTTGCGCCCGAACAGGCTGAGCGGTGCGGAATAGAGCTTCATCGGTCGTCCCTTCGTCCGGTCTCTGCCCGCCCGAACATAGTCCCGCCCGGAGCTCCCAGGAACATAAATGGAACAAACGGGGCGAGACAACTGCCAAACCCTGTCAGGAGCACCGGCGGTCGGCCGACGTGACCGGCGGCGGCGGCTGTGCTAAGCAGCAGCGGCGGCGTCCACTCCCGGAGCACGCCGCGCGCGCCAATCGACCGGGCAACCATGCCGACACCCGCGCAATCGCAGCACGCAGCCCTTCCGGCCGTGCCAAAGCTGGCCTTCGCCGCTGCCGATGTGGAGGAAGCGCAGGCAGCGCTCAAGCGACTCCAGGAGCTCTATCCGCACGTGCCGGCGGACGAGGCCGACGTGATCGTGGCCCTCGGCGGCGACGGCTTCATGCTGGAAACCCTGCACCGCCACCTGCCCCACGCGAAGCCGATCTACGGCATGAACCGCGGCTCGGTCGGCTTCCTGATGAACCGCTACAACGAGGAGGATCTCGTCGGCCGGGTGAAGCGCGCCGACTTGGTGGTGCTTCACCCGCTGCGGATGACCGTGGTGACCATCGACGGCACGGAGCAGGTCGCGCTCGCCATCAACGAGGTGTCGCTCCTGCGCGAGACCCGGCAGGCCGCCAAGCTGAAGATCACCGTGGACGACGTCGTCCGCCTCGAGGAACTCGTCTGCGACGGCGCCATCGTCTCGACCCCGGCCGGCAGCACGGCCTACAACCTGTCGGCCCACGGACCGATCATTCCGCTGGGTGCCGAAGTGCTGGCGCTGACGCCGATCAGCGCCTTCCGGCCGCGGCGCTGGCGCGGCGCGCTGCTGCCGTGCACCGCCACCGTGCAGTTCGACATCATGGAAGGGCACAAGCGGCCGGTGAGCGCCGTCGCCGACTTCACCGAGATCCGCGACGTGGCGCGCGTGACCGTGCGCGAGGACCGCAGCATGTCGCTGTCGCTGCTGTTCGATGCCGACCAGAGCCTGCGCGAGCGGATCATCAAGGAGCAGTTCATCCCATGAGCCATCCGGTTTCCGCCCCCGTTCCCGCAACCCGCGCCCCGGCGCACGATACCGTCATCTTCGACCTGGGCGGCGTCCTGATCGACTGGAACCCGCGCCACCTGTTCCGCGGCCTGATCGCGGACGAGGCGAGGATGGAGCAGTTCCTCACCGAGGTCTGCGGCACGGTCTGGAACCTGGAGCAGGACGCCGGGCGCAGCTTCGCCGAGGCGGTGGAGGACGCGATCCGCCGCCACCCGGAGCACGAGCCGATGATCCGGGCCTATCACGAGCGCTGGGAGGAGATGCTGGGCGGAGCGATCGAGGGCACGGTGGAGATCCTGCGCCAGCTGCATGCGGCGGGAACCCGGCTCTACGCGCTGACCAACTGGTCGGCCGAGACCTTCCCGATCGCACGGCGCCGGTACGACTTCCTCCAGCTGTTCGAGGGCATCGTCGTTTCCGGCGAGGAACGGCTGGTGAAGCCCGATCCGCGCATCTATCACCGCCTGATCGAGCGCTACCGGGTCGATCCGCGGCGGGCGGTGTTCATCGACGACTCGGCGCCCAACGCGCTGGCGGCCGCCCACTACTTCGGGATGCACGGCCACGTGTTCGCCGGCCCGGAGAAGCTGAAGGCCGACCTGGTCGGCCTGGGCTTCCCCCTCGCCTGAGAGGAGGACGCAAGAACGTCAGCCAAACCCTTGGCCGAGAAGGCAAGAAGTCTTTTTCCCTACCTGCTCGCTCTTGTTCTCGGCGGCATCGGCGGCGCCCTCTTCTTCTGGATCGGCACGCCCCTGCCCTGGATGATGGGCGCGATGTTCGCCACCACCTGCGCGGCCCTGGCGCGGGCGCCGATCAAGGCCAGCACCGGACTGCGCAGCGCCTTCATCGTGGTGCTGGGCGTCCTCCTCGGCAGCACCTTTTCGCCTGGCATGATCGACGCCGTCGGCCAGTGGTCGGTCAGCCTCGCCGCAATGATCGGCTACGTGATCGCGGTGGGCTTCCTGCTCTGCTTCCTGATGATGCGGGTGACCGGCTACGACCGCGCCACCTGCTATTTCAGCACCGCTCCGGGCGGCCTCAGCGAGATGATCATCATCGGCGGCGCAATGGGCGGGAACGAGCGGGTGATTTCCCTCGTCCACTCGGCCCGCATCCTCTTCGTCGTCTTCAGCCTGCCGTTCTTCTTCGACTACACCCAGGAGAGCTACCGCGCTGCAGCCGCTGCCGTCGGCCACGGCGGGCCCGACGTGCGGGACGTGCTCATCCTGGCCGGAGCCGGGATCTGCGGCGCGATCCTGTTCCTCCTGCTCCGCGTTCCGGCCGCGCAGCTCCTCGGCCCGATGCTGTTCAGCGCGGCGGTGCACCTGATGGGCTGGACCGACGCCGCCCCGCCGACGGCGCTCGTCGCCATCGCGCAGATCGTGATCGGCTCCACCATCGGCGCCCGCTTCGTCGGTATCGAGTGGCGCGAGGTGGTGCATCCCGTGGGCATGGCGCTGGTGCTGACCATCGTCATGATCGCGGCCAGCGCCGGCTTCGCCTGGATCCTGCAGCCGCTGGTTGGCGCCCCCTTCGACGCGCTTTGGCTGGCGTTCTCTCCCGGCGGCGTCGCAGAGATGAGCCTGATCGCGCTGGCGCTCCACCTTGACCCCGCCTTCGTCGCCACCCACCATGTCTTCCGCATCCTGATGGTGATCCTGCTTGCCCCGCTCGCATACCGCATCGCCTTCACCCGCCGGACATAAAGCCCTGCCATCACCACAAAGCTCGCGTATCGTGGGCGTGAAGAAGGCGGCGCATGTGCGTGCCGAGTCACGGAGAGGGCCCAGATGGAGCTGAGCGGTTTCACGATCTTTGTCATCGCCGTCCTGGTGCTGGCGCTGATCCTGATCATGATGGGGGTGAAGTCCGTCCCCCAAGGCTATGAATATACAGTCGAACGCTTCGGCCGCTTCACCCGCACCATCCGGCCGGGCCTGAACCTGCTGGTTCCCGTCATCGACCGGATCGGGGCCCGGATCAACATGATGGAGCAGGTTCTTGATGTGCCGAGCCAGGAGGTGATCACCAAGGACAACGCGATGGTCACCGTGGACGGCGTGGTGTTCTTCCAGGTGCTCGACGCGCCCAAGGCCGCCTACGAGGTGCGCGACCTGACGCTCGCGATCCTGAACCTCACCATGACCAACATCCGCACGGTCATGGGCTCCATGGACCTCGACGTGCTGCTGTCGGAACGCGACGAGATCAACGCGCGACTGCTGACCGTGGTGGACCAGGCCACCAATCCCTGGGGCGTCAAGGTCACCCGCATCGAGATCAAGGACATCACGCCGCCACGCGACCTGGTCGAGAGCATGGGCCGCCAGATGAAGGCGGAGCGGGATCGCCGCGCCGCCATCCTCGAGGCGGAGGGTTTCCGCCAGTCGCAGATCCTGCGCGCGGAGGGCGAGAAGCAGTCGGCGATCCTGCTGGCCGAGGGCCGGCGCGAGGCCGCCTTCCGGGACGCCGAGGCGCGCGAGCGCCAGGCCGAGGCGGAGGCCCGCGCGACCCAGGTCGTCTCCGAGGCACTGGCCGCCGGAAACCTGCAGGCGATCAACTATTTCATCGCCCAGCGCTATGTGGAGGCGCTGAAGGAGCTGGCGGCCGCACCCAACCAGAAGGTGCTGATGATGCCGCTCGACACCACCGGCGTGCTCGGGAGCATCGCCGGCGTGGTGGAACTCGCCCAGGAAGCCACCAGCCAGCGTGGCCGCTGAGAGCGACGGGGGCGAGCCAATGGAGGAGCTGCTGAACGGGCCGGCCTACTGGTACTGGTTCGCCGCCGGCGTGCTGCTGATCGCGCTGGAGGCGCTGGTGCCGGGCTTCGTGCTGGTGTGGATCGGCGTCGCCGCGATCTCCACCGCGATCGTCACGCTGATCTTCCAGGACATGGCGCTGGTCTACCAGCTCCTGATCTTCGCCGGCGTCGCCGTCGCCTCCGTGCTCACCGGGCGGCGCTGGGTGACGCGGCTGAACGAGCGCTCGGAATCGCCGCTGCTCAACCGCCGCGGCGAGCAGCACATCGGCCAGACCTTCACGCTGCGGGAGCCGATCCGCGACGGCCGCGGCCGGGTAAGGGTCGGGGATTCGATGTGGGCCGTCCGCGGCCCTGACCTGCCGGCCGGCGCCCGCATCCGGGTAACGGCCGTCGAAGGCGCCATCCTGGTCGTCGAGCGCGCGGACTGAGCGCTTCTCCCTTCTCCCCTTGCTCCGCCTGGGGCCCCGCTGATGCGGGCTCAAGGCAGTGCAACCCTCGCAGGGAGTTGAGGTGGGCCGCCCCCGAGTCGGCTCAAATGCATTCCGGTGCCGGGGCTGCCGTGGTTCGCCGGCCGGCAGCGATCCGCCGCGACCATCCTTCTCGCCAGGGAACAGGAACTCTTCCCATTCTCCTGTCATGTAATTGAGTTATGGTCCACTCCTGCAGGACCGTGTCGCTTTCGACCGATAACCATCTGAAATACCTCCCGCTCCCGTCGCAGCGTCAGAACGGTTCGTCGCGTCCCGCGAGGAAGGCGATCTCCTCGGCCGTCGACTCGCGGCCCAGCCACGGATTGCGGTGCGGAAACCGGCCGAAGCGGGCGATGACGTCGCGGTGCCGGCGGGCGTAGTCGAGCTGCACCGGTTCGCCGAGCGCCGCGAACAGCGCGACGGAGCGATCCTGGTCCGCCATGTCCTCGGAATGCTCGAACGGCAGGTAGAAGAAGCCGCGGCGCTCCGGCGGCACCTGGCGGTCGAAGCCGGCGGCGACCGCCGCGCGCGCGACCGCACGCGCCTTTGGATCGGACGCGAAGGCCAGCGCCGAGTTGCGGTGGATGTTGCGCGGGAGCTGGTCGAGCAGCAGCAGAAGGGCGAGCGCCCCGTCCGGCGCGCCGGCCCATTCGTCGAAGGCACCTTCCCGCGCCGCCGCCAGGGCGTGGCCGAAACGCGCCGCCATCGCCGCGTCGAGCTCGGGCGTGGAGCGGAACCACTGCTCCTGCGTCAGCTCGCCGAACCAGAAGCCGAGCACCGATTCCGGCGTCAGCTCCCCTTCCCGCCCTGCCGGCACCAGCGCCTCCACAGCCGCCGATAGATCGCTTCCAGCGCGCGTGCCATTCCGGCACCGTCCCGCAGCGGCGAACGCTCCAACCGGTCGCGCAGCTCTGCCCGCAGGCGGGCGCGCCGCTCGTCGTCACGGGCCAGCGCCACCGCCGTCGCAACATAGCAGTCGGCATCCTGCGCCACCAGCTCGTCCAGCCCGGCCGCGTGCAGCACGGCGCCGCCGTGGCGCTGATGATAGAGCCGGCCTGCCAGCGTGACCACCGGCACGCCCATCCACAGCGCTTCCATCACGGTGGTCGAGCCACTGTAGGGCACGCAGTCGAGGACGATGTCCACTTCCCGCACACGGCGGAGCAGGACATCGTGGGCGGACGGCCCTTCGAGGGTGACCCGTTCCGGCGCGATCCCGCCCTCGGCGAGAAGGGCGGCGAGGCGGTCGCGGGTGTCGGCGTCGGCGCAGGCGTGGGTCTTCACCAAGAGCCGCGACCCCGGCACCGCCGCCATCACCCTGCCCCACAGCGCCGCCGTCACCCGGTTGATCTTCGCCGCATTGGCAAAGCAGCCGAAGGTGAGCGGCACCCCCGCAGGGCGCGGACGCACCGGCGGCGCATAGTCGGGCGGCGCATAGCAGGCATAGACCGGAAGCTCGCCCGCCAGCTCCTCGGTGTAGTCGCCGGACAGGGCGGCGTCGGCCAGGTAGCGGTCCACCAGCACCGCATCCATCGCCGGGACGCCGGTGGTGCCGGGATAACCGGCCCAGCTCACCTGCACCGGCGCCACGCGGCTCGCGAACAGCGGCAGCCGGTTGCCCTGGGTATGGCCGGCGAGATCGACCAGCACGTCCACGCCCTCGGCCGCCACCGCCTCGGCCAGCGCCGGCGTCTGCAGGTCTGCGACCGGCCGCCAGACGTCGGCCGCCCCCTCCAGCCGCTCCGTCATCCAGTCGCGGCGGTGGGTGTCGTGAAAGGCCACCACCCGCACCTGCGTCCGGTCGTGAGCCGGCAGCACATCGTGCAGGAAGAAGCCCACAGGGTGGCGGCGAAAGTCCGGCGACAGGTAGCCGACGGTCAGCACCCGGTCGGGATCACGCGGGCGTCCGGCAAGCGAGACCGGGCGCGCCGCTGCCGGCATCGTCGCCCCCAGGGCGCGATGCAGCGCAACCACGGCGTCGTCGCTCGCCGCCGGGTCGTAGAGCGAGGCGAACAGCCGGTTGCTGATCAGGACGGGATCGTCCGGCTTGAGCGACACCGCCGCCGCCAGCATCGTCTGCGCCTCCTCCTGGCGGAGGGTATCGCTGAGCAGCGCGCCGAGGTTGCCGCGGATCATCGCGTTGTCCGGGTCGATCGCGAGCGCCCGGCGGAAGGCGGCCTCCGCCTCGGCATAGCGGAGCTGCCGCTGACATGCGGTGCCGAGCCCCGCGAGCGCCGACGCGTCGTCGGGCGCGTTCGCGAGCGCGGCGGAAAAGGCGGCCACAGCCTCGTCGTTCCGGCCGAGGGTGAGGTAGAGCCCGCCGAGGGCGACCCAAGCGCGGGGCGCATCGGGATGCAGCCGGGTGGCGAGCAGGAGGTAGGACTCCGCGTCCTCGAGACGGCCGGCGCCGTGAAGGGCGGTGCCGAGGGCGCACAGGGCGCCGAGGTGGTCCGGCTGCGCCCTCAGTACCGACGCCAGCGCGACCACGGCTGCCGCCGAACGGCCGGCGCCGATGCAGGCGAGGCCCTCGAAGTAGTCGAGCTCGAGCCTGGGGCCGCCCGCTGCCTTCAGCGCGCGGCAGCGCGCGACGGCGCCGTCATAGTCGCCGGCGGCGATCAGCGCCTGGATCGGCTGGCGCCAGTCGGCGGCTACAGCGTGCTCAGCCATCGGATCCAGTCGGCCGCGCGGGCAGCCCAGGTCATCGTCCGGTTGACGTGGGCGACCTGCGCCCCGGCGCGGGCGGCGAAGGCGGCTGGATCGGCGCGTCGCTGGCGCAGTTCCTCCGCCATCGCCGCCGCGAACCGCACGGACAGCGCCCGTGGGTCCGGATCCGGCTCGACGAGCCGGGCATGGCCGGCGGTAGTCTCCGGAAGCGCCCCGCGGCGGGTGGTGACGACGCGGCATCCGGCCGCCATCGCCTCCATCACCGCAATGCAGGAGGTCTCATCGAAGGTATTGGGATAGGCCAGAAAGGCGACGTCGCTGAGCGCCGCCGGCAGCGCCGCCTGCGGGATGGCCGGGCTGTACGTCACCCCCGGCTCGCGCCGCGCCCAGTCGTAGAGCTGGCCGAACGGATCGTCGGCGGTGTGGTACAGCGACATGCTGGAGTAGACCTTGAGGGTCACTGTCGGCTCGGCCGCGCGGATCGCCGGCATTGCGTGCAGCAGCACGTGCAGTCCGCGGAAGGGCGTGCTGGTGTAGGCGAGCGCAACCGGCTCGACCCAGGCCTTGCCGTTGACGTCCAGTCCCTCGAACGCCGGCGCGATCGCGTTGCGCAGGATGCCGATCCGGTCCTGCGGCAGGCCGAAGGACTCGACGAAGCGACCGGCCTGCCAGTCGCTGACCAGGGCGAAGGCGTCCCACTGCTCGCGGCGATCCGGGTCGGCCAGCGTCGTGACGCCGGGCTGGTCGATGTCGTGCCCTGTCCACAGCACCAGCCGGGCACCGTCAGGCGCAGCCGCGCGCAGCACCGGCGCCCGCTCGGCATTGTTCAGGCCGACGATGACGTCCGATCCGGCAAGCGCCTCGGCAAGCCCGTCCTCGATCGACGCGCACTCGACCCCGGCGTGGATGCCCGGACGGCGGGTCGCCGTCGCCATCCGCACGACGTGGCCGGCCGCGGCGAGAGCGCGGGCCAGGTAGCACAGCGCAGACTGCGAGCCGCCGAGCGGCGCGTTCTCCGGCGTGTCGGCAACATAATCGATGTCGATGAAGTCGGCGAAGGTGATGCGCATGCGCCGAGCAATGGCGCATCATGGTTGAGGCTTCGCTAACGGCAGCGGCTCCGGCTCAGGCTGCCAGCGTGTAGGGCCGCAGCGCCCGCGCGTCCCGCAATGCCAGCGCCCACCACCGGAGCCGGGCGAGCAGGACATCCATTGCCCGTTCCGACCATGCCGGATCCAGCAGCCCCCCACCGGGGCCGAACTGACGGTGGGCGCCGGGGAAGCTGACCGTGTCGCGGATGGTGACGGCGTGCAGCTCGGCGAACACCTGGCGGAGCTGCTCCACTGCCCGCAGGCCGCCGGAAATCCCGCCATAGGAGACGAAGCCGACGGGTTTCGCCTGCCACGGCACGCCCACCATGTCGATCAGCCGCTTCAGCGGCGCGGGATAGCCGTGGTTGTACTCGGGCGTGATGACGAGGAATGCGTCCGCGGCGGCGAACCGCTCCTCCAGCGCAACCGCCCGATCGACCTCATCGCCGTTCTCGACGGGACCGATCGCGCGCGGATCGACCGCGTCCACGTCGAACTCCGGCCATCGCGCGACCCGTTCTGCGACCCAGGCCGCCACCCTGTCGCAGAGCCGCCCGGGCCGGACGCTGCCGTAGATCGTGATCAACCGAAGGGAGTCGCTCATCGGGCCTCTCCTGACCGTTGTCTGCTGGCCCCGGGCATGTACTTTCTCAACAATGGTTGAGGTCAAGACGGAGATGCGGCGATGCTGCGGACGCCGGAGGAGCGGTTCCGGGAACTGAGCGTCGGGGAGGTTGCCGAGCGGGCGGGCGTCGCTGTCTCGACGCTGCACTTCTACGAGGCCAAGGGGCTGATCCGCAGCCGGCGCAGCGCCGGCAACCAGCGCCGCTACACCCGCGACGTGCTGCGACGGGTCGCGGTGATCAAGGTCGCGCAACGCGCCGGCATCCCGCTGGCGCGGATCCGCGCGGCGCTGGCCACCCTCCCCGACGAGCGCACCCCCAATGCCGCCGACTGGGCGCGGCTCTCTGCGGCGTGGCGGGAAGAGCTCGACAGCCGCATCGCGCGGCTGACCCGGCTGCGCGACCAGCTCGACGACTGCATCGGCTGCGGCTGTCTCTCGATCGAGCGCTGCCCGCTGCGCAATCCCTTCGACCGGCTGGCGGAGGAAGGCCCCGGGCCGCGGCTGCTCGACCCGGCCTAGTCCCGGGATCTCAGCCGCACTGGTTGCCCTCGGCAAGCGCGTAGGCGCGCGCCTCGTCCGCCCCGTCCGGGGTCATGAACACCCGGTCCGGCGCGACCGAGGAGATGCGGTAGCAGGCCATGACCGCCCCGTCGTAGGTGCACAGCAGGTCGTCCCCCTCGACCCGCCACGCCAGCACCTGCTCGATGTCCTCCCAGTTCTCGACGAAGTTGTAGTCGCGGAAGGCGGGATCAAGCCAGGCGCAGGAGCGGTTCTCCCCCGCCTCATCGAGGAGGATGCTGCGCCCTTCGAGCGCGGCGACCAGGGCCGGGTTGGGCGCAGGCGCGCCGGAAACCGTTACCGACGGCCCGGCCCCGGGCACGCGCTGGCAGGCGGCGGCAAGCAGCGCAAGGGCGGCAACGGCCGCAGCGCGGCCCGACTGACGGATCACTTCATTCTCCCTGTGACGTGAAGGACGGTCCGGCTCAGCGGCCGAACAGCGAGCCAAGCAGGCCGCGGACGAGCTGGCGGCCGATATGGCTGCCGGCGCTGCGGACAACGGACTTGGCGAAGGCCTCGCCGATACCCTGGCGGGACGACGTGCTCGTCCTTCGGCCGGACGACGAGGGCGCACGCTCCTGCGGGCGGCTCCAGCCGTCGTCGCCGGAACGGCGGATGGGTCCCCCGCCCCAGCCCCCGTTGTCGGCCCGCGGGCGCTGCCCCCCGGTAGCGGCACCGGCACCGGATCTGCGGGCGGTCAGGAGCTCGTGCGCCGACTCGCGGTCGATCGGGTTGGCGTACTTGGCCATGAGCCCGCTGCCGGCGATCAGGCCGCGCCGCTCCTCCGCGGTGATCGGCCCCATGCGCGAGGACGGCGGCCGGATCAGCGTGCGTTCCACCATCGACGGCACGCCCTTGTCGCCGAGGGTCGAGACCAGCGCCTCGCCGATGCCGAGTTCCGGGATCACCGCTGCGGCGTCGAAGGCGGGGTTCTGCCGGAAGGTCTCGCCCACCGCCTGTACCGCCTTCCGGTCCTTCGGCGTGAACGCGCGCAGCGCGTGCTGGATGCGGCCGCCAAGCTGGCCGAGCACGTCGTCGGGGATGTCGAGCGGGCTCTGGGTCACGAACCAGACGCCGACGCCCTTGGAGCGGATCAGGCGGCACAGGGTCTCGATCTTGTCCACCAGCGCCTTCGGCGCGTCCTCGAACAGCAGATGCGCCTCGTCGAAGAAGAACACCAGCTTCGGCTTCTCCGGGTCGCCGACCTCGGGAAGCTGCTCGAACAGCTCCGACAGCAGCCAGAGCAGGAAGGTGGCGTAGAGCTTCGGGTGGGTCATCAGCCGATCGGCGGCGAGGATGTTGATCATCCCGCGCCCGGCCGCATCGGTGCGCATGAAATCGGCAAGGTCCAGCGCGGGCTCGCCGAAGAAGCGGTCACCGCCCTGCGTCTCCAGGCTCAGCAGCGCCCGCTGGATGGCGCCGACGCTGGCGGGGCTGACGTTGCCGTACTGTGCCGACACCGCCTGCGCATTCTCCGCGAGGAAGGCGAGGACGGCGCGCATGTCCTTCAGGTCCAGGAGCAGCAGCCCCTCGTCGTCCGCCACACGGAAGGCGATGTCGAGCACGCCCGACTGGACGTCGTTCAGCTCCAGCAGCCGGCCGAGCAGGAGCGGCCCGACCTCGCTGATCGTGGTGCGGATCGGCAGGCCCTGCTCGCCGAACAGGTCCCACGGGGTGACCGGCGCGCCGGCCATCTCGTAGGGCTCGAGACCGATCTTCCGCGCGCGTTCGAGGAGGACGTCCTTCGGCTCGCCCGGCTGCGACAGCCCGGCGAGATCGCCCTTCATGTCGGGCGCGAACACCGGAACGCCCGCGTCGGAGAAGCCCTGCGCCAGCACCTGCAGCGTGACGGTCTTGCCGGTGCCGGTCGCACCGGTGATCAGCCCGTGCCGGTTGGCGTAGCGCAGCTGAAGGAGCTGCGGCGTGGCGGCGCCGCCGATCAGGATCGAACCGTTCTGCATGGCGCTGACTCTCCTGCCTCTGCCTTGGCCAAGGGTTTGGCCGCCGCCTCGATCCGCGTCAACAGGCGCGACCGCGCTGCCCGCAAATGGTGCACCAGCGCTGGCCGAGCCCGGCCGCCGCGCGGCCGTGCCCCTGCCCCGCGGGCGCGCGTGGCGCACCTGCCCCGGCTGGCCCGCATCTTGCTCACCGCTCCCCGCGTGGGTTTTCGGGGGAGACCATGACGCTGCAGTCCGTTCCCATCATCGACATCTCGCCCTTCTACACCGGCGGTCCCGAAGGCCGCCGCCGGGTCGGAAAGGAGATCGACCGTGCGTGCACCGACATCGGCTTCCTGCAGATCGTCGGGCACCAGGTTCCGGAACGCCTGATCCAGGACACCTATGACATTTCCAGGGCGTTCTTCGACCTGCCGCTCGAGGAGAAGATGAAGGTGAAGCGGCCGGCCGTGGACCAGGTCCGCGGCTACAGCCCGATCTGCGACGAGGGCGTGTCCTACAGCCTCGGCGAGCCCACGCCCGGCGACCTCAAGGAATCGCTCAGCATCGGGCCGTTCGACGTGCCCGACGACGACCCCTACTACCACTGCGAGGCCGCCGGGCCGCACTTCGCGCCCAACTGCTGGCCCGAGGCGCTGCCGGAGCTGCGCCCGCTGTGGGAGCGGTATTTCCGCGCGATGGAACAGCTCTCGGCCGACCTGATGACGATGTTCGCGATCGGGCTCGACCTGCCGGAGGACTTCTTTGCGCCGACGATCGACCGCCACATCAGCATGTTCCGGGTGATCAACTACCCGGACCAGCCGGACCCGCCCGAGCCGGGCCAGCTCCGCGTCGGCCCCCATTCCGACTACGGCAGCCTGACCATCGTGCGCCAGGAGGCGTCGCCCGGCGGGCTGCAGGTGCGCAACAAGGCCGGCGAATGGGTGGACGTTCCGGTGGTGGACGGCGCCTTGGTCGTCAACATCGGCGACCTGATGGCGGAATGGACCAACGACCGGTGGGTCTCGACGATGCACCGGGTGGTGAACCCGCCGCGCGACAAGGCGCTGGGCAGCCGGCGGCAGTCGCTCGTGTTCTTCCACCAGCCGAACTACGACGCGGTGGTCGAGGTGCTGCCGAGCTGCTGCGGGCCGGACAACCCGCCGAAATACCGTCCCATCACCTCGGGCGAGCACCTCTACAACAAGTTCATCCGGCAGACGACCTTCGGCGCGGGCGCGTGAGATGGCCCGGCTGTCCTACGTGAACGTCTTCGCCGCGGACATCGTGGCGCTGTCGCAGTTCTACATGGACGTGTTCGGCTTCCCGGAGATCGAGGCGATCCGCTCCCCGATCTTCCGCGGCATCGACGCGGGGAGCTGCTGCATCGGCTTCAACGCCCACGACGCCTACGATCTGCTCAAGCTCGACGCCTACCGCAACGCCCGCGGCGTGAAGTTCCTGCTGAACATCGACGTCGAGGACATGGCCGCGGTCGAGCGGGTGACCGAGCGGGCCGTCAGCCTCGGCGCCGCGCTGATCAAGGCGCCGTACCGCACCTACTACAACTGGTACCAGTCGGTCCTGCTCGATCCCGAGCAGAACGTGTTCCGCGTCAATCACATGCTGCCCGCCGGCGTCTGACCGGCCACGCACGACCACGACTCAACTGCGGGAGGGGGAGACCAATGAGAAAGCTGACCCTGGCGGCGGGAGCCGCCCTCTGCGCCCTCGGGGCCGCCACCGGCGCGATGGCGATGGGGATCGACGGCGACCCGAAGGTCGCCTTCATCTACATCGCGCCGGTGGGCGACCTCGGCTGGACCTACATGCACGACCAGTCGCGGCTGGCGGTGGAGGAGCGGCTCGGCATCGAGACCGCCTTCACCGAAAGCATCCCAGAGGTCACCACCGACGTCCGCGGCGTGATCGACCGCTATGTCGCCCGCGGCTACAACGTCATCGTCGGCACCGCCTACGGCTATTCGGACGCGTTCAAGCTGGCGGCGGAGGAATATCCCGGCGTGGTGTTCATGAACGCCGCCGGCACCACCTCGGCTCCCAACCTCACCTCCTACTACGGCCGCTCCTACGAGAGCATGTACCTCGCCGGCATGGCGGCCGGGGCGGTAACCGGGACCGGCAAGCTCGGTTTCGTCGCCGCCTATCCGCTGGGGCTGGTGCTGTGGAACGTGAACGCGTTCGCCCTCGGCGCCCAGGCAGTGAACCCGGACGTCGAGGTCATCGTCAGCTTCACCAACACCTGGTACGACCCGGTGCTGGAGGAGCAGACGGCGCAGGCGCTGATCGAGCAGGGCGTGGA
>ERZ777003.2691-NODE-2691-length-19591-cov-7.416871_pt1 | contig 19591 bp, 19 predicted proteins | sample MGYA00374956_ERZ777003 | MGnify/ENA primary metagenome ERZ777003 (study PRJEB29302, sample SAMN06268252) | bioreactor metagenome | isolation source: Joint BioEnergy Institute, California, USA | place: USA:Joint BioEnergy Institute, California, USA | collected... | reverse complement strand
TTCAAGCAAATCAACCATGACCTCGGTCAACTGTACGGTGATCATCTGCTCAGGACATTCTCCGGAACGCTGATGGCCGTCTGCCCGAAGGATGCGTATGTCTCGCGGCTGGGCGACGACGAGTTTGTCGTCATCGCCCCGGATCTGGATCTGGAGGCGATGGAGGGGATCATCCAGTCCTTTCATCAGAAGCTGAAGATGACCTATACGCTCAGCGATGTCAGATACTCCGTCGGGATCGCGCAGTACCCGGTACACGGAGATTCTTATGAAGCTCTGATCCGGCACGCCGAGCAACAGATGTACGGGATGAAATGGACCAATGCCCAGGAAGAGAACAAGGAGAAGTATGTGAGATATATCCGGCAGAACCAGCAGCAGATTACGGAACAATGGTTGTCGATGGTCAGCAAGCATCACGAACCGATAGCGAGCATCATCAAGGCGGAAGAATTTGAGTTCCTGTTCGATTATTTGCTGGATTTCGATTCGAACGGCGCGATCAATCGGCAGAAGCTGATGGCCAGCCTGCCTGATTATTGCCGGTTCCTCTATGAGCAGGGGATCACGAGCGAGAAGATCAGCATATTCATGACGGTCATGCGCCATCTGCTGATCGGCAACAATGACGCGGAGTTCAAGCCGTTCCCGATCCATGTGGTGAAAGAAGTGATCGGCAGACTGGATGAGCTGGAGACCGAGATCAATCGGCAGTATGCGAGGCTCGAGGTGATCAAGCGGGAGAACGACATGACGGAGCTCCATGAGGACAGGCTGTCGCTGATCGGCAAGATGGCCGCCAGCATGGCGCATGAGATCCGCAATCCGCTGACGTCGATCAAGGGCTTCCTGAAGCTGATCCGTGCCAATATCCCGGCGGACGCGAGCCCCAACATCGAGAAATATATCAATATCGTCGAGAGCGAGTTTGAGAACATCCACATGCAGATCACCGGATTGCTCAGCTTCTCGAAGAAGCAGATCATCGAGGAATCGTTCAGCTATCTGTCGGCCAACCAGCTGCTTCATTCGATGATTTCCCTGCTCAGCCCGAGGCTGATCAACGAGAACGTGGAACTGAAGATCAATGAGCGGGAGGTGTTCCACATCCATGGACAGAAGGTCGCTCTCCAGCAGGTGATCTCGAACATCCTCAACAATGGCATCGATGCCCTGTCCATGAACCAGGATCGCGAGAAGCGGATGCGCATCGATATCTACAGCGACGAGCGGGCCTCCTACATCTCCATCAGCAACAATGGGCCGGAGATCCCGCATGAGGTGAGGGGGGTGCTGTTCAAGCCGTTTACGACGACGAAGGAGGATGGAACCGGACTGGGGCTGGCGATCTGCAAGCAGATCATGGAGAAAAACAACGGTGACATCTCCTTTGAGTCAGGTCCGGAAGAGACGACGTTCACGCTCATTTTCTACAAGGATAATGTCCGGTCCGAAGCGGGTGTGATGCCGGAGGCCGGCAAGTCCGTCCTGGGTTCGTCTGTCTGACGCTTCGCCGTATTACGTATCGCCCGGTCTGGAATCAGGCTTGCGGCCGAACCACTTCTGATACAGCTTCTCATAGGTGCCATTTTCCGACAGCTCGCGCATGGCGTTGTTCACGCGTCCGACGAGGCGATTTCCTTTCTGGAAGGCAAACGCATATTGCTCGTTCGTGAGCATGTTGCCGACGATCTTGACCTTGCCCGGCATATGCTCCTGCATATAGTGCTTCGCGTTGGCTTCGTCGAAGATCGCCACATCCGCCTCCTTGTTCAGAAGAGCCTCATACGCTTGCTCGATCGCCGGGAACGCGCGGATCTCCTTGATCCCTTTGACCCGGGAGGCATAGTCGTAAGCGCTGGAGCCGGCCTTCGTGGCCACCACCTTCCCCTTCAGGTCCGTGACGTTCCGGATCGAATCATTCTCTTGCAGGGTCAACATGACGAGGCCGGTATCGTAATAGGGCAGAGTAAAGTCGAAGTCCCGCTTGCGGTCCTCCTTGATCGTGATGCCGGCCAGGGCGACATCGATCTCCCCGCGCTTGAGCGCACTCATCATTTCGCCTTGACTCATCGCCTTGAACTTGTACCTGATGCCTGCTTTCTCTGCTGCCGATCGCCAAAGATCGATGTCGAACCCCTTTTCTTCTTCACCCTCCACATAGGCGAATGGCTCGAAGCCCGTCTCTACACCGACGATCAGCGTCTCATTCATCCCGCAAGCGCCGGCCAGGATGCCTGCCAGCATGACCATGAGCATCAGATGCAGGATATGCTGCGCGCGTTTCGACAGCTTGATTCGCATGATCTTCCTCCTTCTCCTTTCCTTATGCCTGGTTGGATGATTCTTAATCTGTGCGGAACGTTTGACGTTCATGCATACGAACCGCTCGCTTGACATACCCTATGGGGGTATAGTAAGATGTGGTTGTATCAAGATACCCCCTGGAGGTATATGAAGATGGAGCATGAGCACGGGCCACACAGGAGGAGCCATCATTCGGAGGAGAGGAAAGGCAACCTGCTTGTCAGGCTCAACCGCATCGAAGGCCAGATCCGCGGCATCAAGGCGATGATCGAGAAGGATACGTACTGCGATGATGTGTTGAATCAGATCGCCGCAGTGCAGTCCGCCTTGAACAGTGTCAGCCGGTTGCTGCTGGAAGGGCATATGCGGAGCTGCGTGGTGGAGCGGCTGATGGCCGGGGAGCATGAGGTGATCGATGAACTGCTCACGACCGTCAACAAGCTGATGAAATAACCAGACCATCGTGAAGCAACAACAGATTGTCTGGCATGAAGCAGACGGGCGTGACTAACCGTTCAGCCTTATGGTGCAACTGACCTGCGGTACGGAGAGCAGACCGGCAACATGGTGCATCAGAGCAACCTGGTGTAGTGTAACCGGGCAACATGGTGTAACAGACTATCTGAATCTGGAGGGAATGGAAAATGGCAACTGTAACGCTTACGGTAAACGGCATGTCCTGCAATCATTGCGTGATATCGGTGGAGAAAGCGCTGAAGGAGATCGGGGCGAAGGGAAGCGTGGATCTGGCCAGCAAGCGGGTCACCGTAGAGTATGACGAGGCTTCGGTCAATCTCGACAAGATCCGGGAAGCCATCGAGGATCAAGGCTACGACGTGGTGTCCTGAGCTTATGGACAGGGCCAGAACGCAGGTGGATCTGCAGATCACAGGGATGACTTGCGCGGCCTGCGCAGCGCGCATCGAGAAAGGCCTGCGCAGGCTGCCAGGGGTGGCCGATGCTGCCGTGAACCTGGCGCTGGAGACGGCGCGCGTCGAGCTTGACGGGTCCAGCGCGTCGGTGGAGGACGTCATCCGCAAGGTGGAGCAACTCGGATATGGAGCCGCTGTGAAGCGCGATGAAGCGGAGGGAAGCGAACGCCGCCAGGCGGAGATCAGACGGCAGCTGGTCAGATTCCTGATCTCGGCCGTTCTGTCGCTGCCGCTGATCTGGTCGATGGCCGGGCATTTTGCCTGGACATCGTTCCTGTGGGTGCCTGATTGGCTCATGAATCCCTGGGCGCAGCTTGCCCTTGCCACGCCGGTCCAGCTGTGGATCGGCTGGCCTTTCTATGTCGGCGCCTACAAGGCGCTGCGCAGCGGTGGTGCGAATATGGATGTGCTCGTCGCGCTAGGCACAACCGCTGCTTATGCATACAGCGTCTTCCTGACCTTGCGCTGGGCCTTGCAGCCGGATGTGGGGCATCATATCCCGGATCTGTATTTCGAGACGAGCGCGATTCTGATCACGCTGATCCTGCTTGGCAAGCTGCTCGAAGCGCTGGCCAAGGGGCGCACCTCGGAGGCGATCAAGTCGCTGATGAAGCTGCAGGCGAAGACGGCGCTGGTCGTCCGCGACGGAGTCGAGCAGCTCATCCCCGTGGAGCAGGTGGCGATCGGAGATACGGTCATCATCAAGCCTGGTGAGAAGGTGCCGGTGGATGGCGTTGTGCTCGACGGACGATCATCCGTTGATGAATCGATGCTGACCGGCGAGAGCATCCCCGTGGATAAGCAGGCTGGCGATCAGGTCTATGGCGCGACGGTGAACCGGAATGGGCTGCTGCGCATCAGAGCCTCCAGGATCGGCAAGGACACGGCGCTTGCCCGGATCATCCGCATCGTGGAGGAGGCGCAGGGCTCGAAGGCGCCGATCCAGCGCGTGGCGGACCGGATCTCGGGCGTGTTCGTGCCGATCGTGGTCGGGCTGGCGGCCATTACGTTCCTGCTCTGGATCGCGGCACTCGAGCCAGGCAACTTCGCCGGCGCGCTGGAGAAGGCGATCGCCGTGCTGGTGATCGCATGCCCGTGCGCGCTTGGCCTGGCGACGCCGACCTCGATCATGGCAGGCTCCGGTCGCGCGGCGGAGTACGGCATCCTGTTCAAGGGCGGCGAGCACCTGGAGCAGACGCATCGCATCGACACGATCATCCTCGACAAGACGGGGACGATCACCCAGGGCAAGCCGCAGCTGACGGATGTGTACATCGCCGATCCTTTCGCCGAGGAGGAAGTGTTGGCGCTCGCCGGCGCAGCCGAGGCGAGTTCGGAGCATCCGCTGGCCGAGGCGATCGTGAGCGGCGTAAGGAGCCGCGGCATCGCGGTAGAGCGAGCCGGACAGTTCGAAGCGCTCCCCGGCTACGGGGTGAGGGCGATTGCGGCCGGACGGGAGGTGCTCGTCGGGACGCGGAAGCTGCTCGCCGAGCGGGGCATCGACTATGGAGACGCGGAGGCGAGATTGGAGCAGATGGAGCAACAGGGCAAGACCGCCATGCTGATCGCTGTTGACGGGCGCTGCGCGGGCGTGCTGGCCGTTGCTGACACGGTCAAGGAATCGTCGCGCGAAGCGGTGGAGAGGCTGCAGCGGCTTGGCCTCGAGGTGGTGATGATCACCGGAGACAACGAGCGTACGGCCCAGGCGATCGCACGGCAGGTCGGCATCCGGCGGGTGCTGGCGCAGGTGCTGCCCGAGGGCAAGTCAGCCGAGATTCGCCGCCTGCAGGACCAGGGCAAGCGCGTGGCGATGGTCGGTGACGGCATCAACGATGCGCCGGCGCTCGCGCAGGCCGATATCGGGATGGCCATCGGCACAGGCACGGATATCGCGATGGAGGCGGCCGATGTGACGCTGATGCGCGGCGAGCTGACCGCGATCAGCGACGCGATCGAGCTGAGCAGGCGAACGATGCGCAATATCCGGCAGAATCTGTTCTGGGCGCTGGCCTATAACTCGCTCGGCATTCCGATCGCTGCTGCCGGATTTCTCGCGCCATGGCTGGCTGGCGCGGCGATGGCGCTCAGCTCCGTCTCCGTCGTGCTGAATGCGCTGCGCCTGCAGCGTCTGAGGCTGTAGCTGGCGGGTGTGACGCGCGTTCGCCATCCTCCTGCGGCCATGAAGAAGCGGCAAGCCGTTGCTCAGTCCGAGCAGGCTTGCCGCTTCTTGCGGCATCATGTTATGGCGCGTATCGCTCTTGACGGTTCATTCCGCCGTCAAGCCTAAGGCCCGACTCATTCGTCGCGCAGATCGACGACCTGCGCATCTCTGCTGCCGATCAGCCTGGAGGTGGAGAAGATACGGCGGATCGGCACGACGATCAGCGCGGCTGCCAGAGCCTTCAGGGTATCGCCGAAGATATATGGATAGAAACCAAGTGCCAGCGCTTCAGGCAAAGTCTTGGACAGTTTGTGGGCGAGCCAGGGGACTCCCGTCAGGTAAACGGTCAGCGAACACAACCATATGGCCAGGAACACCTTCACATATGTCCAGGGTCCGCTGCCCTTGATTCGGCTGACGAACAGGCCCGTCAGCAAGGCGCTGACCGGGAACATCCAGATGAAGCCGCCAGTTGGGCCGAGGATGAATGCCAGACCTTGCTGCCCATGCATGAGGGGCAGTCCGAGAGCTGTCAGGAATACGACAAGGAATATGCTGAGGAAACCGAAGATCGGCCCGAGAAACGCACCCGCCAGCATCGGTCCCATATTCTCCAACGTGATCGGAACTGGCGTAAAGCCCAGGTGGATATTGACGAAACTCATGACGACCATCAAAGCCGCAAACAAGGCGCTGAATACGATGCCGCGAATCAGATCGACCGGTTGGTTTATCTGTTTCATGGTATTCTCTCCTTTAGCCAGTCTTCCTATCCTGAGATTGATAGAGTAATATAATAACATGGTAAAGATACAGGAATACTATATGGCGTGTCAACATCAAAAATTGGATATCTATTCCATCCGTCTGGAGGAGTTCCCATGGAACGACCGATAGCGCTGGCCTTGCATGACGTGACGGTCGCTTACGATCTGGGCGGCGAGGTGAGGCGCGTCCTGCAGCGGATCGATCTGGAGATCGCCGTTGGTGAGACGATCGCTGTACTCGGCGGCAACGGCAGCGGCAAGAGCACCCTGTTGCAGGTCATCGCCGGGCTGACCGGGCTGTCGCGCGGTTCGGTCCAAAGGCAGGAAGAAGTCTCGGTCGTTCCGATCGTCTTTCAGAACCCGGATGCCCAGATCGTAGGCGAGACGGTATACGAGGACATCTGTTTCGGCCTGGAGAATCTGGCGGTTCCCCCGGATCAGATGAAGGTTCGGGCCAGGGAAGCCCTTGCTTCGGTTGGGCTCAGCGGCTATGAGGATGTGCCGATCGTTCAGCTGTCGGGCGGGCAGAAGCAGCTCGTCTGCATCGCGTCAGCGATTGCGATGCGGACGCCGCTCATCGTCTTCGATGAGCCGACGGCCATGCTGGATCCGGACTCCAGATCGCGTGTGCTGCAGATCCTGGAGCAACTGAAGCATCAGGGCCAAACCGTTGTCTGGGCGACACAATCCCTGGATGAAGTCGGCTATGCGGATCGCGTCGTCGTTCTGCGTGGCGGAGAGCTTTCCTATGTTGGTTCGCCGACGGATTTTTTTTATGGCGCCCATCCTCCTTGCATCGAGCTTGGTTTCCGTATCCCTTATGCGATCTCGCTCATTCATGAGCTGCAGGCGCGAGGACTGCTGACGGACATCAGACCGGTGCGTGTGGATGAGTGCCTGGAAGCGGTGAGACGCTTATGTCCCTGATATTGCGCGATGTGGCTGTGGCGGATCGGCAAGGCAGGCTCATCCTGCAGGATGTCCATGCCACGATCCCGGACGCATCGGTCACCTTGATCATTGGCCGCAATGGAGCCGGCAAATCAACCTTGCTGGACGCGATGTCGGGACTGGTCCCACTGTGCAGGGGAGCCATCCACTATGATGATCTGTCTCTCTGGCAGGAGGACAGGCTGAACAAGGATGTGATTCGCAGCATCGGCAATGTATTTCAGCATCCGGAGCAGCAGCTGTTCGCCGCTACTGTCGAGCGCGAGGTGGCGTATTCGCTCCGCTATCTGGGATTGCCGAAGGATGAAGTGGAGAGACGCACGGTGACTTCGCTTGAGCGCATGCGGCTTCCGGAGAGGCTTCGCCAGGAGACGCCGCATCTGCTTAGCGGAGGACAGAAGCGTCGGGTCGCTCTGGCTTCGACGATCGCCATCCAGCCTGGATGGCTGCTGTTGGATGAGCCGACAGCCGGACTCGATGCGGACGGGATTGCTGCGCTGCTGGAATTTATCGAGCTGGCGCGGAGCCTGGGGGGCAGCATCGTCATCGCCACGCACGATCTGGAGACGCTGCTTCCGCACGCTGACCATATCGTCGTCTTGCATGCCGGCAGGGTGGCCGCGCAGATCAGGCGCGATGAGATGCCTCATCTGGCGGATATCCTTGAGCAGGCGGGTCTGGCCGTGCCGGCGTCGCTCAAGCTGACGGATATGGTGCGTCGCTCAGGGGTGCGGCTGGACAGCTCCTGTCCGAGCCCGCGAGAGCTTGCCGACGCCATCGTCCGTGCATATGACATGAATACCAGGCGTGACCCGACGCCGGTATTCCGCTCCCGACAGACTTCGTCAAGCGAAGCGCTGGCCCGGCCAGGACCGGAATGGCCGTCAAAGGCCTTTCAGCCGGACAGGGTTACGGGGGAAGCGTCGCCGATGCCGTCTTTCCTGGTTCGGCTCGATCCGAGAGCCAAGTGGCTGTTTTACATGCTGCTGTCCGTTGGCATCCTGATTCAGAAGCATGGGGCAGGGCTTGCAGCTGGGCTGATGGTGGCGGGCATGCTGGTCTGGTATGCGCGCGTGCCCTGGAGGCCCATGGTCAAGCTGTCGATTCCGTTGCTGGTGTTGCTGGTGGCCTCCGTGCTTGTTTCAGCGTTTTTTGGGTCGGGAAGCGGTTTTCGATGGCAACTGTCTTCCTCCTGGCGTACGGTGTTTGAGCTGCTCAAGATCTGGGTCGTGTCGCTGCTGGGCCTGACTCTTGCCATGACCACCAGCCAGCTGATGATGAAGCAGGCGATCGAACGGAGTCTCGGATTCCTGCAACGTCTGCGCCTGCCGGTGGGCGCGATTGCGCTTGGCGCGTCGCTTGTATTGAGGTTTATCCCCGTGTTGGCCCAGGAGTATCGCCGCTTCAGCAAGATTGTCAAAGCGCGAAGCAAGGATCGTTTACACAGGGAAGGCATCGGGCTCAAACAGCTGCCGCCGATGCTGATCCCGCTCATTCTGTCGTTGTTTCAGCTAGCCTCGGATCTGACGATCGCGATGCAGGCGCGTGGCTTGCGAAGCTTTCGCGCAGCTCGAACCTCCTGTTACCAGCTCAGGATGACGAGTGCCGATTGGACGGTTGTGGTACTCGGATTATTGCTTTTCGCCTTGTTCCTGTGGGCGGATGTGGTTCTGTTTTGACAATGGATGTCGGTTCGGACATACTAGGAGTAGAATGTGGCAGGGGAGAATGATAAATGATGAAACTGTCTGAGAATCAGAAGCTGGTCTTTATCGGGGATTCGATCACGGATACCGGACGTGCGAGGCCAATCGGCGAGAAGCCGTTCGGCGGGCTGGGCAATGGATACGTCAGCCTGGTTGATGCTCTGCTGAGCGCGGTCTATCCTCAGCTTCGTATCCGTGTGGTGAATGTGGGCATCAGCGGCAATCGCGTACGGGATCTGGCGGAGAGATGGCAGTCGGATGTGCTGGACCAGAAGCCGGACTGGCTGTCCATCATGATCGGCACCAATGATGTGTGGCGGCAATTTGACAGCCCTGCGATCACGGAATCGCACGTCTATGAACAGGAGTACGCGGAGACTTACAACAGGCTGCTCGAACAGACGAGGCCGCAGCTGCAAGGGCTGGTGCTCATGACGCCGTTCTATCTGAGCCTGGATATGAACGACCCGATGCGCAAGCGCATGGATGAGTACGGTCGGATCGTCCGGGAGCTCGCAGCCAAGCATGACGCGATATTCGTGGATACCCAGGCAGCTTACGACCAGTTGATGCATCATGTTCATTCGTATGAATTGTCCGGTGACCGCATCCATCCGAATACTGCCGGGCATATGGTGCTGGCCAAAGCGTTCCTTGATGCGGTCGGTTTCTCGTGGGACGGGCGATAATCTCGTCCAGGCAGTCAAGCACGATTCATCATAAACCAGTCAAGAATGGAGAGATCATGGATGGAGAAGATTACAAGCGTTGAACAGTACAGGCAGATTATCCAGTCCGAGCAGCCGACGGTGATCAAGTATTATGCGACCTGGTGCCCGGATTGCAAAAATCTGGACCGATTCATCGATGATATTATTGCTGAGCACCGGGACAAGCAATGGTACTCGATAGACGCGGAAGAGCTGCAGTCGGTCGCGGAAGAGAATGATGTGCGCGGCATTCCGAGTTTGCTGGTGTACAGGAATGGCGAGAAAATCGCGCATCTGCACAGCAAGTACGCCAAGACCCCGGAGCAGGTTCGGGAGTATCTGGCTTCAATCGGTCAATAATTGGGTGGAGGATCAAGCGCGGACTGCCCTGACATGGGCTTCGGTCCGCGCTTTCTTTATTTATGAATGGAGTAGGTGCATGATCCCCGTGTTTCAGGAACACCTCTGGTGGTCGACTCCCCCGCCCTCGCCTCCCTCCAGTGATTATCCCCACGAATCAGGCCGTAGTCGATAGTGTTCCCCCCCCACTCCCTCTGATGATTATCCCATTGTCTCAGGAAGAGCCTGTTCTCCCGATTACGTTGCGATCCCTCTTCTTGTTGCTGCTCTACTACCGAACAGACCGATTCCTCTGTGAAGTGCCTGATTATTTCGTTTGTAGCTCCTGTTCTCTCAAATTTACTCATCAACATCTGGATAATTTACATTTATTATTGAAACAGGAACATTTGTTTGGTATCATTTATTCAGAACATACGTTCGTACATGGAGTGATTGGATGATGGCTGAGTTCATGGATTTCGACGAATTTACCGCGCGTTTTTCTACAGAGGAAGCTTGTGAGGAGGCGTTGTTCGCAGTTCGTTGGCCGAATGGGTTCCGTTGTCCAAGATGCAACTGCAGTCGGGCGTATCCGATTCGTTCGCGCAAGTTGTACCAGTGCGCCGACTGCCATTACCAGGCTTCCTTGATTGCCGGAACGGTGTTTGAACATTCTAGAACGCCTCTTTCCAAATGGTTCATCGCGATCTACATGATGTCACGTGCAACCGGCATTAGCGCAGTCGCTCTGCAGAAAATATTGAAAGTAACGTACAAGACAGCCTGGACGATGCTGATGAAGCTACGCTGTGCGATGGGACGCAAGGAGGATGCCGATATCTTGCGGGGCATGGTGAAGTTGAATCCCGTAGTGTACGGAGCCAAGATCAAATCAGCCCTGAACTATTGTGACCCGGGTGAGCATCCCGTCATGCTTTGCGCAGAAACGTCCGAAGAGGGGGTTCCTGAGAAGATCAAGATCAAATGTGTACCTGATGATTATTTGGATCGTTATCGTTATGTATTGCGCAATCAGGCATACCGATATTTCCAATCGCGATATGTGGAGCCGGAGTCCAGCGTGGAGGTATTCTCCATGTCCAGGCGGCGGTATTTTATGGAGTTATCTGTAATCGTCAAGCAGGCGGAGAAATGGGTTTATTCAACGTTTATCGCGATAGGTCGCAAGCATCTGCAGAAGTATCTGGACGAGTATTGCTTCCGATTCAATACGGAGGTTGAGTACAGGACGATCATGTGCCAAAAGTACAATTTTATGCGAAGCTATCGTACAAGGTTTGCTTCTGATCGAGCCTTTGCATGGTGGTCGAGTCACGTGACTCCCTGGCCAGCTGATGTGGCAAGCTTCAGGCTTTTCGAGTCGATCTTGACGGTTGCAGTTTCCGTGCCAGCGATGACCTACAGGACGATCGTTCAGAATCCTCGAGAAGTCGGGCTTAAACTGCACAGGTTCCCGGCTGCATGAAGATTTGCGTGCACCGGGGTCCTGCTCGAGGTCTCACCGCTGTTTCAAGGGGGAGCGGCATGTTTGGCAGTTGAATCCAAAAGGCATCAAGTGACAGTCTCGATTCATCCGTTTACCATCATCATAGAGAACGGACTAATCAAGTTTGGACAAAACCTGAATGAATGGGATAACAAATCGAAGCTTACGTGAGGAGATATTTCCACGGTACATACCTGAAGTGTTGGAATAATGGTCGAATGTGAAGAAAGGTATATGCTTCGGTCATTCTGAGTGATTGGGATAATGGAGCGATGAGGGGAGCGTGATACAAGACGGTTCGTAACCTGAGCATTGGGGATAATGATTCGATGGGAAAGGAAGGGGTACATGCCACGAACAACCTGAGCGAATGGGATAATGAATGGATAGGGAGAAAGTGATACACAGGACATTCGGTAACCTGAACCTCGGGGATAATGATTCGATGGAGGAGAAGTGGGGGACAAACGCCTGTCAACCTGAGAGATTGGGATAATGAGCAGATGGTGCAGAAGGGGAATGAAGGGTTATAACAAGGTGTCTGGGACAAGTGGAGAGTACGTGCGGAGAGGGAGTGAAGCGAGTATAGCAAACTACTTTTTCGGGCATGATAGAGATATAGATTGATAGGTTCATCTGCAGAACGTGGACGTGTCAGTAATGGGGGTGTGATGATGGGTGTCAGAAAATGGAGCGACATGAAATGGCTGATCGGAATTCTCTGTCTGGCCGGCGCTATTGCGAGTTCATCGGCGATCTCGTATGCATCGGCCGCCAGCGAGGGATATGAGTCAAACGACAATCGTTCTGAGGGCAGCGATCCGTCTGGTCATCATTCTGACATTTATGAAGATCTGATCTGGTTGATTCACAGAATGGATGAAATAGGAAATCCGGATATGTCTCTTACCGTACTGGGATATGGACAGATCAGGCTGGGTGATGAAAGCCCTGCATCCGTTATGCGATCCTTGCTGACGGGATTCGATGGGGCGGAGTATACCACGGCAGGCGATACCGAGATTGGTTCTGTCACGCTGAGCGATCGGACGATGCTGTCGGCTACCGTACAGAAGTATTCGCACGCAGAAGCTTTGGTCGCGATCAAACTCGTTTCTTCACAGCTCGAGAGATTGACCGACTATCAAAAATGGTTTGCCAGGATGACAGAATCGGGGACCGGCCTGTCATGGAGGTTGAATGTGCAGTCGACGTTTAAGGGACAAGGCAGTGAGGGGTTCAGTCCGGAACAGGGATGGAGAGCCTGCAGTTCGGGAGAGGAGACGGATGGGACTGGTTCAGATCAAGATCGGGGAGCGTCGGGCTTGAAGCAGAGCGGAGAGGGTTTTCGTCCGGAGCGGGTCTGGGAGGCGTTGGAGGCACATGGAGCGGTCATCGTCCATGATGGGGAATATCGTGACGCCGGCTCGGTCAGCAGGACTTTCCATGTGCCATATCTTTCGAGTGCAACAAGAGTTCGCGACCAGCTCGTCAACCTCCAGGCCGCCGTCCATCATTCGACGATGGACGGTTCCTATCGGGTGACCCTGGGGACGCCGCTGATCACAGTGGAGTATTGATGTGGCATCGGTGCCTGTTGATGGACCCTCATACGCGAGTCGACCAGAACCTTGAGAGAAGGGCGGACGGATGCGGCGGAGGAAGTGTGGAGAGAGTGCCAATCGTCAGAATTGGTGATCGACCTCATCTGGCGTCATTGATATAATGACCATATAGATTGGGCAGAGCAGAGGTGAGCAGGTTGTCCAGTTTGCAAGGCAAGCATATCGCGGTCACCGGCGCCAGAAAGGGCGATGAGATCAGCAAGCTGATCGAAAATCTCGGCGGCATTCCATACATAAGACCGACACAGGGCACCGTGATCCTGGATGAATCTCAGGTAGGGCCGGATATCGAGCGATTGCTGGAGGAAGGAACGGATTGGCTGATCCTCACGACCGGGATCGGCACACAAACCTTGTTGGATATGGCAGAACGCCTTGGTCATCGCGAGCGATTGATCGACTTGATGCGTAAGACCAGGATTGCAGCGAGGGGCTACAAGACGAGAAATGTCCTGAGAAGCATCGGTCTGACCCCAAGCATCTCGGATGAAGACGGGACGGTGCGCGGCCTGATCGAGAAATTTGAGTCTGCGAATCTCTCGCTTCGAGGTGATCGCGTTGCGCTGCAGTTATATGGGGAACGATCGCCCAGGTTTGAAAAATGGTTGAAGGAACAAGGCGCCGATTATTTCGAGATTATGCCCTATCTGCATGTGGCTCCGCCTGAACATGAGATGAAGGCCTTCATCGAGGAAATGCTGGCAGGGAAATATGATGCGGTCGCGTTTACCAGCGCCTTGCAGGTGCATTACCTGTTTGAAGCGGCGAGAAGGCATGGCGCAGATCAGGGCCTGGTCGATCTGTTCGCAGACCGGACGTTGGCAGTGGCGGTTGGCATCGTGACGGCTGAAGCCCTGGAGGAAAACGGCGTGAAGCGGATCGTTCAACCGAGCAATCAGCGCATGGGCGGCATGATCGTCGAGATGGGCAATTATTTCGCAGCACAAGGTCAGGTTTAAGCGGGGGACAGAAAGAATCAAGGCACGCATGAACCGTGCAACGTCCAGCTCAAGGAGGGAAATTCCTGATGTCAGGACGAAAGCGCAGGTCTGCGTGCCTTTTTGAGTTGTCTTAAGATGTGCCCGAACCCGTTATGCCTCTGGAGCAGCCGGCGCTGCGGCGTGCGTTGTCAGAGGCGTATGGATGCGCCAGCCATCCGCCTGCTTACGCAGTTCCATCTCGTACAGCTTGAACGTGCCTTCCAGGTCAAACGGCACGCGCAACAGGTAGCGTTGGCTGGTGTCCGTCTCGCTGATCAGGCTGATGTTCACCTGATCCCACAGCAGCTTCGTTCCTTCAATGGTGGCCGAAGCACCTACGATGCCGCCGAATTCCACGATGCCGAGCATATCGGCGACTGTCAGGGCAGCGTCGGATGTATACACATGCTCCAACATCGCCAGGACGTCATCCCTGGAGCGGATCACCTCGGAAAAAGGCAGCTGTTGAGGGACTTCCGGTAGCTCCGAAGGCTCGTCAGGCGATTCGTTGTTTGATGCATTAGCCGGGTCAGCTTCGTCATCCGGATATAGGCCAAAGTGCTCCATGAGCGCCAGATGCATGCGGTAGGCCTCTGTGATCAATGAACGGGCGAACGTCTCATCTGCTTGCGTCAGGAGCCGGATATCATCCGTATCCAGCGAGGCGATCATCGCCATCATCATCCGGAGCTCGTCGATATCCGCCGGCTCGGTGATGGTGATGCGCAGCAGGAGATCATCCACTGTCCTGATCATGGCCGTCACTCGTTCTTCGTTGCGATAGGCGCGATAAATGTATGTATCTGCCCATTCCTCGTATCTGGCATATTCGGTGAGTTGCCGCGCGTTCTCATCCAGCTGCTGAAGCAGATTCCACAGTTCCTCAGCAGCCAGTTGAGCATCCGCTTGCGGCGGCAGGGCCTCGATCACCGCCTCTGCCCCATTGCCCCTGGAGATCGTCATGGTGCCGGTATCAGCATGGATCGTGCTGCGATATCCCGGCGGTATGTATAGATAATATCCGATTGTCTCGTTGGTCACCGCACTGCCCTGAACCAGTAGAGAAGTGCCATCCGCTTGCCGCACCGTCACGTCCCTGGACAGCTCGGGCCCAGCCGGCACAATGGCCGCTTCCGGCTCCACCAGCTTCGTGCTCTGATCGTTGGCGAGCCAATTGGCCTGTTCCGAAGGGTTCAGCACTTCCTGTGACGGGCCGCGCTGGTCCGCCTGCGTTCCTCCATCTGCACTGTTGCTGCATCCGCCGAGCAGCAGCATGGTGCAGCAAGCTGCTACAGCCCATCTGCGCATCGTTTCGTGTCAACTCCCTGCTATTTGGTGTATGGCAGACATCATTTTTTTTAACGTTACTAAATTACAGGAAGTTGCGCCATGTTGCAAGTTCGACACAAATTTAATGTTGCTTTAAGGTAATATTTAGCTGTTTTTAATTATCGGGACTTATACTCTCTATGTAAATCACTATGTCTTGTTGGAGGGGTAGAACAGATGAAAGCAACGCTAAAGAAAGGATTGGTCATGTGGTTGACGGCATTGCTGCTCATGCTGACGCTCGGCGTCATGCCTGCGTATGCTGCGGGCGAGCTGGATCTGTACACCAAGCATGCCAGCATCGCTGTCACCCCAGGCGAGAAAATCAGCTATTCGCTAGAAGTGATCAACAACACTTCTTCGATTCAAACGGGCAGACTCAGCGTATCCGGCTTGCCAAGCGACTGGACCTACTCCCTGCAGTCTTCCTCATACAGCATCGACCGGATCTCCGTCAAGCCGGAGAGCACGGAAACCATCACGCTGCGGGTGGAGGTACCGTATCTCGTCGACAAGGGAACCTACTCGTTCAACGTCAATGTCGACGGCATCAGCAAGCTGCCGCTGACGATCACCGTTACGGAGCAAGGCATCTACAGCACGGAACTGACGGTCGATCAGCCGAACCTGCAGGGCCACGCGAAATCGAACTTCAACTTCTCGGCCAAGCTTGAGAACCAGTCGGCCGATACGCAGAACTACGCGCTTCAGTATCTGGCGGAACCGGGCTGGAGGGTCGAGTTCAAGGTCAGCGGAGACAGCGTAACCGCCGTACAGGTCGATCCGTTCGCTTCCCAGACGATCTCGATCAACGTCACGCCGCCTGACCAGGTGGAAGCCGGCACCTACAAGATCCCGATCCGCGCTGTCAATAACGACACCAGCGTGGAGACGGAGCTGGAGGTTGTCATCACCGGATCTTACGCGCTGAAGCTCAGCACGCCTAGCGGTGTGCTCAGCGCCGACATCACGGCTGGCGGGGAAAAGAAACTCGATCTGACGGTGCAAAATACGGGGACCATCGAGCTCAAGAACATCAACCTGAGCTCGATCAGTCCGACCAACTGGGAGGTAACCTTCGAACCGGCCGTCATCGAAAGCTTGCCGGCAGGGGAAACGGTAAACGTGCAAGCGATCGTCAAGGCCGACAAGGCATCGATCGCAGGCGACTATGTGGCCAACATCACCGCTCGCACGAGCGAAACCTCGGACAGCGCCGTGTTCCGCATCACCGTTGAAACGTCCATGCTCTGGGGCTTGATCGGAGTCCTGATCATCCTGGTGGTTATCGGAGGCATCTATTATTTGATCCGCAAGTACGGGAGGAGATAAGAGATGGTCGGCACGATGGAGGATCCCGTCATCACGTTAAGCGGACTCACGAAACGGTATGGCGAACTGGTCGCGGTCGACCACCTCAGCCTCACGATCAACCGCGGTGAGATATTCGGATTGCTCGGGCCGAACGGAGCAGGGAAATCCACGACGATCCTGATGATGCTCGGATTATCGGAACCGAGCGAAGGAACGGCCAATGTATGCGGGGTGAATCCGACCCGCGAGCCGATCCTCGTCAAGCGCAAGGTAGGGTATCTGGCTGACGATGTGGGCTTCTATGAAGACATGAACGCGGTGGAGAACCTGATGTTCACCGCCCGCCTCAATCTTATCCCCGATGATGAGGCGCGCAAGGAAGCGGATCGGCTGCTCGAGCAGGTGGGCCTGAGCGAAGCCAAGCACAAGAAGGTCGGGACCTATTCGCGCGGGATGCGCCAGAGGCTCGGACTGGCCGATGTGCTGATCAAGCGGCCGGAAGTGATCATTCTCGACGAGCCGACGCTTGGCCTTGACCCCGAGGGCGTCAAGGAGCTCATGCAGCTGATTCGTCGCCTGAGCAGGCAGGAGGGGATGACGGTGCTGTTGTCCTCGCACCAGTTGCATCAGGTACAGGAAGTTTGTGACCGGGTCGGGCTGTTCGTCAAGGGCAAGCTGCTCGCGCAAGGCGATGTCGGTTCGCTGGCCAAGCAGCTGTTCCCCGATGAGAAGGTCGAGATTCGCTTCCGCCTGTCGGGCTCGACGGATGAGCTGATGAACCAGATACGCGGGCTGGAGCAGACGATCGATCTGGAGTTTGACGCCAAAACAGATGAGTGGGTCATGCACTCGCACACCGACATCACGCATCTGGTCGCGGAGCTGGCGGTGAAGAACGGAGCCAGATTGCTGTCGCTGAAGCAGCATGATTATGGCCTGGACGAGATTTATCTGCGGTATTTCGAGGGAGGTGCGGCGTAATGAACAAGCGTACGTTCTGGGTGATCGTGCGCAAGGAAGTGGCCGATTACCTGCACAGCTGGCGCTTCTTCATCCTGGTCGGGATCATCATGCTGACATGCCTTGGCTCGCTGTATACCGCGCTGTCCGCCATCTCCAGCTCGGCCGCAGCGGCTGATGCGCGGATCGAGTTCCTGTTCCTGCGCCTGTTCACCGTCTCGAACGGCACTGTGCCCTCGTTCCTGTCGTTCATCACCTTCCTCGGCCCGCTGCTCGGCATAGGTCTGGGCTTCGACGCGATCAACTCCGAGCGCAACAAGGGGACGCTCAGCCGCATCCTGGCTCAGCCTGTTCCGCGCGACTATGTGATCAATGCGAAGTTCGTGGCCGCGCTGGCCGTCATCGGCACGCTGTTCCTGGCGCTGGGATTGCTGGTCATGGGCCTGGGGATCATCGTCACCGGCATCGAACTGTCATTCGAGGAATTCCTGCGGATCATCAGCTACCTGCTCATGAGTCTCGTCTATGTCGCGTTCTGGCTCAATCTGGCGATCCTGTTCTCGGTGCTGTTCAAGCAGCCTGCGACGGCTGCGCTGGCAGGCATCGCGGTATGGCTGTTCTTCAGCGTCTTCTACAACATGATCGTGGAGCTGCTCGGCAATGCGCTGGCGCCGAGTGAGGTGACGCTGGAATCCTTGCTCAACTACGAGAGCATCATGATGTTCCTGATGCGCCTGTCACCGTCCTACCTGTTCGGTGAAGTCACGACGACGCTATTGTATCCGACGGTGAATACGCTCGGATCGTCGATACTGGCCAGCCAGAATGAGATGTTCATGATCCCGGATACGCCGCTGAGCTTCCTGCAGAGCCTGCTGGTCAGCTGGCCGCAACTGACGGCGATGATCGCGGCAACTCTGATCTGCTTCGCCATCTCCTATTACATCTTCATGCGGCAGGAGATCCGGTCCAGATCGTAAGCATGTTTGAACCCATCAAAAAGGGGTATGACCGGTCGCAAGAGCGACCGGTCATACCCCTTCGCTTGTTCAGGTCAGATCCGGCATATCTGCTTCGGACAAAGCTCGCAATGGCAGATGTCCTTCAGGTAATCGATATCCTGAATCACCAGATAACCGCCGACGATATCGACGGCGCCTTCCTTCTTCAGGCTGCTCAGCATCCTGCTGACGCTCTCCCGGGCTGCGCCGATATAGTCCGCCAGATCGGTGTTGGTCAGCCGATGTCTGATCACGATGCCGTCCGGTGTCTCTTCTCCGTATGTGTTCGCCAGGCGGATCAGGGTCGAGCACAGCGCTCCCTGTTTGCCATACATGATCAGATCGCGGAACTTGGTCTGGGTCAGGCGGGAGACGAGTCCCATCCATTTCATCATGTCGATCGCCAGATCGCTGTATTGCCAGAGCAGCAGCTCCAGATCGGGCTTGTGAATGACTCCGACGACGCTGTCCTCATCGGCGATTCCGTTAAAGGCCTGAACGGAATCCTGATACGGATCCAGCTGCCCCACGATGTCCCCTTCCTGAAAGACATACAGAACGAATACCTTGCCGTCATTGGAGGTCTTGGTGACTTTGATCCGGCCTTTCTTGATGTAGTAAAGTTTGTCAGCCGGGTCGTTCTCCCAGAACAGTGGGGAGTCCTTGCTCACTTTATGGTCTATCATGATCTCTTGCAGACGTTGCATGTTGATTGGTGAGATGCAGAAATGTGCGCCAGTTTCACTGGTCTTCGTTAAGGTGTTCATAAAATTCCCTCCTGTCGAGGTTTGATGATTCAAGTATAACACAACGCATCACGGGCTCTGTGTGACATTTATCACACATATGTGAAAAAAATCACATTAGGTCATGGAATTGTAACATCTTCTGGGAGCGGTGTGAGTTCAATCACAGTAGCGACGAGACAGTTATTCCTAGAATAAAGCAGTGACAGTTATCACAAAGGAGGGTATCTCATGGATGCACGGCGCGATCAGA